>Ga0256405_10008676_pt1 | contig 14398 bp, 12 predicted proteins | sample RumenRJG_02DNA_FD_189096 | JGI IMG/M metagenome (GOLD analysis project Ga0256405, IMG submission 189096) | Bovine rumen microbial communities from Lethbridge, Alberta, Canada - RJG_02 | ecosystem: Host-associated > Mammals > Digestive system > Stomach > Rumen | place: Canada: Alberta...
AAAATTACCTCTCCCTTTTGAAGATTGGACAAATGGTTGGAACGGTAAAAAATGGATTAAAACTGATTTTGGCAAATACGTTGAAAAATGTGTATCGACATATACGGAAAGATTGATTAGGCAAGAATTTAATTAAATAACTGTTTTATGTTATAATTCCTTTGTAAAGAGGAAATTATGCCGCATTTTTTCATAAATTCGCAACAGATTAATAACAGCAAAATAAGCATAAGCGATAAGGAAAACTATTTTCATATTGCTCGTTCTCTGCGTGCAAGAACAGGTGAAAGTCTTTTGCTTATTGACGAAAATAAAATTCAGTACGAAACAACGATTGAATCAATTACAAATGACGAAATTACCGCAAAAATTGATAAATCTTACCCGAGCAAAAGATTTCTTGATTTTGAACTGTATCTTGCCCAAAGTCCATTAAGAAGCGATGCACAAAATCTTTTGACAGAAAAGGCAACAGAACTCGGGGTTAAAGGAATTTATCCTGTTAAGACCGATAATTGCGCACTGAATAACGAAATGATAGACAAAAAAATCGAAAAATGGCAAAAGATTATGTATGAAAGTTCAAAACAGTGCGAAAGAGCAGATATTCCAACCTGTTATCCGCGCACGACTATTGAAAAAGTCTTAAACGAACACCATTTTGACAAGGTTATGGTCTTTTGTGAAAGAATTGCGATAAAAACTATAAGGCAGTCGTTTGAACAAAATCCGATTAAAAAAGGGGATAAAGTACTTGTAATAATCGGACCTGAAGGCGGTTTTTCGCAAAAGGAATTTGACGAATTTGCAGAGAAAAAAATTGAAATGCTCACCCTCGGCGATATGATTTTAAGAGCGGAAACCGCAACCACTGTTGCACTTGGAAACATCATTTATGAATACACAAATCATTAAAAATTCAATAGCAAACGATGAAATTTTGAATAATCTTGCAAGCTTTTTTGACAACGACATTTGGCTTGTAGGCGGTGCTGTTCGTGATATTTTGCTTGAAAAAGAAATTTTTGATAGAGATTTGATTGTAACAGATACCGATGCAAAAGAGTTTTCGCTGAAAGTTGCAGAATTTTTAGGCGGGAAATTTATTCCGCTTGATGAAGAAAATAAGATTTACAGAGTGGTTTTGGAGGATAAAAAAAATTATCTTGATATAACAAACCCGATAGAAAATTCGCTTGAAAAAGACATTTTGCGCAGAGATTTGAGGATTAACTCTGTTGCGGTGAATATCAAAACCTGTGAAATTTATGACCCGACAGGCGGTTTAAAAGACTTTGAAAATAAGGTTTTAAACGGAATAGCAGAAACTAATTTCACTGACGACCCGCTAAGGATAGTGCGAATTTTCAGATTTCATTCGGTTTTGGGGTTTGAAATTTCGCAGGAATTGATGGGAATTGCAAAAAAATATGCACAATTAATCGAAAAACCTGCAAAAGAGCGTGTCGAATACGAACTTATGAAACTCTTTAGCGGACAATTCGCTCACAGTGCATTGTTAAAAATGGATGAGTGTGGAATTTTGGAACTGATTTTTCCTTTTGTCAAAGAGTTAAAACAGGTACCGCCAAACGCACATCATCATTTGGATTTGTTTCATCACTGCATTGAAACGGTCAGACAAATTGAACTTTTGTACCAAACATCTTTGCCTGAAGTTAAAGAGCACTTAGACAGGGTTGATTTTGGCGGGTTTTCCCGTCTTGCACATTTGAAACTGTCTGCATTTATGCACGATATAGGCAAGTTTTCGACATGGTTTATCGAAAAAAATACAGGTCGTCACAGGTTCTATAAGCACGATGATGTCGGCTCAAAGATGGTTCCTGAGATTTTGCGCAGGCTTGCGTTTTCAAATAAGCAGATAAAATATGTGCAAAAAATGATTAAGAACCACATGTACGCAACGATGGTGGTTTGTTCGCCCGAATTGACAGACAAAATTATGATGAGATATGTTCGCAAGATGGAAGACGATGCTATTGATGCGATAATCATCGGAAAGGCGGACAGACTTTCTGCGCTCGGGCCTGAAATAACAAAGGAGATGGTAGAAGAAAACCTTTCTCTGCTTGATAAACTCTTAAAATTCTATCTTGACAGTCTTGAAACAATAAAACCTTTGCCCAAATTATTAGACGGCAACGAAATTATGGAGATGTTAAATATTACTCCGTCACCAAAATTAGGCAGAATTTTAAACGAACTCCACGAAGCGCAGTTAAACGGTGATATTACTACAAAAGAGCAGGCTGTCTGGTTTGTTAGAGAATTAAACGAGAGATAATTTTGTATTTGAATTAGTCAATTTTTTAAGCTTTTCCATTCTGCGCATGACAAAATCTGCGTTTTTATCTTCGGGCTTATGCTCCAAGAACTTGTGATAATAGCGTTTTGCCTCTCTTTGTTTGCCGAGTTTATCAAGACAGTATGCAATATCATAATAGCCCTGCGCATAGTTAGGGTTAATTTTTAAAACCTGTTTATACAAATCAAGTGCGGAATTATAAAGTTCCATCTTCATCAAAAGCGTTGATTTTCTTAAATAAGCGTTGAGATAAGCCGGAGAATTATCAATGAGTTTTTGATAAATCATCATCGCCATATCCTGTTCATCACACTGCTCATGTGCTAATCCCAAATGATAAATAGCATCAGCGTTGTCAGGTTCAAGTTCAACAGCATGAACAAAACATTTTATCGCTTTGCACGGAATCCCGTCCTCAAGATGGCATAATCCGAGTTCGTAAAACGTTTCAAAATTATCTCTATCAAGCAAAGCCGATTTTTCAAGGGCAGAAATTGCCTTTTGAAGTTTGCCCAAATGTTTGTAACAAACTCCCAAATTCAGATAAGTATCGGGGTTGTTTCGGTCAAGCAAAACTGAATTCAGATAAAGACTGACGGCTTCTTTAAACGAATTTTTCGATTTGAGTTTGTCCGCTTTATTTTGCATCTCATTTTTTCTCTGCAAAGTTTTAAACGGAACACTCATATATTCTGATTTTGAACTGCTTTTGCCCATTCTTCCCAACTCTCTGTAATTCAATTCTAATTTTTTTTTGTTCAGAGAATAACCACCATTTGATGTAAAGATTAATCAACCATTAGATTTATTCGTATATTAATGCTATATATTTGTTATGAAAAAATTTGGAGTTTTATTAGGGATAGCATGCTTTATATTTGCACCGTTAATGCCCGTAATGGCAGATGATTCGGTACAATTAAGAGGGGTTGAAAAACCTAAAATTGAACTGCCGAAAACCGATTACAAAAAAACTGACAGTCTTTTATTAAGTGATGATGAAATGCTTGAACAAATCGTCAAACTTCAAAGAGAAAAAGATATGGAAGATATTGACAATCTCTGGAAAGGTACGGTTTCAAATAATCAGGTTATAGGGTTTGCGCTCAAAAAACTTGCAACCCCCGAAAGCCAAAGAAGAATACACTCATCGCTTATGGCAAAAACTTTGTCTGCGATAATTTCGGGAGCATCAATGGCACCGATGCTTTTGGGACAGAATTATATGATTCAGTCAGGGGCATACGGAGCAGGCAGAATTGCGCAAAATTTATTAAACAGAAAAAATATTCCCAAAGAAATTCCGCTGACCGATACCGAACTTATCGAACTTGCAGGACTTATCGAAAATCTGCAGGATAAAATCATAAGCGCATACTATAATTACAAAAATTCGCTTGAACTTTTAAAAGAAATCCGTTCAAGAGAAATGCTTTATAATAAAAATTACGCAAAAGCGATGGAGGATGAGGATTTTCTTGAAATTGCGGTATCATCTTCGCTCTATCAGGATATTCAACTTGATGAAGAAAAATATATCAGCCTGTGTAAGAAATATCACCTTGAACTCCAGCGTCTTGCAGGCAAAAAGGTGGTAGATAATCTGAATTTGTATCAGTACAATTACGATTCAACCTTAGTAGGGGGAGGGACAAATAATGAAAAATAAGTTGTTGCTTTTATCGGCGGTAATATGTTTGAGCGGTTTAACCTGTGCAAATGCCAATCTTGCGCTGACTGATTTGATCGCACCAAAATCACCTGCATACAGAGTCGGGATTTCGGAAGTTCCGGAAAACCCTTATGTTCAGCCGACTGTGATGGCTGATTCATTGGAACAGACAATTCAAAAACAAACGGCACAGAATAACGGCGAAACAAGTTATGCAGATTTGAATATAAAAAGATTATCAAAAGAAATCGCCTACGATTTGGAATGTGATGAACAGCAAATGGTCGGAGATTTGTCCTTGTTATGGCAGGGTGCTGCAATGCAGAGCGACACCATAAATTTTGCACTCTATAAACTTGCAAACCCCGAAGCGGATAAACCAGAAAAAAGTACGGTCAAAAACATGCTTAAAACACTTGCAAGCATGTCCACTTTGGTCGGTGCAGGAATATCTAACCCATTACTTGCCGGCTCATCTTTAATCGGTTCAAATGTTTTGGGAATCATGACACAGGATACAAAAGCACTTAACTACAAATATTCAAAAGTTACTGATGCAGATATGATTATTCTTATCCGTAAAGTTGAAGATTTACAGCAAAAAACAGTAGATTTGTATTACGATTATATGAGTGCCAAAAAACAACTTGATATGGCAACAAAACTCGCAACCGAACGCAAACAAAGATTTGAACTTGCACAGAAAAATAATGCTTCAAAAGAACTTATCGTAATAACGGACGCTTATTTCAGAACGGCAGTTGATAAACAAAAAACCGCACGTTCGGAGTTTTTGTCAAAAAGAGCAACCTTAGAACAGTTTGTCGGCAATGAAGCCTTTAATCAGTTTGAACAGGAACTTGCTCAGAGAGAGAACCCTGAAATGGCAAATGCTAAAGAAGATTACGACAAAACAATATCAAATGTTGAAAATTATACAAATAATTTAAGCGAAAGCAAAACTGCAAGCCTGTCAGGAGTTGGTTATGCAGGAGATGATGATCCGAATTTGTCTAAACTCCCACCGCTTGACCAAACACCGTTAATGAAAGAAGAACAGGTTGAACAGCAACTTCAAAAGCAGGAAGAAGAACTTGCAAAAGAAGTTGACGAAGCGGAAATAAAGGTTAACGGTAAAAAATCAAAAAAGGTTAAAAAAGAAAAAGTTAAAGAGGAAAAACCAAAGAAAGTCAAAAAAGATCCTTACGATACAAAAGGTTTGATATTCTTACATGATAAAAAGCCTGATGAAAACAATTATCAGGAAACACCGTCAGAAATAACAACAAGCGAAAAACAAGTCAAGACAAAAACAAAAAAAGAAAAACAACTCAAAAAAGAGAGCAAAAAAATTGAAGCAATGGATAAAGCGGAAATCGTTGCACCAGAACAAAACAAACCAAAACCACAAAACTTTCATGGAGTTGAACTTTTACCGCTTGATGAGATTAAAGCACCTGATTTGAAGCCGAACGGGTATTCAATTTTTTACAAATAAATAAAAGATTCTTCGGTCAAAAATTTTTCGTCATTCAGAGCGAAAACGTGGAATTTAAAGATTTTTGACCTCTGAATGACATTAAATAAACACAAATGCAATACATAAATTACGAAATAAAAACCGGCAAAGAAAATATGCAAATTGATTCCGATTTGCTTGACAGTGCCATTGAAAAAAAGTTAAAAGAGCCGATATTCAGACTTTACGGCTGGAGCCCTGCATGCGTTTCATTAGGCAGAAACCAAAGCGATGAATTTTTAGACAGGGAATTTTTAAAAAATAACGGAATAGATGTTGTAAGACGTTTAACAGGCGGTCGTGCACTTTTACATGACAATGAGATAACGTACAGTTTTATCTGCCCTGTTTCTTATTTGGAGCATGGCGAGCATGTTGTTTCGTCGTACAAGGAAATTTGTGCAATTTTTATTGATAAATTCAAAAAAATCGGTATAGATATTGATTTTGGAACGCAAAAACAGGTCAAGACAGGGTTTGACTATTGCATGCTTGTTTCAACGGGTGCAGATTTATGTTATAATGGCAAAAAATTAATCGGTTCGGCACAGTGCAGGAAACAGGGGTATATCTTACAGCATGGCTCAATTTTGTACGATTATAACAGAGAATTGCTTGAAAAAATCTTTGGTGAAGAAGTTTCAACAAACGAAATAACCTGTATCAGAGAGATTAACCCTGAAATTACAAAAGAAGATATAATCGAGCTTTTGAGTGAATCTTGATTTTTGTGTATGTTGATGATAGTTTTTATATATAAAAGTCGTCACGGGCCTGTGGCACTCTGCCGACGAGGAAGATTAATAATCTTCCGAGGAGAGGTAGGTAGCGAACGCTAACGCTGAGCCCGTTGAAAATTGAATAGAATTAAAGTCGTCACGGGCCTGTGGCACTCTGCCGACGAGGAAGATTAATAATCTTCCGAGGAGAGGTAGGTAGCGCACGCTAACGCAAGCCCGTTGAAAATTGAATATGAATTAAAGTCGTCACGGGCCTGTGGCGCAGCGGTAGCGCAGAGGACTCATAATCCTTTGGTCGTGGGTTCGAATCCCTCCGGGCCCAAATTTTATAAAAGCCAGTCTATGACTGGTTTTTATATTGCTTAAATTTTTGAATTTCGTTAGTTCGTTTTACTCAAAAATGTAATTTGTCGTAAATTTGTCGGAATAAAAAAAGAAATATATTATATTTTTTATATATTGCCCCCGCCCATAAAAATATGTTTACATTAATGTTATTAATGCAGATGGGGATATTTTATATTAAAATATAAATATGTTGGAAGATTACAAATCATTATTCAATGAAGTGGAATTTAAAGATGCAGTCCGAACAAAAAAAGTATGCTTATTTCTGGGGTCTGGAGTAGGTTTTAATCTTGGCATGCCCGATTGGAAAGGATTAGCAAAAGAAATAGTATTATTTTGTTTGAAACAGAAAATAATAACCCGTTCTGAAAAATTAAATCTATTTAGTATGGATAATCCGTTAAAAATAATTAGTATATGTACTGATAGAATAGAAGAAAGACATGTTGAAGATAAATTTAATGAACTTCTAACGAAACTATTTTATAAAATTCCTAGAAAAGAATATAGAAAAAATAAAATATATTTTAATTTGAATAAATTATACAAAGAAAAAGCCGTTTTAATTTTACAAACAAATTATGATGTAATGATTGAGAAGTATCAATCAAAGAAGGAAGGTGAAAATAGAAGTTTTTATGTACCTTACATAGATAAGGAAATATTATCCAAAAATAAAATTTCTGATTCAATAGTATATCTTCATGGTCGTTTTAGTGGAGATTCTAATGAATTGAAAAAATCTTCTTATAAAGATTTGGTACTTAATAAAAGGCAATACAATAGAGTTTATGTATTAGAAAATACGGATGAATTTAAAAAGCAAAAAGATTTTATGAATTATTTACTAAAAGAATTTTATATTATCTTTTTAGGGTACTCCTTAAGTGATGCAGAAATATTACAAATGATTGCAAATAAACCTGAAACTGAAAATTACATTCGAATAAGGGTAATTGTTGATAATTGTGAATCTAAACAACTAGAAAATGAATTTAATAGCAATTATTTAAGAATCGCAAGTAATGAAAAAATTAAGACTTATGTATATGATACTGAAATATCAGGTATTGAAAAAGGATTTGAAAAAGTTATTGAAAACCTAACTGATAAAATATTAGATAAATCAGATAAAGATTCATTTATAATAAAGTACACAAATCCGAAAGAGGTGGATTTTGGCTAAAATCAAAATACAAGACCTTTGCAAAAAATTACAAGAAAATATAGATGAAAAAGGGCTATTTTTTAAAGAATTATCAGCAAAAGAATTTTTAGAACCTTTTTATAAAAAAGGTATTTTTAATTTTACGGATAATGCCTCTTATTGGGTTGTTCAATATTTGCAAAAAATCTATGCAGAAGAAACTAAAAATAAAATAGTTGAAATAATTAATAGCAATATTGAAAACATAAAAATTAATGAGATTAACTATTCTACATATATGCAACTTATCAAATTATTAGAATTATTTGATATAGAAACTTTTAATAAAATCAAATCTATAAAATTATTACAGCATAAGTATTCTATGGATTTTATATTGAGTCTTTATAAGAACAATGAAATTTATAAAAATAAAGAATTAGTTAAAGCATCAATTAATTTTTTACTTAGATATAAAATTGAAGAATCATATAAAAAGGTTTGTAAAATTGATTACGAATCATATCAGTTAAGTGAATTGCTTAACAGTAAAGAAACAAAAGAAAATTTTGAAATGGCATTAAAACAAGATTTTCTTTTTGAACTTTTTATAAAAAAGTATAAAGAAGTATATAGCAAAATACATGAAAAAAAGAACGATATATCAGATGTTTTTGCAAGACAAATAATTGACCCAGATGAGATAAGAAAAAATTTAGTTAATGATTACCATATTGAAGATATTTCAGATATAATTTTATATTTCTTATCTGTAAATTTAAGTGGTGAAGATATTCATATAACAGAAAATATTAAACTACTTTTATCTCACAAAATTTATATGTTAAGAAAATTAGGTTTATATTTGGTATCTTTAGATATTCCAAAATATATTAGTCTGATAGAAATATTTTTTAATAATATAAATAAAACAAATATAGTAAAAGTTACTGAAATTTGTTTGTATGAATTTATAAATTTATTAAAAAAAATTAGCGAATTTGAGCCAGATAATGTAAGTCATTCAAAACGATGCAAGTATTATAACTGTTTTGATAATTATATTGAAAAATATTTGCAACTGTTTCCTAAAAAAGAGGAAAAATTAAAATATCGTGTGTTACATGGATTGAAACAACATCCAAAATTTAAAAATCAATTTTATGAATTAAAAAGCAAATATCAATATGAAAAAGAAAATCCTGGAATATATTGGAGTTCAGGTGTAGGGGGTTGGGTTAGAAATATTTCACCAATAGCAGAAGAAGATTTTAGAGCAAAATCAATTAAAGAACAGATTGAATATTTAAACTCCGATATTAAATATAATGGTCATATTACACAATTTGATAATGAAAGTGTAGAAGAAGTTAATGAAAGAGGACTTGCAGAGTTATTTCAAAAAATTTTGAAAGAAGATATAAACAAATATTTAAACGATGATAATATTTTTATGCTTAAGAAAAAAACATTTATTGAAATATTTTTAGAAGTATTATCATCAAATGTTGAGCAAATATGCTCTATAAATAGAGTTATTTTATTTATTGATAGTATTTTTGATACAATTACGCAGAATAAAAACGAATATAACAGTTTACTATATTCAATAATAGATTTTAATATTCATATATCAGAAAAACGACATAAAGATTTTAAAAAAATATTCAAGTATGTAAAATACATAGCAGAAAATGACTTTGATGAAAGTTATTACGATACTGAAACAGATTTAGGATTTAAGGCATTAAATACAACTCATGGGCGGAATTTTAGATGTTATATGAATCATATAACTAGAATAAGGAAAATCAATGAAAATGATTTTGATTTTTTGAATTATGTATTAAAAAAAGAGAATGAAGATAGATTTTGTTGCTTTTATTATTACTTAGGGATGCAGTATCAATATCTTTCATATAACTTTAAAGAATTAAATTTGTTGGAAAGAGTATATAAATTAGATAAAAATGCAAGGAAATATTTTCTTAACGGTTATCTTGGTTATTTTTGTTATATTAAACCTTTTGAGGATTTAAAACCTTTAATCCTTGAGTCATTTAAAAACAATGAAATTAATAAAGATAATGTAAGAACCCGATTCGTAATTATGCTATTAGATTTAAAATTAAAATTTAATATGGATGATGTATTCAAAGATTTTAGCCAATACTTTAACGAAAAGGATTATAGTGATACTTTAAGGAGTTTAACATATAAAGAAAATAATAAGTATGGAAAGACTAAAATAATGAACTTCTGGCATGAAATAATAGGATTCCATGATAGCACATATACAAATTCTCTTTTGAATATTTTCAATAAATATTGCGATGTAGATGATATTGGGAAATATGAAGATGAATTAATTCAAATTATTAAGAATGGTTTTCCAGATAGTTTAGTCGCAAATAGGAGTATAAGTGATTTCTTTGATAAGTTATTACTTTATATAAAAGTAAAGAAAAATGTTGTTGTTGCATATAATATACTTGATGAAATTATTACATCTATGAAAACAGTGAAATATATCTATAAAGAATTAGATATTATTAAAGATATGCTAAAAGAATTTAAAAATTTGGGCAAATTAGAAAATGCACAACTAATTGCCAAAAAGATTTATGAAACACCGAGCACAAAGTATTATGCTACAAATCTAAAAGAATATTTAATATAGTAAAACATTCAACAAAAACAAAAATTTAAAAAAATGACTTTGAAAGCCTTATGTAGCAAGGGTTAAAATTGAGAGAATTTTATTTCTTTAAAAAATCGGTTTTTATGATGCTCATGGTGTATTTATACCCCTTGAGAATTTAGCAAGCCTTAAATTTGGCCGGAGATTACTCAAAATTGATTAAATTATTTGTATGTTCCTAACTTTTTTCCTGCTTTAGAATACTTTGTTATTTTACCTGTAGAATCTTTTTTGTAGGTGTATTCTACTTGCCCTTTTTTATTGTATTGTACGGTTTTTCCATTGCTATAAGTCTTTGTATAGCCTGTAGTTTGACCTTTGCTATTTTTAATATAGTGCTTATCATAAGCAAAAACACTACATGAACCAATAAACAAGCCTATTAAAGTTAAAATAAAAAGTTTTTTCATTGTTAAATCCTTATTTGCTTAAATTTTTCTTACATATATCCATATTATTTTTTACTACATCTTGATTATAATTAGGATTGCCTATTATTTGTTTATATAATTCGAGGGCTTCCTTGTATTTGCCTAAATTCAATAAAGAATCTGCTTGCCCGCTTATGCTATTAGATATAACGAAATATTTTAAAGATTGTTCAAAATCCTCATTATCATAATAGCACCAGCCTATTTGCTCTGCGTAATCTTCTGTCATACCACCATATTTTACGGCTTTTAAGTAATCTTCTAAAGCAAGTGCATAATTTCCTTCTTCATAATAATAATTTGCTCTTGCACCATAAACATCGAAATTATTAACAGGATTTAATTTTATTGCCTCATTTATCAAATCTAATTTTGCTTGTTTATTTTCTACCAATTGACTTTTTAGTAATAAATACTTGCTTTGTTTTGACAGTTCAAGTGCTTTATCGATATTTGTAAGTGCGAATTTATTTTCTTCTAAATCCTGTAATAACAATGCTTTTTGGTAATAGTTTTCAGAATTATTAGGTTTTTTCTTTATATCAAGATTTATTTTATCAATCATGTTAGCGGTATATATTAAAAAATCTCCGGCCTTAATACTCTCATTATTCTTGACATTTTCACCGTTATATTTTAAGCATTCTCCCTCTAATTTTATGACTTCATTATCATATTTAGTCCATATTTCTTTAATTTCATCAATTATATCACTTGCTCTGTTATAGTCTTTTTCAGCCATTGCAATTTTTACATCTAATTTAGCAATTCTAATACTTAAATTGCTACGAAAATCATATTTAGCCCAATCACTACTCATTATATCAAGAATTTTATCAGAATACGCTTTTGCACTATCAATATTATTTTTTTGCAATTCTATTTCTGCTTTTATAACATAAGATAATGGGTTGCGGTCATAATAATATAAGGCTAAATCTATATATTTATTTGCTTTTTCTATATTGCCTTGCTTAAGAAAAGTGTCGGCTTTATCAGTATAATCAGCATTATATAAAGACATATCTCCAGCATAAATGCCATATTCCTTATTTTGCCTTAATTTGTATAATTGTTTATCTTTATCGGATATTTGAATATTATTATCAATAGCATAGGAAATACAATTTATTGATAAGGCTAAAATTGTTAAAATAAGTATTTTTCTTTTCATAATACTCCTGTTATTCTATAAGTAAATCTTTAATTTGAAATTTATCATTTTCTTGGTCGATAATTATCTCACATCCGAAATTTTGTCTAACCATTGCACCGAAAGCATTTTGACTATCTACAGTACCATATACTGTATAACTATTGCCTTCTATATAATGGTCATCTCTGAATTTTACTTTTACTGATGGGGGATATATTGCTCTTGCTTTTATTTCTTTTTCACATTGGTATTTAGCAAACCATAATAAATCCTCTGGAGATTTTTTAGTTGCCTGATTTTCTTTTACAATTTTTTCTATTTTTTTGTTATATTCTTTAATTGCCTTAATTTGTTCTTTACTATAGTGAACTTCACCTTGTAACCAACCTTTATCTCTAAAGTTTTTAATATCACTTTGGCTATATGGTAATCCTATATCCTTACACATTTTAGCAATTTCGGCATCGGATTTACCTAATTTATATTGTCGTCTTAAAAATTCATCTGCCTTTCTGCTTGCCGGCCATATTCTATATTCGTAAAGATTGTTATTTTCAACATTAGTAGATATTTGAAGTTCATTTTTTTGTTGTTTATGCTCTGAAACATTGCTAATAATTACCAAAAGAATAATAAGCATACTAACTAACATAATCTTTTGTTTTTTGGTTAGATTTTTCCATTTGCTTTTACAAATTTCAGATAGTTTCACCGAATATACTCCTAAATTTTTAATAAATACTACTCATTATTTTTCTTATAAATGAGTACAAATTAATAATAAATGATTTAAAATCATTTATCAAGTATTTAATGAGTTTAATTCAATTCAAATAATATGTTTTGCACCTAACATGAAATAGAGGGCTTAATATGAATAAAAAAGAATTGTTAGGCAAAAGATTAAGAGAATTAAGAAAGCGTAAGGGTATCAATCAAGAGCAATTAGCCGAAATGATTGATGTAGACCCTACAACGATTAGTAATATAGAAAATGGAAAAAATTATCCCTCGTTAGTAAATCTTGAAAACTTGTTAAATGTATTAAATAGTTCATTTCTTGAAGCGTTCGATTTTGAGCATAAAAATAGTAGTGAGAATTTAATATATCAGATAAATGAAAAGTTAAAAACAAATCCAGACAAATTAGAAGATTTCTACAAAATAGTAATGGCTTTAACAAAATAAAATTATATTCACAAAATTTATATTATTTATTATTTTTGTTTAATCAAAATTTATTAAATTTTGCCATGTGTTCTTAAGTATTATTTAGCATTAAATTTGCATAAAATCATAAAAAATTAGGGTGCTAAATTAGATAAATAAAAAATGCAATCTTCTATTATACCACACTAAATTATATTTGTAAAGGCTTTTCAATTACCTCAAACGCAGTCATAACAAGGGTAAAAGTCTTGACATGTATAAATACAAATGGTATAATTGTTAAGAAAGATTAAGCGAGAGGTATATCTATGAAATATAAATAAAAAAGTAGACAAAATCTTAAATAAAGAAAGTGTCTACTATAAATTACCAAGTACATAATATCACACTTTCTTTATTTGAGCAAGCACTAATTTTACTACTGCAATACAGGTAAATACTATCTGTTAGCATATGTTTTTATGTGCTTTTTAAAAAGTTATGACTCGCAAATAAACCTTAAAACATAAGGTTATTTGCAATACAAGAAAATGGAGTATTGAGAATGACTTTAGAATCTCAATATATAGAGTTTCTTTGTCAAAAATTAGATAAAGAAATGCTATGTAGGTACAAAAATCTTAAAGTTATGGGGGCAAATTTAATCAATGGAATTTTAATTGCTCTTTGTGAAGTAAATCAAGGAACTACAAAAGTTGATAGGTATATTTTTACTATGGAAAAAGGCAAAATAGAAAAATATGAAATAGATACAAGTGTAAATCCAGCAAATTATATTGTAGTTAATAAAGATTTTCTTTATAGAATTTTGCCCAAAAGAATATATGAAACATTTGTAAAACAAGGACTTGCACTATCAATAAAAGTAGGAAAAAATACCAACGGTCAATGTGGCTGGCATAGGCTTATTATGTGTTTATATTTTTGCATTATATCTTTTGAAGTGCATCATATTGACACCAATGTACAAAATAATAATTTACAAAACCTTACCCCTATACAAAAAGAAAAACATATTACAATTCATACAATTAGTGATAATAAAGAACTTGTAAGATGTGGTGAAAAAATTAGAAATGCCTATATAAAATACTTTAACGGATTAAAACGGCAAACATTGGTGAATAATGAAGAAGTTGTTGTATCCGTATTAAAGGCAAAATGTAGCGGTAAGAAAATTAAAGA
>Ga0256405_10008677_pt1 | contig 14394 bp, 7 predicted proteins | sample RumenRJG_02DNA_FD_189096 | JGI IMG/M metagenome (GOLD analysis project Ga0256405, IMG submission 189096) | Bovine rumen microbial communities from Lethbridge, Alberta, Canada - RJG_02 | ecosystem: Host-associated > Mammals > Digestive system > Stomach > Rumen | place: Canada: Alberta | collected...
CTTCAAGTATGGCGACAGCGCCAGGTACGATTTCACAGTAGAGAATCTCAACGGCGCTACCCTCGTGTCCGCAAGCGTTTCCGAGGCGCCCAAGGGATGGACTGTCGATCTTGCCCACGCAACCGAAACCGAGCCTTATGTTACCGTGACCGCTCCTTCACAGGATGACATCAAGGCAGGAACCGCCGCAGGTGCGGGCGAGATCGTGATTGTTGTCAAGACCACCCGCAATGAAGAAGGCACCAACGTGGTGAAACCTGCGGTACGTCTGTATGGTATCAACAACAAGGCAGAATTCCTAGCTTTCAGAAACAAGTATGATCCGCAAGGAAGTGGTACTGGCCAAAACTCACCGACTCTTACAGGCCTCGATGAATGGTTGGTCAACGGAGAGATTACTCTTAATAGTGACCTTTCGTTTACGAAAGGGGACCTTTACAGGTACTATATAGTAAAATTCCTTGACTTACCCCTTGAAGGCAATAACAGGACTATTACTTATGATATAGAATCTGCGGACGTAATGCTTGCTTTCTGTCAGGGATTGCATGCCGATGTTAAGAACTTATATTTCGATGGTACCTTGACTGCTTCCGGCAAATCAGCAGAAGTCTGTGTGCTTGCAGCTCGCGGTATCAACACAAATAATAACAGCCGCAAGGCGACAGAGGTTAACATTATCAATGTACATGTAAAGAGTACGGCATACGTAATCTATAATGGTCCTGCATCTTCATCCGCCACGGTTGCTGGGTTTGTCGGGAGAAACACAGAGCAAAGTAGTACCCTTTCTTTCCGCAACTGTTCCTTCGAAGGAACCATCCGCACTACAGGTGGCGCCCCGAATTCCATCGGTGGTTTCTGCGCCATTGACGGAACAGCCAAAGGTATCCGCAACGAGTTCTACGGATGCTCCTTTACAGGAACGTTGGACTTCAGCCAAAATGCAAATAAAACAGGAAACAAGAGGATTGGTGCGTTTGTAGGCGACGGAGCTCGAATTGAATACTTCGAAGACTGCGTGAACAGCGGAATCATGAAAGCCGATATGGGAGGATTTGTGTTCAATAATGAAGCAAGCAATCTTGTGTCTGGTTTCGGAGGCTTCATTGGAAGAACCTACCTGAGTACTGGAGAATCTTACGGAGAAACTTCCTATGAGTTCAAGAATTGCACCTTCTCTGGTTCAATCTCTGCGGTGAACATGCTTGCTGCAGAAATAGAACATGGGTGGTTTGCTGGTGGTTACGAACCCGCCAACACTTTGGGCAAGTTCGTCGGAAACAGTTCTCCAAAGGCTCCAACAGGCCTCGAAACCTGCACCGAGGGGGGCAGTCTCACCTATTCTTTTGCCGAATAAAACAAAGAGATTATGAAAAAGACATTCCTCTATATAATCTGGGCCCTGGCCCTTGTGGTAATGGCTTCCGGGTGTGAAGGAACCCCGGCAGATGACAACGGTGGTTCAACCGGAGGCGAAACCCCTTCCGAGTACTGGTGGCATTTCAGCGTGAAGAACGCTGATGCCGCCCAGGCTCTGGGAGTGTTCGTACGCGACTTCGACGGTGGCATCACCAATGGCGAATTCCATCTGGACGCTACAACCGGTGCAAGTTTCGAAATCAAGACTGATTATCCTCTCACTACAGGAGGAAAGATCTATGCCTACGCGCCTTACAACGCGGACAGCAAGGATCATAAGGCAATCAAGATGAGCATTCCGGAAGAGCAGACCGCGGGTGAGGCGGTAATGCCTCGCGCTTCCGTTCCTCTGGTGCTCGCCGATCCCAAGCCGGATTCTACCATAACTATCCAGATGCTGGACCTTGCTTCGACCATCTCCCTCAAGGTATACTCCACCAAGGACACGGGAGAGAAGATTACCTCGGTTTCCTTTACGTCCGATACTCCTCTGGCAGGTGCTTTCTCCTTCAACATCAAGGGGATAGACGCAAATCAGGAGTCAACCCTTGCCATTGGCGGATATGAAGCCAAGACCGTCAAGGTATCAACAGACATCAATGTCGGTACAGATGCCGATGCCGCACAGGCTATACCTGTTGTGGTGGCTCCAGGCTCATACACAGGCATTATTACCGTGGTTACCGACAAGGACCAGTACGGTATCGTAGTAGAAGACCCGGTCGTGCTGGCTCGCGCTGCTGTCGTTCCTCTCACCGTCCGTATTGCCCCGAGGGTTTCTCAGGAAGAAGGCGGCTCCACTGAAGACTTCGCCGGAGGGGAACTGATTACGGAATAGGCAATGAAACGTTTTTTCAAATATCTGTTTTTGCTACAGGCTGCCGTGCTGTTTACGGCGGCCTGCGGCAAAAGCGCAGAGGAGGAGTTCCCCGGCAACAGGGGATCTCTCGAAAAGGCATTCCGTGCGAGCATGCCTTCCACGAAAGTGGCTGTAGACGTCGACCAGCGCGCCCTTTGGGAAGACGGTGACGACATTTCCGTCGAAGGCGCACGCTTCACTCTTGAAAGCCCCGGCTCTGCAAGCGCGGTATTCAGGGGAACCGTGGCGAAAGACAAAGACAACTACCTGGCCATGCTGCCATGGACTGATGCCTATGTCTTCGGCGAAAGGACTGTCTCCGGGACGCTTCCCAACCGTCAGCCTGCCAATGAGGGCGGTTGCGCCTGGCCTCTGGCCTACGGATGGTCGGTAGGCTCTTCAATAACATTCCACCATCTGACAACCGTGCTCCAGCTTACGCTTGGCGACGACATGACAGACGTCCGCGAAATAGTGCTGCGGGGCAATGGCGGAGAAACCCTTGCAGGAGACTTCTCGTTGGCTCTTGATTCCGGTGGCGCCTTTTCGTCCTTTGCCGAAGGCCCTATGGTGTATAAATCGGTCGCTCTGACCGGCACTCTCGAAGCAAACAAGACCTACTGCTTCAATGTCCTCGGACTGGGGACTAAATTCGAATCCGGCCTTACCCTTGAATTTCTTTTTGCGAACGGCACTTCTGCCTATATTACCGAATCCGACCCCATCACCCTGAATAGGAGAGAGTGGGTCAACCTTTCCAACGGCATAACAAAGGATTCTCTTACTCCTATGAGCAAGGGAATAGCCTCGCCGTCGGACTGGAACTTTTTCAAGACGGCGCTGGAAGCGGGAACGTCTTTGGACGCCTGGAGCTGGAACGGGGAGATTCTGCTGAAAGCCGATATTGCCCTGAGTGCATCGGATGCCCTGAATACTCTTGATATTCCTCTGAACGGCAACGGACATACCATATCTTATGCCGGCACCACATCTTTTATAGGCACCTTGTATGCCGATGTGCATGACCTCACTCTTGCTGGCAGTATAGATTTCGCCGGGAATAGCGCTGTAGGGGCACTGGCATCCACTGTCTCTACTGGAGTGACTGTTTCCAATGTGAACAGCAGTGCCGACATAACCGCCGGCGCCTTGGGAATGACCAATGCTCTAATGATCGGTGGCCTTGCCGGCACAGTCAGCGGAGACTCCGGCAGTGTCATGTTCGACAATTGCACCGTTACAGGAACAATCAAATCCCTCAACTATGCACATTCTGTCGGTGGAATTCTTGCCCACGGCGGTAGCGGCAGTGCTCCGGAATCCATATTTGAAGGCTGCACATTCAATGGCAAGATTACCTACGCGCAGGGTTCGTGTCCCTTCGATTTCAGAGATGGTTATAATAAAGACCGTACTGTCGGCCGTGTGGGTGGTATCATAGGGGATGCTTCCCGTGTGAGCGTGCTTCGCGACTGCTCCACCGGAGGTGCCTGCACAATGGATATCCGTCTGAACGGGATGACTCTCGGCAACGGCGGCGTGGGAGGTCTGGTCGGCCGCACTACCGCCGATGCTGGCGTATATACCATGTCAGTCACCCTCGAAGGAACGAATACCAACAATGCCGCGATTACCGTGCACGATGCCAAAGCCGACCAGCACGGCCGTTTCGGTCAGGTTATAGGGTCTGTAATCAAAGCCCCTGTCGGCAGCGGAACGGAGAGCGGAAGCCTGACCTTCGTCGACACTCCTGCTCCTTCGACAACTACAACGGGACATTTCCGCCTGTGTCAGGTGGCGCCGAAGCATACTGCGGGAAAAAAGACATCTTCGGATGGATCCAGGACATCTTCCACCCAGCATTATATGTCTTATGTGCTTGTTACCTCCAACAACAATGTGATTGTGGTTGACGGAGGCTGGGAAGGAGATGCTCCATATCTTAAATCCCTTATCAAAAGTTTCGGCGGCCGTGTGGATGCCTGGTTCATTTCGCACCCTCATCAGGATCATGTGGAGGCCCTGTCGGAGATTCTTGCCGCGCCTGAAGGTATTACCATCGGGACCATCTATCATACAAAGGCCTCGCCTGCGCGATACAATTCTTCTAATCCTAAAGATGTGGTCACGAAACTGTATTCCCGTATAGAGGCCTTCGGATGCGAGATAGTGGACATCCGTGAACCCGGAGGTCGTTATGACATCGACGGCGTCGGAATAAAAGTGTTGAGCGTTTCTGACGAGGTTCTTTCTACCGATCTTAACAATTCCTCATTGGTTCTTCGAATATGGGATGATGCTAAGAGCGTGGTTTTCCTCGGCGACTGCGGAATTCTTGAAGGCCGCAAACTCCTCGCCACCTATCCGGACGATCTGAACTGCGACTTCCTCCAGCTCGGTCACCACGGCAACAAAGGCCCGGAGAAATCATTCTACGATGCCGTTTCGTTCCATTATGCCCTTGTGCCTACTGCAGACTGGATATGGCATGCAGATTTGTATCCTTCGAATCCCGATACAGACGGCGGTGCCACTCGCAGTTGGATCGAGGAAAAGATTCCAGGCAAAATCATTACGAGCTATGAGCATGGAGACGTGTGGATAGACGAGTCCGGGAAGTACAGTTTTACCGGAAACACTATCGACGGCTTCATCTCCGGTGAATCAGACTATTTCAACTAAAACTATATACTTTATGAAAAAAACTCTAAAAAAAACGGACTATGAGAGTCCACGCTGCGAGCAGATAAGCATCTCCCCGCAGGCACAAGTGCTCCAGGCTGTCAGTTATAATTCTGTCACCCTGGAAGCATTCGGTATTTATGATGACAGTGATCCTTATTTCGAGTGATTATGAAGAAGACTTACATCCTGCTGTGCGCCTTGGCAGCCTTGGCAGCAGCATCCTGCACCGAAAAAGAGGAACTTGCTCCTTCATTCACCGGTGAGAAGGTCACCCGTGAATTCAGCACTGTACTTACCAAAACATCTCTCGATTCCAACGGCAAAACCGTTCTTTGGGAGGATGGTGACGCTATCAGCATTTTCGACGGAAAAGACAACAATAGGTTCGATATCAAGAATAACACCGGCTCTTCCGCGACTTTCAGTGGCGAAGTAGATGGCGGTGCAACCGAGTTTTATGCCGTGTATCCTTATGCTGATGGCAATGGCCTTGCCGGTTCAATCCTTACTGCTACTGTTCCTGCCGAGCAAACTCTTAAGGAGGGCAGTTTCCAGTCCGGTGCCGCAGTTGCCGTAGCTTATACTAAGAGCAGTACTCTTGATTTCTATCAGGCAACGGCTGTCCTGGGGATCACCCTTGCCGATTATATGACTAATGTAGAGAGCATCGAGTTAAAGGGAAACAACAATGAGGTTGTCGCCGGTGCTGTCAACGTTACATTGAATGCTTCGGGTGAAATCACTGATGTAACTCCCGCCGGAACCAGCAAGGCGGTTACCCTTACGGGGTCATTCGAAGAAAACAAGACCTACTATCTTTCGTTCATTCCCCGGAATTTCAGTGCCGGTTTGACTGTGACTGTTACTTACGGAGGAGGTCACACTGCAGTCGCTACCAGCGGCAAGACCCTCAATACCGAAAAGGGGAAGATTTATCCTATCGCGGATTTCAGGAGGGTGGAATTGCCCGTCGCTTCTGTTGCAGCCAAGACATCGTTCGCGTATGGTGAATCTAAAAATATTGATGTGACTTTAACGAATGTGACATCTCCCCTCACTATTGACGACTCCCCTGCCGGCTGGGACGTCTCTTGGGTTTCGGATCATTTCGTCGTTACGGCCCCCGCTCTGGTAGATATTCAGGCTACTCCGCAGACAGTGGCTCCTGCGGGTGTAATCGTAGCCACCATCAGTAACGACAAGTACAGTGGCAAACTCGAAGTCCCCGTGAGGTTGTATGGTATCAATAGTCTGGATGACCTGAAAGCCCTTCAGGATAACAATGTTATGGATACTCATGCCAATGCTGCCCCTTATCTCGTAAATGCAGGTGGAGTGGAGGAGCTTACACTGAACACTGACTTGACACTGGTTACGAACGACTTAAAGAGCAAAGCAATCGCTCTGCATCACAATGCCTACCCCATCAACGGTAACGGAAGGACAGTGACTTATGATAATGTAACCGTTGCTGCATGGCCGGCCGGTTTTGTCCAGAATCTGCAGAATAATGTTCACGACATAAACTTTGCCGGATCAATAAAGAATACTGCTGCCAGCGCCAAGATTGGTGCCTTGGCTGCACGCGGATACAATATTTCCGGAGACGAAATCGTGATCACTAACGTGACTAGCGATGTTGATATCACTTGGACAGCAGCAGCGTCAAACACCTGTATCGGAGGTCTGGTCGGTTGGATGGATGATTCTAACGAAGCAGGAAATGCAAAGAACAAGAGTATCACTTTCGTGAATTGTACAGTAAATGGTGATATTGCCATGAATGGAGAAGTGCTTTCCGCCGGAGGTATTCTAGGACAGGGCGAAAAGAAGGGTACTGTATCCACGGCATATACCACATTCAATGGGTGCACATATACCGGACAAATAACATATACGCCTGACGCAACTCAAGGCAGGAATACTCGAATAGGCGGTATAGTTGGCAATAGTGAGCGTCAACTTAAGGTAATTAACACCATTAGTGCAGGACGTATTGATGTTTATCTTGATAATAAAAAATTCGGAACCAATGGAGCGCAGGCGATCGGTGGTTTCTTTGGCAGGTCAGCTGCTCAAGCTACTGTGGATCCTCCTGTGTATATGGATTTCTACCTTGATAATTGTAGCACTTCGACGAATATTTATGTTTGGGGAACCAATGCCTCTGAATGGAAAAATGCCTTCCAAATTCGAGGATATGGGCTCTGCAAACGAAGTGGACCTGATGCATCTGGCAACATTGCCGTAACCGGTGGAGCGTCAATTCATTATGATTACTATGTTGCTCCGTAGGAGTTATAGTTAAAATACTTTTGTTTGCAGTGCGGCACCCACGCCGCACTGCTTTTTTATTCTTTCCCCTCATCATCACCATCTCCTCTAATGACCCCTCGCTAAACTCATTCCAATCTCCCCATCCACCATATCGCCCCTCCCCGTGTCTGCCTCGTCCCAAATCCCACTGCAGACACCAAACCGGCCCTTCCCGTGTCTTCCTGGCGAAATCCCCGGCCAACCCTTCACTTTTTTAAAGTTTCCGTATACGCAAACTTAAAAAATCGTACTTAATGGCATGTTTGCGGGGGTAAATTTACGTTTGCTTTGCATATTATTGTAGTTCCAAATATTTATGACTTATGGAACAGATTTTAAAGCACAGCAAGTACATCGATCCGATGATCGACGTCGCCTTCAAACAGATCTTCGGCAAAGAGAAGAACAAACGCCTTATCAAAGAGTTACTGGAGCATGTATTCCATCAGGACATCACCGAACTCGAATTCGTAAATGTCGAACATCCAGGCGAATCAAAAAATGACCGTAAAGCTGTTTTCGACCTTCAATGCAAATCCCGGCAAATCGGAGACTTCATCGTGGAAGTCCAGGTGAAAGAACAAAAGCATTTTGACAAACGAGCTATTTACTACAGCACCTTCCCCATTACAGCGCAAGCGCCTCGTGGAGATTGGAATTATGACTTCAAACCAGTTTTCTTTCTGGGACTATTGAACTTCGGTCTTCCGGATGCTACAGGAAAGGATGAAGGATTTGTCCACCGTTACTCCATTAGAAACGATCGGAATGGAATGCAACTAACCGACGCCCTGCAGTTTGTCTTCATGGAGGTCGGGCGCTTCGACAAGCCTCTCAATGAATGTAATAGCTTTGAGGACAAATTCTTGTATTATTTCAAGAATCTTCCTAATTTTGCAATGAAACCGGAAACGCAGAATGATGGTTATTTTGAGCAACTGCTCGAAGCTGCGGAGTATAGCAATATGACAAAAGCTGAAAGAGAAGCATACAATCGCCGCCTTAAGATTCAGCGTGACAATTACGCTGCGGACGAATTCGCTCGGGAAAAGGCCGAGCGGGAAATCGCTGAAGGCATTGAGAAAGGCATTGAGAAAGGCATTGAAAAAGGCATTGAAAAAGGCATTGAGAAAGGACGTGCAGAAGCGAATCGTGAGAATGCCCGAAAAATGCTCTTGGAAGGCATCCCTGTCGAAGTTATCGGACGGGTGACAGGTTTGTCGGCAGAAGAAATCGACTATTTGAAATAAATCTGGAGGTGCGGGTTTTGCCGCACCTCTTTTTTCTTGCGGAAGCAGAACAAAATTTGTAACTTTGAAAGTATTTATACTTTCATTTATGAAAAGAACTGTTTTCACGCTCATGACCCTTGCATCGCTTGCAATTTCAGTTACGGCGGCTGCCACCCAAATCACCCAGAAAGACAAGGACCGCGCCGCGAAACTCGTGTCGCAGATGACTCTCGACGAAAAGATCGGCATGGTTTCCGGAAAGACCGACGGCTTCCACACCTATGCCGTTCCCCGTCTCGGAATTCCTTCGGTACAGATGGCAGACGGCCCGCAGGGAGTCCGCAACGTCAGCGGCAGGAATATACAGAGCACCTTCTATCCTTGCGGAATCTCCGCCGCGGCGAGTTGGAACCGTGACGCGGTCCGGGAGATGGGCGCCGGGATAGGTTGCGCCGCTAAGGCCCACGGCGTGCAGATCATGCTGGGCCCCGGTGTAAATATTTACCGTTCAGCCCTTTGCGGACGCAATTTCGAATATTACGGCGAAGACCCCTATCTGGCATCTGAAACGGCCCTGAATTACATTGAGGGCATGCAGGAGCAGGGCATCATCGCCACCATCAAGCATTTTGCACTGAATCAGCAGGAATATGACCGTCATGGCGTAAGTTCCAATGCTGACGAACGCACGATGAACGAAATCTACTTCGCCACCTTCCGCAAGGCCGTCGAGAAGGGGCACGTCGGTGCCGTTATGACCAGCTACAACCCCGTGAACGGAGTGCATGCCGCCGAGAGCGACTGGCTCATTAACGACAACCTGCGCGCATGGGGCTTCGAGGGCATCGTGATGAGCGACTGGGTCTCCAACTACGACCCGATCAACTTCGCCACGGTGGGCGTTGATCTTGAGATGCCCCGTGCCTACGCGGCCCAGGAAGAGATGCTCAAGTCCTTGATTGCCAACGGGGTAGTGCGCGAGGCGGATCTCGATGCCAAGTGCATTCACATCCTTCAGACACTCTCCGCATTCGGCTTCCTGGACGGAAATCTCGATGCCGATCCTTCTGCCGAAGACAAGGCTCTGTCGCAGAAACGCGCGTACGAAATCGCCCTCGAAGGAACGGTGCTTCTCAAGAATGAAGGCGGAATCCTTCCGCTCAAACCCGGCAGGAAGAATACCATTGCGCTTATAGGCCCCAATGCCAATGAAATTGTCTGCGGAGGCGGCTCCGGATGGGTGAACCCCGAAGACGGCAAGGGCGTTACACTATATGAAGGTCTGCGCTCGCTGGGCAAGAACTGGAACGTAGTGCTGCTCGGAACTCCCGATCCTGAAATACTCAGGAATGCTTCCGCAGTAGTGGTTTCGGCAGGGTTCAACCGCGATACCGAAAAGGAAGGCGCCGACCGCCGGTACGGCTTCAGGCACAGCTACCAGAACGAACTCATCAAGACCGTTGCTTCCTATAACGAGAACGTGGTCGTGGTCGCCAATTCCGGCGGCGAATTCGACATCGCCCCCTGGGCGGACAAGGTAAAGGCCATAATCCTCGACTGGTATCCCGGACAGGAGGGTGGCAATGCGATTGCAGCCATCCTGAGCGGCAAGGTGTCTCCTTCCGGAAGACTGCCTTTCACCTTCTGGGGAGCTCTCGACAAGAATCCTGCACAGAAGTGGTATTCGTCCATGCCTCTCCATCCGAGTGCCGATCGTGACCGTTATCCTATCGCCGAATATGGCGAAGGCGTGTTCCTCGGATACCGCGGGGAAGAACATTTCAACGTCAAGCCTCTTTATGCCTTCGGCTACGGCCTGACATACAGCACTTTCGACTATTCCGACATCCGGGCTGTCCCCGCAGGTGACGGATACGATATCATATTCACTGTCGCCAACACCGGAAAGGCCGATGCCAAGGAGGTCGCCCAGGTTTATGTTGCGCCGGTGAATCCTTCCATAATCCGTCCTGCAAAGGAACTGAAGGGCTACGACAAGAAGCTGATAGCCAAGGGTGCTGCGGTCGAATATACGATTCATCTCGGCCCCGACGCTTTCAGCTATTACGATGTAGACAGCCACAGTTGGAAACTGGACCGTGGCGAATACCGTATTTTGGTCGGCGCTTCCGCCGATGACATCCGTCTTGAAGTCAAAGTAAACATTTAATCGATATGAAAAGAATTCTCATTTTATTATGCACCGCCACGGCTTTGGTGGCAGTGTCCGCCTGCTCATCCGGAAAAGCGCAGCAAAGTGCAGGCGTTCGGACCGACGCCCTTGACGACTCCGCCTGGGAGTGCTCCGAGTGGATTTCCGCAGCTGACGCCCCGGTTGTCACCGGAAAGGTCCATTCGGCGGACAGTCATCTGGCGGCAGACGGTGCGAGCTGGTTTGTCTCCGAACCCGAAAACGGCAAGCAGGTTCAATCTGCAAAATGGATGACTGCGGGCCTTGGCGTTTACCAGTTGTTCGTCAATGGAAATCCGGTGGGGGAAGAATACCTCAAGCCCGGTTTCACCCATTACGCAAAGACGAAGTATTCTTTCACATATGACATCACAGACGCTTTCAACTGCAAGGCAGGGGCAAGCAATCAGTTGGCCGTGCAGTCCACCCCCGGCTGGTGGGGAGACAAGATCGTCACTCCCAGCGGGCACGAAGGCATGATCGGCAAGAAAACCGCATTCCGCGGAGTTCTGCAGCTGAAATATACCGATGGCTCCGTAGAACTGTTCGGCACCGATACTGAGCATTGGAAGGCGGGCATTGCGGGCCCTGTCACACACGCTGCGATTTTCGACGGCGAGAAGTACGACGCCCGCATCGCTCCCGGATTTGAAACTCCGGAGAAACTCGGAATTCCCGAAATCAACGGCGAGTTCCAGGGGCAGATATTCCCATCTGCCGGCGCCGAGGTGTATCTCCGCAAGGATCTGGCCCTCAAACCTGCCCTTGCATACATCTGGGAAGATGTTGAAGGCGCAACGGAAGAAGAAGCCGGCAAAGTGGTTATAAAGAGAAATTACAAATCCGGCCAGGCCATCTCTCTCGAGCCCGGAGAGACCCTTGTGATAGACTTCGGACAGAATGCCGCCGCGGTTCCTTCGTTTGTTTTCAAAGCCGAAGAAGGAACTGTACTTACCTGTCTCCCCGGAGAATTGCTCAACGACGGCAATGGTGCGAAGAGCCGTGGCATGGACGGTCCTGAAGGAAGTGTCCACAGGACAAATCTCCGTACCCCCGGCGATTGCTTCAGAGTGGATTATACATTCGGCGGCAAGAAGGGCTATGTGGAATATCAGCCGAGTTGTACATTCTTCGGTTATCGGTTCATCTCCGTCACCGCTACGGGGAAAGTACGTATCAAGAGCATCGAATCCGTTCCGGTCACGTCTATCGCAGCGGATCTGGAGACGGGTAGCATAACTACCGGGAACGACCTTGTCAACAAGTTGATTTCCAATACTGTATGGGGCCAGCGTTCAAATTATCTGTCGGTCCCTACCGACTGCCCTCAGCGAAACGAACGCCTCGGCTGGACTGCCGATACCCAGGTATTCACAGAGACAGGATCATTCTTCGCCAATACCGACTCCTTCTTCCATAAATGGATGCGCGACATGCGCGATTCCCAGAGCGAGACAGGCGCTTTCCCCGGAGTCGCCCCCACCGCCCAGTATGGCGGCAACATGATGCGTCTCGGATGGGCGGACGCCGGAGTAATCGTGCCCTGGACGGTCTGGAAGCAGTTCGGCGACACTGCCATAATTGAAGAAAACTGGGATGCCATGGAAAAGTACATGTTCCATGTGAATGAAACCAAGTTCGACCAGCCCACCGTGGCAGGCGAAAACGGAAACTACCAGTGGGCGGACTGGCTCAGCTACGAGCCTCTGGAGAGCAATGGCGGAGGGGCCTTCCTGCAGGATGGCAAGCGTACGCGCAAGCCCGAAACCATAGAATACTGGAGCTATCTGGGTGCCTCTTATTGGGCAATCGATGCCGGCATGATGGCGGATATGGCAAAAGCCACCGGCAAAGATGCGGCCAAATATGAATACATGGCCTCCGAAGCAAGAGAGTATCTTAAGAGCCGATTCCTGAATGCCGACGGCAGCTTCAAGCTGGAAATACTGAATACCATGCAGACTCCTGCCCTGTTCGCCTTGAAAAACAACATTGTGGATGGAGCAGCTAGAGAGGCGACCATAGCCCGCTTGCGCCAGAATTTCGCAGACCACGGCAATTGCCTGCAGACCGGTTTCCTCGGTACCTCCATCCTGATGTCGACCCTTACCGAAAACGGCATGGTGGATATCGCCTACGAACTCCTCTTCCAGCGCAAGAACCCCAGCTGGCTCTATTCTGTTGACAACGGAGCCACCACCATCTGGGAGCGCTGGAACAGCTATACGCTCGAAAATGGCATGGGTCCCAAAGGCATGAACAGCTTCAACCACTATGCTTACGGATGCGTCTGCGAGTGGATTTGGGAAACAGCTGCCGGTATTGCGTCCGACCCTGCATGCCCTGGTTTCAGGCACATCATAATGAAGCCCGTTCCGGACAAGCGCTTGGGCCATCTCGAGGCCGAATACAAGAGCGCTGCCGGGCTTATCAAGAGCGCGTGGAAGTTCGAGGGCGACACCTGGAACTGGACCGTCACCGTTCCTGAAGGGGCAGTGGCTTCCATCACCCTGCCCGGCGAGGACCGCGTGGTCGATTATGACGGAGGCACCTATAGCTTTTCCAAGACACTATGATCAAGAAACTGATTCCGCTCCTGTTCCTACTGGCTTTCGCGGCATGTTCCCCGGGTAAGCCGGATTACTATGTCTGTGCATACGTCTGGCCGTCCTGCCACGATGATTCCCTTGCACATAAATGGCTGTGGACCGACGGAGAAGGGGAGTGGGAGGTCATCAAGCAGGGGGATCCCCGCTTCGAAGGGCACTATCAGCCCAAACAGCCCCTCTGGGGATACGAACTGGACGACGACCCGCAGGTGGTCGAGAGGTGGATAAAGACGGCGCTCAAGCACGGAGTGAACACTTTCATCTACGACTGGTATTGGTACAATGCTCCCGACGGATGGAGCGGACCTTACCTCGAGGACGCCCTGGACAAGGGCTTCCTCGGCGCGCCGTCCAACCGCAAGATGAATTTTTATATAATGTACGCCAACCACGATGTCAAGTACAGCTACTGGAACTGGCACAAGTGGGGCCCGGATGCGGATTCGCTGCTTTTCAATCCCCGCATCGGCATGGCGGACTGGAAGAAGGTCGTGGACCGTGTCATCACCCAGTATTTTCATCTTCCGAACTATGTGAAGATAGACGGCTGTCCTGTGTTCGCGATGTTCAACGCGGATATTTTCAAGCAGGGCTTTTCCTGCCCGGAGGAGGCCGCGGAGGCGATGCAGTATTTCAGGGACGAGGTCCGCAAGGCGGGTTTCCCCGGCCTTCATCTGCAACTCACCCCCGGCGGGGGCAGCGACCCGAGCGCGAAGCGTCAGGAAAAGATGAAAGACAACATCGACCTGCTGGGAATCAACAGCATAGCCTTCTACAATATGGGAGGATTCGACTGCGACTATGTGCAGCATAACGAGAATGCGGTACGTTTCAGGAACAATACCGATGCCGCCTACGACATTCCGCTGTTTCCTACGGTGTCGATAGGCTGGGACGACACGCCACGCTTCCCCCGCAAGGGCGAGAAGCACGTGACAAGGTTCAACCAGTCGCCGGAGGTGTTTGCTAAGTATCTTCAGATTGCAAAGGAATACGCGGATGCCCATCGCGACACACAGCCTCCGTTCATAATGATAAATGCCTGGAATGAGTGGGTGGAAGGCAGTTATCTGCTTCCGG
>Ga0256405_10008678_pt1 | contig 14386 bp, 15 predicted proteins | sample RumenRJG_02DNA_FD_189096 | JGI IMG/M metagenome (GOLD analysis project Ga0256405, IMG submission 189096) | Bovine rumen microbial communities from Lethbridge, Alberta, Canada - RJG_02 | ecosystem: Host-associated > Mammals > Digestive system > Stomach > Rumen | place: Canada: Alberta...
AAAAAAATAACCCTTAATATAAATAAGGTTGTGTTATAGAATAATCAATACTGTTTCGTAAATATTTGATTTTGACCTTGATATTTCGATTAAATTATGGTATTCTGTCAATCGTTGAAAATATTTGAAGTTAAAATCGGAGGATTGATGTTTGGATTTGATACATTTTCTGGATATTTAGGGCATATTTTATGGATCTTGTTCGATTTTACAGGAAACTATGGGATGGCTGTTATTATTTTTACGTTTATTGTAAATATACTTACTTTGCCTATAGTAATAAAAACTAATCATAAGATGGGATCAAATGAAAAATTCGAAGCAAAGAAAGAAGATTTAAAAAAGAAATTTGGAAATGATCCTCAGAAATTTAATCAAGAATGTATGGAGCTGGCTCAGAGAGAGGGAATTAATCCTTTAAAAGGGAGCATGATTCCCATGATTCTTACAATTATAATATTTAGCTTAATATATTCTACTGTGCAGAAACCTCTCTCTAGCGTTCTTCATTTTTCAAAAGAACAAGTTTCTCAATCTACATCTGTTTTGACCGATGAACAAAAAAAGCAAAAAGGTTCTGATCAACTTGATTTGATTAGAAGTTTTCAAGATGTAAAAGGTCAGTTGTCTATGTTTAATGCAGAAGAATTAGATAAAATTTCAAGATTAAGTAAAGGATTCAATTTTTTAGGAATAAACTTATTGGATATTCCGAAGTATTCTCCTTTTAATAATATGATTTGGATACTTCCTATTTTAGGATTTTTTATTTCTGCTGTTAGTAGGAATATTTTGCAAAAAACATCCGGCATTACCATAGAATCAAAAGGATTAGCTAAATATGGTGTTTACTTTTTTTCATTTTTCCAAGCTTGGATAATTTCTCGTGTTTTTGCTGTTTTAGGATTATATCTTATTGTTAACAATATCATGGGAACTGTTAATTCTATTATTGTAGATAGATTCTTTTCATTTCATATGATGAGAGCAAAAAAAGAACTTAAAAGGTTCAATAAACTTATGAATAATAATTGATTTATGATTAAAAATTTTATTTTTGGCAATATTATTTGTTTTGTAGTTGACAAATTATTTTCATTGTGATAGTTTATCGTCTCGAGCTCATATAGGCATACTAGTTGTCTAAATAAATTTTTTAAGGAGATTTTTATGAAATTCAACAAACGCATTTCTAGATTATTGGCAAAATTTATGTTGGCTTCTACAACGGCTTCTTGTTTTGGTTGTTGTGTTTCTGCTATGGAGGAGATTGAATCTAAGTACGAAACTGATAAGAAAAAGATTCTATCTGAATTTGATTTAAAAAGAAGTAAAGTTCAATCCGAATATGATTCTGGAAATATGACTGAGTATGCTTATAAATTAGCAATGGAAAATCTCAGATATGAGCAAGAATTAGCAATGCTAGATATCAAAACTGAAAAAACGTCGAATATATACAACCTCAAAAAGCAATATCTGGAATTGAGTAATGATCATGACATGGCAAAGGAAACATTGAGATACGCGATTAAACGCTGCGTTTCCTATGACATCTTAATGAGTGCAGCGAAACGTCATAAGGACGTTTACCCTAACAGTATTTATAATTATATAAATTCAACGGAATTTAAAAATAATATACAATTTTACAGGGAACAAGTACGTACTTTTATAAACCAAGATTATGGCCGCAAAGGTGAACATGTTCAATTTGAAAAATATGCAACACCAGATAATATCAAAGCAGCTGCTGATATGCTAAAAAATTTAAGTGACGAAGATTTTACTAAAATTGTGTCACAATGTTCAATGGAATATTTTGCACGAAAGTGAAATCAACAATAAAAATATATGATTGTGTTAATGTTTTCACTTATATATTGATTGACAGTCTCTCTGACAATGTCAGAGAGATTTTTTCAAGTATATATAAACTTTTTAATAAATGATTCTAAAAATATCTTTTTTTGTGTTATGATACAAAAAATAGAGCAGAAACGGATATTTTTTTGGAAAATAGTTGACAAAAATGGTAGTATATGGTAGAAATTAATCATTGACTTTTGTGTATAAGGAGATTACATGATCAAAAGTGTGAATGTTTCTATTTCAGATGACGATGCAAATTTCTTAGAGAGCGTATCAAAAGTTTTTCCAGATTATGGTATTAGTTTTCGATTTATTAAAAAAGATGGATCTAAAATCATTGAAGATGCAGAAAGATTTAATCCTGACTTCATAGTTATGAATCTGTTTATGCCAAAAATAGACGCTATAGGAGTCATGACTAAAATTAAAAAAAGATCCAAAATAAAGTCTAAGTTTATTATAATTTCAAATTTCATTACTCAAACTATAGAAAAAGAGTGTATAAGTTCAGGCGCAACATATTTAATGGTCAAACCTTTCGAAGTTTCTGAACTTGCTGATCGAATAGTTAATCTTTCAAAATTTATAACAGATAAATCGCAAAAGTCCGATCCTGATGACATGGAAATTAAAATTACTGAAATTCTCCATCAAATAGGAGTTCCCGCTCATATCAAAGGATATCATTATCTTAGAAACTCTATCATGAAATCAGTTAATAATCCTGAAATTATAAATTCTGTAACTAAAGAACTTTATCCTTCAGTAGCAAAAAACTTTAAAACTACATCATCAAGAGTAGAAAGAGCTATTCGCCATGCTATTGAAGTAGCTTGGGATCGCGGAGATCTTGATGTTTTAAGTTCTTATTTTGGTTACACCATTCACAGTTTAAAAGGTAAACCTACCAATTCTGAATTTATTGCTATGATTAGTGATAAACTCAGATTGCAAATGAAATCTAATTTAATTTATAAATGATATTATATACAGTTGTTAAAAGTAAAAAAAATTGGCCCCATATAGGACCCGTTTCTCATTATTCCGCAGTTTAATGATGCACCTTTTCCAACTATTTTTTATTATATTTTCTCACCTTTTTCATTATATATTATGTGGTGATAGCATGGTTCTTTCCAGTATGCCACGTTATTGTCTTTCATCGAGATTTTTGTATCTATTTTTGTCAATCGTTCTTTGCCTGCAACTAAGAAAGCCAAGAGGTTGCCGTCACTGTTTTCCACGAGCTCTAGTTGCATTTTGTTTTTCATTGCTAGGATATATGAGTTGTTATCAATCTTAAAGCTAAACGCTAGTGGCTTAATCTCATCTTCACGAACCGAAGTTTTTCCTGTTGATGCGAAGGTTTTAGGCTTGTATTTTATAGTAGCGGGGAGCTCTTTATTCGATATTTTGTCAGCCACCTCAAGGTATTCTATATTTAGCGGGACGGTTATTAACTGTGTCTTGTTATTAAGTCCCCATCTGGGCAGGATCCGTATGTCGTAGATCCTCTTGCCATTTTGGTTGTCCGTTTGTATCAGGTTGTTACATCTCATCTTTTCCCATTGTCTATAGAACCCTTGTAGCCATCCATTGCATACCTCCGTGTTCATTAAGGGATCCTTAAGGATACGATCAGATAGGTACAAGTTTAATCCGCTCGGGTTAAAGATGTTAATACCTAAAATAGGGGATTTATCTCTTCTTTTGTTCTAAATGGCTCCTCATCTAATTTTCCGTGACTATCTAAACCATACACCTTTCCATGCCACATCCAATTTGTTTTTTTCTACTTGCCCCCAGAGATCATGCACGCCAAATTCTATATCGTCTAACGTTTTCGCGTCGTCCGCATATACGGCTATCCTCGTTAGTTCAATTTTTTTTCCGTCTCGCGTCGCCGACATCACGAATGTGTGATCAAATTCATTCACAATGAATGCGGGGTATCCATTTTCTACTAGGAACCAATGTATTAATTCTGCCCAAATAGTACAATTCACACTTCCGTTTTCTATGTCTTGAAGCTGTTGCCTGAAGTTAGTTTCGCCGGTCATCAAGTAATCTTTATGGCAGATCCCCCGTCCAATGTTATTCCAGTTTTCCTTGGCTGTTTTAGTAGGATCTATACTTAAATACCGGATAAACCGATCTTCATTTAGCCACTTATAATTTCCGAGTTCTATTATTTTATTATCTATCTCGTTGTTAGTCAGAATCGGATAGCTTGTCGATGGCGTATTAATTTTCTTACCCGCATTTGCGGCCAATTTTTTGAATGCCCGACGTTTGTCATTAAATAACTTATTATCTGATATAAGATCAAGTGCTTTATGAACACCATTTATTATTTTCATACCCTTTTTGTAGGCATTCTTTCTTGCTTCGTCTCCATCACTCACAACAGATATTATCTGATTTTTTACTTTATTATTTAACTAAGCCGATAATTGTTTCCTAGTCATCAATTTCGAAATTCCAGTTATTACCTGCTGTGCTTTTGCTTCAGGAACATTCTTGGAAAGTGGTCTTTCGAAATCGTTCATAGTTTTAACTTCTCCGGTCTCCATAGCATTCAAATTAATACATGAAACCCCATTCGCAGCAACTAAAGTTGCTAAAATTTTTTTACGCATATCCATTTTAACATACATTCTTTCATTTAATCTAATATTTGTCCAATAATTAAACTAATGGACTATGTTTTATATTATCAAAGTAAAGTAAAAATGTCAAGTATAAAGATAATGATCAATAAATTGTTTTATAAATAATTTCTTTTCAAAAATCTAACTAATTCATATAAAGAAATCCAAATTTGATTCGGTGAGTCTTTAAGAGATTCATCGAATATTAGTTGTAATCCGATATGTAAATGACTTCTTTGAAGATTATTGACGTTTTCTTTTGAACTATATCCTGTTTTTCCAACGTATCCTATTAAGTCTCCTGCATGAACTTCGTCTCCTTCTTTAAGATTAGGATTAAAAGGTTTGTTTTTTCTCAAATGAGCATAATACCAATATCTTTTTTTGTCATGAGATCTTATTCCTATTCTCCATCCTCCGAATCTGTTCCATCCCATAATTTCAACGTATCCATCTTCTACTGCAATAACAGGAGTTCCTACTGCACAAAACATATCGTGTCCTAGATGAGGTCTAGAATATCCAAATGTTCTCCTTTTTCCGAAATCGTCGTAATGTGTGAATGGATATCCATATGCAATAGGAGATCTCACTTTTAATCCATATTTTCCATTTTCTTTTTCTCCGATAAATCCTGACAAAATAGCCTCATATGCTTCTTTATAATAACTTAATAATTTTTGATTTTCTAAATTTTTTTCAGGATTCTCATTATTTTTTTTGGAATTTACATAATTTTTTATATCTTTTTTGCTATATTTTTTGAAATTTCCTCCATATTTACACGCAAGATAAGAAAGAATATCTATCCAATTTATTTTGACCTGATCATCATTTTTGTGAGACTTTATATCTTCTTTCATTGCATCTGATAAAATTTTTGAAGAAATATTAAATTCTACATATTTTATAGACTTTGACTCATCTGCATTAATTGAAACTTTTTTTGATTTATACATAATTAAAAATATAAACGATGAAAGAGTCAATAAAGAAGAAAGAATAATAAAAATTTTGTTGATTCTTTTTATTTTACATGATAGAATGTACATATTTACACCAGATATTAAAATATGAAGATATTAAGTTTTGCAAAAATAAATTTAGGATTAAAAGTAAACAAAAAACGATTAGATGGATTTCATGATTTGGACATGATAGTTCAATCTGTAGATTTGTATGACATTTTGCATATTTCTATTATTGATGATCCTGGAAAAATAGAAGTCTCATGCAATAAATTTATATGCGAAGAGGAATCGAATTTAGCATATAAATCCGCTAAAGTTATGTTTGATATTTTTCATCCTAATTTTGGAATAAAAATTTATATAGAGAAAAATATTCCCTTTGGAGCAGGATTAGGAGGAGGAAGTTCTAATGCTGCAGCAGTTATTTTATGTTTAAATCATGTTTTAAAATTAAATCTTTCATATGAACAAAAAATAAATATTTCTTCCAAAATAGGATCAGATGTTCCATTTTTCATGTTTGGAGGAACATTACAATGTCAAGGCAGAGGAGAAATAATTAAACATATAGATCAACTTCCTGAATGTAATATTTTAATAAGGGAAGGCAAAAATAAATCATTTACTTCTGACGCATATAAAAAATTAGATGATATTTCTTATTTTGATAGTTCTGATCAAAGAATAGAAAATTTGAAAAATAGTATAAAGTTAAAAGATATAAATTCCATTTCAGATAATTGTTTTAATGATTTTGAAAAAATAATAAGTGTTCCTGATGGATGGCATTTGACTGGGAGTGGATCAGCATCGTTTAAAATAATAAATAAGAACTTTACATCTTTAGATGATGCATATATAATTTGCAAACCTGTTAACTATGGAGTGAAAATAATTGAGAATAATTGGAATTGATCCTGGTTATGCTATTGTTGGATATTCTATTTTAGATTTTATAAAAAACAAGAGAATTCTTTGCGAATGTGGAGTAATAGAAACTCCTGCAAAAGATGAGTTTCCTAATAGATTGATCAAAATATATGATGAATTAAATTTAATCTTAGAAAAATTTCATCCTGATTGTGCATCAGTTGAGAATCTTTTTTTTCAAAACAATCAAAAAACCGCTATAAATGTTGCTCAAGCCAGAGGAGTTATAATTTTATCTTTAAAAAAGAATAATATTAAAATATTTGAATTTACTCCTTTGCAAGCTAAATCAGTCATCACAGGATTTGGTAGAGCCAACAAGAATCAAATGATCTTGATGACTCAGCGTCTTTTAAATTTAGATAATCCTATTAAACCAGATGATGCAGCAGATGCTTGTGCTCTTGCATTAACTCTTTCATTTGTTAAAAGCAATTTTGTTTAGAATAATTAGTTTTATAATGCAAATTTGATATCATTTCCTTCTGGACAATATAATTATTTATCTCGTTTCATTTACAAAAATTTATTGTTGCTATAAAAATATTAACATGATTTGTTTTCTTATTTTTATATTCTGTCGATTTTCAGAAATGTTTTTACCCGTTTAATCTTTTAGTAGCACAAATCTACTATTGTCACTGACACTATTTTCTTATCGTCATTTACCCGTTCGTATATATTTCTTATTCCATAGACAATATGTCCGAAACCTTGTACCACTTCTTTGTTATTCCTTTCATGCCATAAGGCTTGTAGTCGAACTCTTTTGCTGCCAGGGTGAAGTAAAATCGGAATTCATCTTTTTTCCATGTCAACACTTCCCTTAGGGTCAGTGGTTTTTCGTTTTTCTTTTTTAGTCTAAGGTTTTCCAATATCATCGAGTATACATCATCTTCCAGGGATTTTTTTCCATTTTTCATGAATTCTTCAATAAACTCATCGGTCACTTTAAATAAATCTAGTAGTGTATCTATTCTACGGTATTGTGGTGACTTCGGGCTTCTGGGGTCTGGTAGCCAAATCACATCGCATAAAATATAATCGATTTTCGTAGGGGGGGGCCAAGGGCACAATCCGAACCACTCTTTCTTATCCCATATTTCCTGCAGGTTGTATTTATTCTTTGAGTTTTTGAGCGATAAATACGTTTCCGCCCAGAACCACCCACCTCTAGTTATTTTTACATCCGAGTCTAAACATAGTTTTTTTATTATAATATCTATTTCTTTCATATCCAGTGTCGGCTTTATAGTATGCCATAGTTTCAGTTTCAAGCTACGAATACTCTTTTTTCCGCTTTCGAGTTCTTCTTTTAATAGTTGAATACCTTTTTCCATTTATAAACACCTACCATAATTTAAGTTCATGTACATTGTATAACATAAACAAAAATAAATCAAGAGGGCATATGCCAAATAAATAAACTCTTTCCGGCGGTGCTGAAAAAGCGCGCTAAATTCTTTGTGCCGAGACCACTGTAGAAACAATTCTCTATAAATTAACAATAATATTTAAATTATTTTTCAAAATTAAATAAATAGTTCTCAATGAAAAATATTTTTAAGAACAAACTTAAGTTTATTTAAAAAAGTGTGAGAAAGTAGATGTTCTAGAGCTTGATGAAATGTGTGTGAGCTCAAAAAAAAATATGGCTTTGGCTTTGGACTGCTGTAAACAGAAAGACTAAGAGGTTGGTTGGATTCCATGTACCGTTGAACGAATGAATCGTCTCTTCGTCATTATCTTGCTTGTTTTGCTCGCAAAACTTATTGTTGGTCTAAAAGTTTTAACATGATTATCAGTTCTGTTTTCTTATTTTTGTATCGTGACTTCTTTTTATCTATTCGCTTTTAGCAATACCCTTTCTTCCGATGGCATTGACTATTTGCACTAAATTTTATATAATTGACCATTATATACTATTCATTATGCATAAATCAAGGAGGAGAATAATAGTGAAAGACGAAGTTATATCTAGCCCAGAAGTAGTAGAAAAAAAGAAGCCTATTGTAAAACCTATCGTAGTTAAGATCATATTGATTATAGTATCTCTCGTAATATCATTTTTTGTTCAGTATTTCTGTTATAGGCCAAATTTAAATACAATAATAGATTCGGATATGGATGCTTACGGAAATACATATGTTTTGAGTATTTCGTCTGGCAGATATAAAGTATCTAAAATTTCTCCTAAAGGATATATTATATTTGAAAAGCATTTAGATAAATCATCTGATAAAAATATATATAAATATAGTCTTTTAGAAGCAGATTCAAACGGAAACTTTTTTATAGTTCAAGAAGTAAAAAATACTGATGCTATAGTACCAAATCCTTCTCAGTATCCTATTTCTTATGAATCCGTCAAAATGTATGACTCTGATGGTAATTACGGAAAAGAAGTAGCATTATTCGATTTTGCATCATCGTCTATGTCTATTTCAGATAGCTATATTAAAAAAATTCAAATATCAAATGCTAAATTATATATAGTAGGACTAATCGAAAACAATGTAGACATTATAGGAGTAAATCCATATATAGATAAATCTCCTGAAAAAGAATTTTCATTCAAAATTTCCCCTCCAAATGGAGATAAATCATGGATAAATGATTATTCTGTTCTTTCAGATGGAAGTACTCTATATTCTACTAAAAATGGAAATCTTTATTTGGTTAAACAAGATGAAACTGTCACAGATTGCAATTCTCTTTTGCCAAATAAAGAAAATTCTATAGACTCTATGTATGTAGATAATAAAGATAATGTCTATTTTACAGATTATAAAAATGGATCATTTTACAAATTTGATACTCACGGCATGAACATCTCTTCCGTTTATTCTATAGATGATAAGGTTAAGTTGAATGATTTAACAATAAAAGATTTAAGAAAGATTCGTCCTATTAGTGATGGAGACTTTTTTGGATCATCTAAATCTTTTTCTAATCCTTTTTTCGCCCGCTTTGGATCAAATCAAAATCTTATTTCTAAGATAAGATATAAATTTTTCCCTTTTGGATTGCTTTTCACTGTTTTAGGGGCATTAATTATATTGTCTGTATTGTGGCTCTTATATAAATTTAAAAAAATAGGAATAAAAAGAACGTATATATCAGTCAAAGCAGCTCTTATGTTTATTCCTGTTTTTATCATTTTAATGGTTTCTATTGTTTTTTATTCTACTAGTAAATCTATGGCAAACTACGTTAATGTTTTAAGGCAAAATCAAACAATCGGAGCCAAAATAGTTTCAGAAAAAATAAATGGAGACTATTTAGTTAACTCATTATATAATTCTAATTATATGTCTTCTGAATTTGCATCTATGAAATCAGATATTAAGAATGCTTATGTGGATCTTAAAAATAAAGTAGGAGATAATAGTGATTATATAGTGATATATGCTTTAGATAATAATAAAATTTATTCAATAACGAACAATAAATATTCAGGAGATTCTAAATATTACGGACTTTTAGATCATGCTACTCCTGATATGACACAGGACAAGGTAGCATTAGTAGATTCTGTTCTTGAAAAAGACGAAATAGATAATATATATTCTGTTTGGTCAAAATTAAAGGATCTTGATTCACAAAGTGTAGTTTCAACATTTAGAGACGTTCATGGAGACATTGTAGGAGCTTTTGTTCCCGTAAAAAATTCATCAGGAACGATAGTTGGAATGGTTGCTAATTATCTCGATGAAAAAAGTCATGTAACTCTTAAATTATATGAAATTTTAAAAGAGTCATCTATATTAATAGGAATAATATCATTGTTAGTAATTTTATACTTATGTTTAATAATGTGGATTCTTCTAAAACCTATGAAAATTATGAACAAAGGAATAGAAGTCATGATAAACGGTCATTGGAAGAATAAACTTCCTATTGTAAGCAAAGATGAATTCGCAAGTATATCTACTGCATTTAATAATATGTCTAATAAATTAGAAGAATATACAGATAATTTAATGGATCTAAATTCAGAATATTTAAGATATGTTCCAAAGGATCTTTTAAAATTGTCAGGAAAAGATAAAATTACTCAATCTTCAGTAGGAGAAAGACAATCGTCAGAACATTCTATAGTTTATATCACATTTAATGTATCTAATTTAAAAGATGTAGATAATATAGAAGAATCATTGTTCGATGGATTGCAAAATTGCTATTCGAAAATGTTTGATATAGTAGAAGAAAAAGATGGAATAGTTCAAAATTTTTCTAGTTTAGGAGCTACATTGCTTTTTGATAATCCTGAGGATGCTGTAAATTCTACCATTCAGATATTAGAATCAGACATAGATAATATAATAAAAGAGAACATGAGAATCAGTGTAGGTATGGGATCATCTATTATAGGAATCATAGGGAACGATGTAAGAAGAGGAGTATCAATGGCATCTGAGGAGATGCTTAGACTTATAAAAATAGATAAAGGAATGAAAAATTTAGGAATAAAATTTGCAGTTACTGAATATGTGACTGAAAAAATGAGTGATAGCCTTTCTATATCGTTTAGATTCATAGGAAAATTCAAGGATATTTCAGAGCTTTCATGGGTAAAAATATATGAAATTATCTATTCATCAGATACTTTATTTAAAGATTTAATAATTCAGACTAAGAGTAAATTCGAACGAGCAGTTCATCTCTATATAGATGGAGAATTCAATGAGGCAAGAGCATTATTCGTAGACGTTCTTCACAAGAATCAACAAGATAAAACAGCTTTGTATTATATAAATCTTTGTGATTTAAAATCCGCTATTCCAGCAGAAAATTCTAAAAATTTAAAAGATATTTTAGGAGATTTAGATATGAATTAGTCGAAATTAACAAAAAATACTTGACAATTATTTTATTTATGATATAATATATACAGATCGGTTTTCGAAGATAATTTTGAATTCCGATCAATTGCAAAGGAGATGATATGTATGGGAGATTTTAATGATAAAGAATTGAATTTAAATGATACGGATAAGGTTTCTGGAGGAAAAGGAGAATATAAAGTTCAAAAATTAGGTGATAATGAATATCAAGTAGCAAAGACCTTTACAAGTGAGGAGGATGCGAAAGAATATGCTAAAAGAAGAAATGAAATGAAACCTCATTGTCATGGGCCTGGATGTAAACATGATCATGGTGGGCCAGGTATGCCTCCTCCTCCCACAAAAACCTAATTAAAAATATAAATCCATAATTTCATAATTTATCACTTCCAATAAAAAATGTCCTTCTCATAGTTTTGAGAAGGATATTGTATTAATCGTAATATTATGACATAACTAAAACTATTGACAAAAAAATTATTTCATGATATTATTCAATATAGTTTAAAATTATTAACGTTTATATTTTTTATTTTAAAAAGGAGTGAAGTACATGCTCAAAACCGGATTTAATCGTAAATTTAAAAAAGTTATTGCATTATCTACTTTGTCAGCTATTGGATGTTCTTCAAATTTAATTCAAAGTATGGAGGAACAAAATGTTGATGATTTAATTCTTAGCTTAACTCAGGAAGATCGTGAAAAAGGCATTGCACAAGAAGGATAGAAATGATAAAAAGAAAGAATGGAAAGTAAAATAAAGTGTTCAAAATGTGGACAAACAAAAAAACAAAAAATGGATTTCACAGAGATACTATCTATATTTCACAACACCTATAAATAAATTAGGAGTCAAAACACCTACCATTCGATCAGGTTGTGTTCTATAGTTTATATTGAAATTTATAATAACAAACGATATTGAAAAGGAAGACAAATCCCCTCCGTTGTTGCTGGAGAGAATTCATCCTTACACTTGATGCTTTCCAAAATTTCTTTTTGTGTTTTTCAATTGCTTTAGTACACAACTGAAGAAAAGACTGTGTAATAAAATATTGTGAGAACGAAAAATTGGGGTATATAATCCAGCAATATAGGTTTATTTTCATGAAATTCTATATGTATATCTGCTACCAAAAGGGTATAAAAATGAAATATTATATTTGTCGGATATATATCAACGCTTATTTTATTTTTTCAACGTCAAATAAAGAAAATTTCAAATTATATTAACGATTAATAAAATTTGTAATATAAAAAGTAAAAAATTAAATGATGTTTGAGAGTGTATATTCAATTTTTATAATACCGGAGGAAAATCGGTGTTAAGATTCGAAAGAGAAGGAGTTTATAATATTGTTTCTACAAAAAGCAAAAGTGAAAATCTATCAGTGAATGTAGCTTTTGTCGGAGAATTTCCTCCTGAGAATTTTTTTATCATAAATAAGTTTTCTCATAATGATGAAAATAATCTTCTTTTTAAAGTTTTTTTTCAGAATTTTCATTCTGAAAATAGAATGGATACTTTCTGTGATTTTTTCTCCAAAGATAATTATTTTTGCGCTATTTTCAAATATATAGAAAATCAAAATTTAAAATATAAATATAATAAAAAAGTATGCATAGATGATTTTGAGTCTAGAATAAAAGTTTTCGAAGGAATATGCATAAAAATAAGATCATATATGAATAAGGTTCCCAACGTCATAACACTAGCTATATCTGATCCTGAAAACATTTTGATAGATGATAATAATCAGATATTTTTCAATGTTGATTTACAAAATATAGATAAATACAAAGAAGAGGAAAAATTATTTATAGAGAATAAAAACAAATATATAGTAAAAAAATTGTCAGAAATATTCAAATGTATTTTTGAAGTAGAGCTTGATTCTAAATATAATAAAATTATGCACTTAATATACGATAAAGGGATCCTGGGATTATATAAATCTATAGAAGAATATGTAGTAGATCTTAAAAAAAACTCAGAAAAAGCAAAAGTATCATCTTTTATTAGCTATATAAAATATCAATATAAATTAAGAAAAAAAAACGCAAAAAAATATGTAAAACTGATAACTATTCCATTAGTTGCATCTATCTGTGTTTTTTTAATTTATAAAAAAATAAAAGATTTCAAAGGATCAAATGTGCCAGGACAATCTATGACAATAGGAGAAATAACTTACTCAGGAGGAGCAGATGAATCTGCTAAATCAGTAGACTTGGATAATTCTTTATCATCTAAAGTCGAAATAACAAGACCTAAGAAACCTAAAACAATTTCAAAAGATGCAGACATAGATTTTACAGATTATATAGTTAAATTTGGAGATACTCCGTCATCTATTGCTGAATCATATTATGGAGACAAATCATTAAGTTCGGTTATAACATCATTCAACGAGACAACAGGACACCTTGTCCCTGGATCAATTTTAAGGCTTCCTGTTAAATCTGTTGTGGATCAAATATGAATTTCAACGAAACACTTTTTGCTAATACATTTTTAATATATTAAAAATTAAGATCTTGTCTTCTTAATTTGTGATGATTTCACTGTTTAAATTATACAATTGATAATATTAACTAAATAATTCTTTGTTTTCATTAATGCATTTTTCTGACATTGTAAATTTAAGATTTTTCCTTTCACCCAAAGCTATAGTAATTTTTACTACTTCAATCATCTTATTGATAATGCTTCGAATGGCATCAAGTCTTGATCCAAGTATTGTGCTAGAAGTTTGACTATCATTAATTTCTCGTACTGTATTCGCAATTCTTGAATATAACATAATAAGTTGTTTTTCTAATCGCGTTTTTATCGTAGCTAAATCTTTTATATTTTCAATCTTTTTTTCAATACCATTGATTACATTTTTAAATTTTAAAATATCATCAAAAGCTGAATTATAAATCAATCGTTCTTCTTCCATATAGATGTTTTTAAAAAAATGTCAATATGATTGTTTCGTAGGCATTGCTAAAAGTGGATAGAAGAAAAGGAATCACAATATAGGAACAAAAAAACAGAATTGATAATCATACTAAGACTTTTAGACCAACAATAAGTTTTGCGAACAAAACGGGCTAGATAATGACGAAG
>Ga0256405_10008681_pt1 | contig 14384 bp, 15 predicted proteins | sample RumenRJG_02DNA_FD_189096 | JGI IMG/M metagenome (GOLD analysis project Ga0256405, IMG submission 189096) | Bovine rumen microbial communities from Lethbridge, Alberta, Canada - RJG_02 | ecosystem: Host-associated > Mammals > Digestive system > Stomach > Rumen | place: Canada: Alberta...
TGAAAAGAAAAGAGGCGTCCGTGATACGGGCGCCTCTCTTCTTGTTTTGACCTTGAAAATTCTTAGGCCTCGGGTTTGGTCTTCTTGAGACCAAGGCCGCGGCTTCCTTCCTTCCATTCCCCGCGCTTCTGGAGGAGGTTTACGCGCTCGAAACGCTTCAGGACGTTGCGCTTCGAGACGATCTTGCCGGAACCCTTAAGAGATGCATGCTGGCTCATTTTCTGCTATTCCTTTCGATTGCGGGAAAGTATATCATTTCTCGGCGGCAGTTTCAACCGCCTTTTGGGGTTCTGCCGCGTTTTCCTGTTCAGCCGCCTTTTCAGGTTCGGCTGCCGGAGCCGGCTCGGCCTTCGGCGTTTCCGGAGGCGGGAGCAGAGATTTGTATTCGCCAGTCGCCTTTATGTTGGCCTTGCGAAGAATGTCCTGCAGGAAGTCGCCGATCTGCGAGCGGCTGTCGCGGCTTTTGAGAAAGGCAATTACATCTGCCTCGTCCGGCACCTGCTCGGGCTCGCCTACCTTGACGAGAATGTGGCTCGCCTTGACCGACTCCGGTGCGGCGGGCGTCTCGCCCTGCGCCTCGACTGCCGGCTTCTTTTCGGTAACGAGGATGATGTGGTAGCCGAATTTTGTCTTGACGATGTCAGAGATCTTGCCGACAGGGAGCTTAAACGCCGCTTTGTCGAACTCGGGAACCATCTGGCCGTGGGTGAAGAAACCGAGATCGCCACCCCTGGCGCCAGACGGGCAGTCGGAATTCGCCTTCGCGAGCTCGGCGAACTTGGCTGACTTCTCGGCTTCGGGCGTCGTATCTATCGTGGCCTTGAGTTCCTTGATCTTCTTTTCGGCGTCGGCGGCAGAGAGGATCTTGGAGTTCTTCTCCTTGATGCCGTCGATGATCTTCTTTGCCTCGGTGGAGTAATCGGTCGTGTTCTTCGAGGTGATTTCGCCCTCGATCATCTTTTCGATAAGCGCCTGGCTCTTGAGCTGTGCCAAGACGTAGTCATTGCCGAACGGGAACTTCTCTGCGAATTCCTCAATGGTCTTGGGCGCGTCAGGACGGCCTTCGAACTGCTTAAGAAGCTTTTCGGTGAAGGCTTTGAAATCGTCGTCGCCGACCTTGTAGCCGAGTTCTGTCGCTTTCACCGCGAGCGCGTTGTCCATGATGAAGCCCTGGGCCACCTGCATGGCGATCATGCGCTTCTGGTAGGCGAGCTGCTCGGCGGGAATCGTGTCGCCGTCTTTCGCAAGAGCGGCATTGACAATCTTGTCGATTTCACCGCGGGTGAGGTTTTTCTCCCCGACGGACACCATCACTTCGTTCGGGTCTTCGGCGGGTGCGGCCGCAACGTCAGAGGTCACGTCTGGGGCGACGTCTGTCGTTTCGTTCTTCGAGCATCCGGCGACAAGCGCCGCGGCGACAAGCGCCGTACCTGCTATCTTAATCTTTGCCATCTTGTTTTCCTGTTCCTTCTTCGTTGTTGGAAATCATCCTCAGGACAGTCCGCCTCGCTTCCGGGGCAGAATCCAGGTGGAATGCATAGAATACACCAATTGCCCTCGCCGCGTCCAGTAGAATCTGCATATTTTTTTCGGCTTTCGGGTCGTCTATGCAGTGGGCGACCTCCTGAGAAATCGGCATTTGGCGTTCTCCACGCAGGGAAAAAGCGCCGGCTTCGGCCTCGACCTCCGGCGAAAGTCCCGAAAGCGAGAGGATTTCGAGCTCAAAGCCGAGGAGGGCGGCGACGAGGCTGCGCGGCGAATCCGCCGCGCCAGCGCAAAGCGAGTCGAGCGCATCCGCGAGTGTGGCGTGCCACGATGCAGATTCTTCGCCGTGCGGCGCGAGCGTCGCGACCTGCGAGCGCATGTGCTCAGCGAGGACGAGTGCGCGATAGTTGGAGCGTAGCTTTTCCCTTGTCGAGAGTGGGGAGCATTCGCGAAGTGCGTGGAGCTCGCCCTTTGCGCGCGAGTAGTAGACGATTTCGCACGTGTAGTTGAGGTCGTATTGCCCGAGGAACGCGCTCTTCGGCCGAACAGCGCCTTTGACGACTGTCGTAACGGGGCCGTCTTGAGTCATCCAGCGTACGACGTGGCTTGTCCTTGACCACGGCCTTATGTCGAGGCAGATGGCCTCTGTCTTTGTGGTTTCTCCTGCCATCTCAGATCGGCGTTCCAGTGAGCGTATGGCCGTTGGCGCCCGTTATGCGAACACGGACGAGCGACTTGCGCGGAGGATGCGCGTGGGGGCATGTGCACCAGAGATATTCGGAAGTCCAACCAGAACACGTGTCTTCGTCTTCCACGATTATTTCCGTCGTCTTGCCTATGAAGTGCTTTGCAAAGTAAGTGCGCTTCCTGTCGGCTATCAAGGAGAGTTTCTTAGCTCGGGCCTTGCGGATTTCTGGTGCGATTGCGCCGTGCATCGATGCAGCGACAGTTCCAGGTCTCTCGGAGAACGGAAACACATGGACGCGCGAGAACGGGTTGCGATCGAGCATGCCGAAGGTCGCCATGAAGTCGAGATCGCTTTCGCTGGGGAATCCGGCCATGAGGTCGCACCCTATGCCGGCGTCTGGAACTTGCCTGTGTATTGCACGAACCAGCTCTTCGACCTCTTTTGTGGTGTAGGGCCGTTTCATCGCGACTAGAATCCTGTTTGACGCGGACTGCACAGGAATGTGCATGAAGCGGCAGATGTTCGACTTGCCGGCCATGACTGCGACTACGTCAGTTGCGACGTCGGATGGTTCAAGGGAGCCGAGTCGGATGCGGCAGTCGGGCGAGAGGGCGGCGAGCGCGTCCATAAGTTCAGGAAGGCGCTTGCCGCCTGAGGCGTAAAGCGAGAGGTTACAGCCCGTCACGACGATTTCGTGGTAGCCGACGTCTATGAAGCGTTTTGCCTTGTCAAGGACGGCGTCGAAATCCACGGAAGACGACTTGCCCCTGAACTTTGGAACTATGCAGAACGTGCATTTTCCGGCGCAGCCGTCCTGCACCTTGAGATAGGCGCGGGCCGTCCGCGTGGGGATGGGTGTGCCGCCTTGCGCGTTTCTAAGGGAGATATGCGGCTGGGGCGCGGTGATTCTCGACGTGCGAGCGGCAGCGATGCAACCCTCGATCAAAAGCCGTGTGTTTGGATACTTCTTTCTTATGTGCGTTATGAGCTGTTCGCAGTCGCGCTGGGCGCGTTGCGTCACCGAGCAGCCGCGGACTACTATGACGTCGGCGTCAGAATGGCTGTTTGTAAGTTTCCATCCGCCAGCGAGATACTCGGCCTCCTGCTCAAGCGCCTCCGCGCGGTTCAGCCTGCAGCCGAACGTATCAAAGCAAACTTTCATGGTGGAAATTATACCATATTTTTGGTGGCTTACGAGGCTGTGACGCGAGCCGGGAAAACACGATATGGTATAATATTCACCTACGACATATAAACGCGAATGAAGTTCCACATCCATACATACGGCTGTCAGATGAACGTGCGCGACTCGGAGGCCGTCGAGTCGATGCTCGTGGCGGCGGGGCACGAGAAGGCCGCCGGCGAGGAAGACGCAGAGCTCGTCATCGTCAACAGCTGCACGGTCAGGCAGAAGGCCGAGGAAAAGGCCGTTGGCAAGGCGGGTAACCTGATCGCTGCGAAAAAGATCACTGGGCTCATGGGCTGTGCCGTGAAGCGCCTGGGAGAAGACGTGTTCAAAAAGCTCCCGAAGCTTGACTTTGCCGTTGGCCCGCGCGCGATCGGGCTCATCCCGAAGATTGTCGCAGATGGGCGATTCCCGCGGCTTGAGCTTGGCGATGATATGATGTCCGAGGCGCTTGCCGCGCACGTGAACGGCGGCTTCCAGGCGTTTGTAACTGTGCTCGTCGGGTGCGACAACCGCTGCAGCTACTGCATCGTTCCAGACGTGAGAGGCCACGAGTATTCGCGTCCTGCGCGGGAAATCGTTGCCGAAGTGTGCGCGCTTGCCGCGCATGGCGTACGCGAAGTGTGCCTCCTGGGGCAGAGCGTCCTACGCTATGGCAAGAGGAACGCGGCGTGGGACGAGCGCGACGCGCCGAGTCCGGGCGGCTACACCGAGGCGTTTCCCCGGCTTCTCGAGGCGATCGCCGCAATTCCGGGGATTGCGCGGATACGCTTTACTTCGGCGCATCCTAAGGGCTGCACCGACGAGCTGCTGCGCGCCTATCGCGAGTTTCCGCAGGTCTGCCGCCATCTGCATCTTCCCGTTCAGTCCGGTTCCGACCGCGTACTTGCGGAGATGGGTCGCCACTACACGCGCGAAGAGTATCTGTCCGCCGTCAGGAAACTGCGCGACTTCGATCCCGAGTTCGCCATCACGACGGACGTCATCGTCGGGTACCCAGGTGAAAGCGAGCTGGATTTCGAGGAGACGCGTTCGCTTATGGAGGAGGCTGGCTTCGACAACTCCTTCGTCTTCAAGTATTCGCCGCGCCCGGGAACGCGCTCGGCCGCGCTTTCCGACGACGTGCCGACGGCCGAGAAGGAGCGGCGCGACCAGGTTTTGCTAGCGGACCAGGAAAAGCGCGGACAGCGGCGGAACGACGCGCTTGTCGGCACTGTGCGCGAAGTGCTCGTTGAAGGGCCGTCGAAGCGCAACAAGTCGCGCTGGTCCGGGCGTGACGGCGGCAATAGGATTGTGGTATGGGACGATCCGGGTGGCGTCTCCGCGAAGGCGGGAGACATGGTTCGCGTTGCGATAACCGAGGCGCATCCGCAGATTCTGCTCGGCAAGATATGCTGACAGTGGACCACCGCTTCGGACAAAAGCATGCGAGGTTCCGCGGGAATTTATGGTAAAATATAAAACGAAAGGGAAAGACATGACACAGAAACAGGTTCTAAAGGCGTTCAAGGACACGGGTGCGCTTCTCGAAGGGCACTTTGAGCTCAGGTCCAAGCTGCATTCCAACCGCTACTTCCAGTGCGCGAACGTTCTTAGGTTCCCGCGCATCGCGGAGAAGCTCTGCCGCGCAGTGACGCGCGAAGCGGTCAAGTCGGGGAAGCTCGGCAAGAAGATCGACGGCGTGATCTCGCCTGCGGTCGGCGGAATCCTCGTCGGCCACGAAGTCGCGCGCGAGCTCAATGTGAAGTGCATCTTCGCGGAGAAGGTCCAGGGCAAGGGCGTTGACGCGACCGGAAAGCCCAACACCGTTCTCGCTCTCCGCCGCTTCTCTATAAAGAAGGGCGAGCGCTATGTCGTCGCGGAGGATGTCGTTACGAAGGGCGGTCGCGTCCAGGAGACGATCGATCTCGTGAAGGCGGCGGGCGGCAAGGTCGCCGGCGTCGTACTGCTCGTCGACCGCTCCGGCGGCAAGGTGAAGTTCGGTCGCATCCCGATGTTCTCGCTCATGCAGATGACGCCCGAGACTTGGACGGCCGCAGAGTGCCCGATGTGCAAGAACGGAGGCAAGGCGTGCCATCCAGGCTCGTGAGTAATCCAACGTTGAAAAGTTGAAAAGTTGAAAAGTTGAAAGTTGAAAAGTTGAAGACTTGAATGCAGGGTTTGTAGAGATGTTCGATTCGGTTGAAGACTGCCTTGAGGCGCTGAAGCACGGTGAAATCGTCCTCGTGACGGACGATGCCGACCGCGAGAACGAGGGCGACTGCATCTGCGCGGCGGAGTTCGCGACGTGCGAGAACGTCAACTTTATGGCAACTTTCGCGCGTGGGCTCATCTGCATGCCGATGAGCAGGGCGTGGTGCCGCAAGCTCGACCTTCCGCAGATGGTGGTTCAGAACACCGACAACCACCAGACCGCGTTCACCGTTTCGATTGACGCAACTTCGACGACGACTGGCATTTCCGCCGCGGAGCGCTCGATGACGGCGCTTGCTTGCGTCAGCGACGGCGTGAAGCCGTCTGACTTCAGACGCCCCGGCCACATGTTTCCGCTCGAGGCGCGAGAGGGCGGAGTGCTGAAGAGGGCCGGCCACACCGAGGCGACGGTAGACCTCTGCCGTCTCGCGGGGCTCAAGGAAGTCGGGCTTTGCTGCGAGATAATGAAGGACGACGGAACGATGGCTCGTCTCGACGACGTTGCCGCGTTTGCGAAACGCCACGGCCTCAAGATGATGACGATAGCCGACCTAATCGCCTATCGCCGCAAGGTCGACAAGCTCGTCGAGAAGGTCGAGGAAGTTGATCTTCCGACCGACCACGGCCATTTCCGCCTAAGCATGTACAAGAGCCGCATCACGGGGCTTGAGCATCTTGCGCTCGTGAAGGGGAAAGTTGACGACGGCGCACCTGTTCTCGTACGCGTCCACTCAGAGTGCTTCACCGGCGACGTCCTTGGTTCCGAGCGCTGCGACTGCGGGCCGCAGCTCCACACCGCGATGGAGATGGTCGAGCGCGAAGGGCGCGGGGCCGTTCTCTACATGCGACAGGAAGGGCGCGGAATCGGACTTGAGAACAAGCTTCATGCCTATCGCAAGCAGGAAGAAGGGCTCGATACCGTCGAGGCGAACGTCGCGCTCGGCTTTGCGCCTGACCTTCGCGACTATGGCGAAGGAGCGCAGATTCTCGAGGATCTCGGCATAAGCAAGGTGCGGCTCATGACGAACAATCCATGCAAGGTGAAGGGGCTTGATGGGTATGGCATCGAGATTGTAGAGCGAGTGCCGATTGTGATTCCTGCAAACGCCCACGACAAGCGCTATCTTGACACCAAGCGCGAGAAGATGGGCCACATTTTGTAAAAAGATATAACATGGAAACAAATACGAAGATTGGCTGCATGGCCGGATGCCTTGCTTCTATCGGCATTCTCACGATTGGCGCATTTTTGTTCGTGATAATAATGTCGTTCGTTTTAAAGGGGTGCGCGGAGATGCAGGCGGACTCGATGGATGCCATCGCCCTCGCGCCGCAGGATGCAAATCAGTTCAAGAAGGTTTGGCTTTCGGGTGACGGCGACGAAGATGCGGCACATGTGCTGAAGATTCGCATAAGCGGAGTCATGTCTTCAAAAATTGATCGCCCTGTCTTCGGCGCAATCGACGACACAAGCGCGCCGACGGCGCTACGTAAGATCAAGTCGGCGATAGACGACGAGTCGATCAGAGGACTCTACCTTGAGATCGACACCCCCGGCGGCGGTGTCACGATGGCGGACGAACTGCACGATGCAATTTTCCGCTTCCGGCAGTCTTCCGAGGATCGTTTTGTCTTTGTGCACATGGGCGACCTTTGCTGCTCTGGCGGCTACTACACCGCGGTGGGTGCTGACTGGATCATGGCGCGCCCAACCACACTCACCGGCTCCATCGGCGTCATAATGAGTACCTTCAATATCGCGGAACTGGCGCGCAAGATCGGCGTTGCGGACGTGACCATTGCGTCTGGCGAGAACAAGGATATGCTAAATCCCCTCAAGCCCGTAAAGCCCGAGCACGTCAAGATACTCGAAGAGCCAGTGAAGCAGCTCTACGAACGTTTCGTGAGAATCGTGGCCGAAGGCAGGAGTCTGCCTATCGAAGTCGTCCGCCAGCTTGCCGACGGACGCGTGTTCACCGCCGATGACGCCTTGAAACACAAGTTGGTGGACAGCATTGGGCACGAAGACGAAGCCATAGAGCAGATCAAGAAGCTCGCCGATGCCGATGTGCGCATCTACGGCTACCGCAAGAAGAATGGCTTCATGTCCATCTTGGAAGACTCCCTTCTTTTTGAGTCGTCGGACGGTCTTGTTAAAAAGACGAGAGCGGCACTGATCGAAGAAGAGGCGCCGCGCGCCGAATACCGTCTCCGCTGAGAGTCGATAACAGTTTTGCCATATAAATAAGGAGAATTTCTATGAGCCTTGTGGAAAGAATCAAGGAAAAGGCACGGAAGAACGTCAAGCGCATTGTCCTCCCAGAGGGCGACGAGCCGCGTACCGTCGCGGCGGCGAAGATCATCAAGGACGAAGGGATTGCGGACCCGATCTTGCTTACGAAAGAGCAGATCGAAGCCCCCTCCAACAAGGCGAAGCTTGACGCATACGCCGCGGCGCTCTACGAACTTCGCAAGGCGAAGGGGCTTACCGAGGAGGCGGCCGCAAAGCTCGTGGCGGACCCGATGTACTACGGAATGATGATGGTGAAGATGGGCGATGCCGACGGGCTTGTTTCCGGCGCCGTCCATTCAACTGGCGATATGCTGCGTCCCGCGTTGCAGATAATCAAGACAGCTCCCGGCATGAAGCTCGTCTCGTCGAGTTTCCTGATGGAGTGCCCCGACCGCTCTCTTGGCGAGGATGGTCTTCTCGTCTACGCCGACTGCGTCGTCAATCCCTGCCCTACGGCGGAAGAGCTCGCGCATATCGCGATCGCCTCGGCCGATACGGCGCGGACTCTCTGCGGCATTGCCGAGCCGCGCGTCGCGCTTCTTTCCTTCTCGACGAAGGGGAGCGCCAGCCACGCGCTTGTCGACAAAGTACGCGAGGCGACGGAAATCGCGCATTCGCTCGCGCCAGACCTCGCGCTTGACGGCGAGATGCAGTTCGACGCGGCAATCGTTCCCGAAGTCGGGGCGTCCAAGGCGAAGGGGAGCCCAGTCGCGGGTCGCGCTAACGTCTTCGTTTTCCCCGACCTCCAGGCAGGCAACATTGGCTACAAGATCACGCAGCGCATCGGCAAGGCGTCGTGCTTTGCCGTTTTGCAGGGGCTCGCGAAGCCTTGCAACGACTTGTCGCGCGGGTGTTCGGTCGACGACATCGTCTCGACCGTTGCGGCGACTGCAGTCCAGTCTCGCTGAAGCCCCCTTTGGATTATTGCAGGCGGGGGTGGGTTGTGGTATAATATTCAAACAATGCATAAGGCATGTCGCAAGTTTCATAACAAAAGTAAAACTTAAACCAACAAAACAAAAAAGGAAAATCAAGATGATCAGTTCCAGCAGAAGAGGGTTCCTCCGCGGTCTCGCGGGCGTTTCGCTGCTTAGCGCAGGTGGGTGCTTCACGCCGCATCCCCGCAAGCCAGGACAGAAGGTCCGCCTCGCGGCCGTCGGCATCATGGGCAAGGGCTACAGCGACTGGACGCCGATGCTCAAGACCGGTCTCGTCGAAATGGTCGCGTTCTGCGACGCAGACGCCAACATGCTGACTCAGGCGCTTGAGAATGCAAAGAAGGACTTCCCCGACCTCGACCTCTCGAAGGTTCCTTTCTACACCGACTACCGCAAGCTCCTCGACGAAGCCGACAAGCTCGGCATCGACGCGATGACGATCTCGACGCCTGACCATGTCCACGCGCCTGTTGCAATCCAGGCGATGAAGAAGGGCATCCATGTCTACGTCCAGAAGCCCCTCGTCCGCACCCTCTGGGAACTCGAGTACTTCGAGAAGACCGCCCGCGAGAACGGCGTCATCGTCCAGATGGGCAACCAGGGCTCGTCGCTCGACTCGATGCGTCGTTGCACGGAAGTTCTCCAGAGCGGCATTCTCGGCGATGTCAAGGAAGTCCATGTCTGGACGAACCGTCCCGTGTGGCCGCAGGGCAAGGGAGTCGCAGACTGGGTCAAGAGCCATCCGAATGGTGACCCCGTCCGCAAGGGCCTCAACTGGGATGCGTGGCTCGCCACGGCCGCCAACCGTCCGTTCCTCGACAAGTACCCGGACAACGCCGATGTCTACGATCCGTGGAAGCTTGGCAAGAACGTCTACCACACGTTCACTTGGCGCGGTTTCTTCGACTTTGGCGCCGGTGCGTTCGGCGACATGGCTTGCCACACGATGAACCTCGCGTTCCGCGGCCTCGAGCTCGGCGGCGTTTCCGACGCGATTTGTACGAAGGTCGTCTCCGAAAACGACGTTGCGTATCCTCTTAAGTCCATCGTCAAGCTCACCTACAAGGAGCGCGAGTCGAAGGTTCGTCCCGGTGTCAAGCTCCCTGCCGTCACCCTCTATTGGTACGACGGCGACGAGAAGCCGAATGCCGAGCTCATGCCCAAGTGGGCGGCCAAGAACGGCGGCAAGGTTCCGAACACCGGCTGCCTCATGATCGGCACCAAGGGACAGGTCCTTATGCAGGACGACTACGGCGCAAAGTGCGCTATCGCGCTCGATGCCGACAAGGAGTTCAAGGACGTGTTCCAGCACGAGGCCGCCAAGGCAGTTGCTCGCTCGATCCCGTTCTGCGGCCAGGCGTCTTCGGCAGGCGACGGCAAGTCGACGGTCGAGATGAAGGGCTTTGCCGAGGGACACTACGGCGAGTTTGTCGACGCGATCTTTGGCAGGGGTCCATACTACGAACAGACCCACTCGCGCTGCTTCGCCGACATTGAGTACTGCATTCCGCAGATGGAAGGCATCCTCGTCGGCTGCATTGCCCAGCGTCTCCCGAACGTCAAGCTCAACTGGTGCTCCAAGGCGCAGAAGTTCGACGTTGCGGCCGCCAACGCGTTTGTCAAGCCGTACATCCGCAAGGGATTCGAGTTCTAATGAACAGGCGCGAATTCTTCAAGGGGGCAGCGGCGCTTGCCGCGGTCGCCCCTGTAGTCTCGAAGGAGGCGTTCGCGCACGCCGCGAAGCCAAAGCCGGGCAACAACCCGATTTGGCTCATGACCTCGGCTTTTGCCGGCATTTCTACCTTCGACGGAGTCGTTGACGAGGCCGTAAAGCTCGGCGCCCAGGGGCTTGAGCTTTGCGTCTTCCGCAAGGACACCGACCGCGCAGACCACATCGCGACGCACCTCGACTACAAGAATTTCACGCCCGAAAAGGCGAAGCATGTCGTCGACGTGTGCAACGAGAAGGGTGTTCGCGTTTCTGTTGGCGCCTACGACAACCTCATCGGCGGCGACTTCCAGGAAGTCAACCAGAACCATATCCTGAACCTCATCCGCATCGCGGCGATGCTTGGCGGCGACGCCAACGATGTCGTTTGCGGAACCTTCGTCGGCTACGACCAGAAGCTTGGGGCAGAGGATGGCGGTTTTGAGAAGAACCTCGAGAAGTTCAAGAAGGTCTTTACGCCCATCTTGAAGTACGCCAAGGATCTCGGTGTGACCGTGTGCGTCGAGAACTGCCCGATGGAGGGCTGGGTTCCCGCGTCGTCGCCCGTCTGCTACTGCAACTTGCCCGGCTGCCTCGCGGCCCGCAAGCTCATGTACGCGATTCTCGACGACAGCTCGAACCTCCAGGAGACGTACGATCCCTCGCACGACATCTGGCAGCACATAGATCCGTCCGACGTCATAAGCGCCATGGACTTCTCGAAGCTCAGGCGCGTTCACATCAAGGGCACCAGGAACTTCCCGAACGACGCCGAGGCCGTCAACTGGGGTCGTCTCTTTCCACGCCAGCGCGTCAACGACGCTCTTGCGGCGAAGGCCGGCCTCCCTGCGCTTCCCCCGGACGACAAGGGCGGCAACTGGGACCGCATGAACTACGAGCCGCGCCTCCCCGGTTTCGGCGGCAGCGACAGCTGCGACTGGACGAAGTTCCTCGAGACGCTCATGGCGAAAGGGTTCAAGTATCCGTTCGTCATCGAGAACGAGGGCTGCAACAGCTCGCACACTGGCAACATGGGTGCGACGATGCAGGGCTTCAAGGCGACGATCCTCAATACGGCTCCAGTCGTGTGGCCTCTCGGCCCGAACGGATACGCGTTCGACAAGTCAGCGCTCAAGCCAATGACGCTTGGCAACACCAACATCAAACAAGTCACAATCAAGGACCTCACATAATGAACATCTCACGCAGAAATTTCCTCGGCGGAATGACCGCCGCCTCCGCGTTTGCAGTTGCTCCCGGCTGCTGCTCGCTCTGCAAGTCCTGCCGTCCAGGCAAGATAGCCCTGCAGCTCTATTCGCTCAACAAGTGGATTCCAGCGCAGGACAAGGCGGGCAAGGTCGCCCTTGCAAAGGCTCTCAAGAAGATCGCAGAGATCGGCTTTGAGGGCGTCGAGTTCGCGGGCTACTACGGCGCGACCCCGGCCGAGCTCAAGGCGATGCTCGCCGACGCCGGGCTCGTTGCGGTCGGCACTCACGTCGGCAACGACAGGTACGGCTTCAACGTCAAGGAGAACAAGTTCGACGCCGAAGTCCTCAAGAAGACCCTCGACTTCGAGACTGCCTACGGCAACACGCTCGTGATCTGCCCTGGCGGCGGCAACATCCCGCCCGGGTGCGACTGGGGCACAGGCCGCGGCGGCACCGTCGGCAAGCCTTCGCAGGAGATCGACGACTTCACGAAGAAGCTCTGCGACCTCTACAACAAGGCCGCCGTCGAAGCCGCGAAGATGGGCTGCAAGATCGGTCTCCACAACCACACGTGGGAGCACGGCGTCAAGATGCAGAACGGCATGTCCTTCTGGGACTTCTTCTTCTCCAACACCGACAAGGCGGTCTGCATGGAGCAGGACGTCGGCTGGACGACCTGCGCCGGCGACATGTTCCCCGGTCTCACGCCGCACGAGCAGTACAAGAAGTATCCGCACCGCTCGCCCACGCTCCACGCGAAGGAGAACGGAATGGGCAAGGACGTCAAGGAGTTCGACGCCATTCTCGGCCAGCCCGGCAAGCCCGGCGCGACGCCCGTCGACTGGGACGGCCTTTTCCCAGTGACCGACGCCGACGGCGTCGAGTGGTATGTTGTCGAGTGCGAGCGTCACTTCGACGACATCAACGGCGCGGTCATCCCGTCGTTCAACTTCCTCAAGTCGAAGGGCCGCGTCTAATAACGCGGACCGCGTGGCCATGCGCCACGGCGACAGAAAAGGGGCGCGGCATATCTGCCGCGTCTCTTTGCGTTTTCCCTTGCCCTGCCATGGGCGTTATGGTGCGCGCTTTATGCGTGGTAATAGCGGGCACTGTCCGGCGGGCGAATGTTGGTGAGCGTTCCGACGTAGTGCCTGAGCCAGTGGTCTTGCTTAGGGTGAGACTTTGCGGCGTCTTCGTTCAATTCGATGCCGAGTCCAGGGCGGTCGGAAGGGTACATGAGTCCTCCCGAGAAGCGAACGTCCTCGTCGATGACGTCCTTTCTCCACGGCACGTCGTCGAAAAGTGTTTCGTGTATGCAGTAGCCAGGAGTCGAGACTCCAAGCGCAAGCGTCACAGCATTGGCGACGGGGCCGGATGGGTTGTGCGCGCAGAAGGGGATGTGGTGTGCGTCGCACAAGGCGGCAATCTGCTTCATTCCTGTGATGCCGCCAGCGTGCGACGAGTCGGGCTGGAGATAATCCATGGCGCGAAGCTCGATTGCATCGAGAACCAGCAGTTCGCGTAGCAGGGAACTCCTTCGCGGCACTTGCCGCCGATGAGCTTCCACACGGGGAGATTGAGCGCCTTGCCCTTGATGTCCCAGAGGGCCATGTCGACTGCGGGAAGCGCCGGCAGAAAGGACTACAAATGGATCGGCTTCGCGCAAGGATGAACGACGTAAGCGAGTTTATAAAGACGTTCAAGGAGCTCTTCAACGTCTGGTTCAAGCGCGAGCGGGCGGCCGAACACGCTTACCGGCGACATGCTCAAACCGGGCGCGGTAGTAATAGACGTCGGCGTAAAGATTCCCGACGCGACGAAGCCGAAGGGTTTCCGTCTCGTGGGCGACGCCGACTTCGAGAGCTGCTCCAGAGTCGCGGGCGCGATTACGCCGGTGCCTGGCGGAGTCGGGCCGATGACGATAACTATGCTCCTCTGGAACACTCTCGAAAGCGCCCGCCGAGTCGCCAGTTAACTGCGTGAACTTTGCTGGAGCGTGCTTTTTCTGTATTCTCGCATCGTTATCCCTGTACGGGCAAGGAACATCTTCTTCGCGAACGCGTCGGAACGGTAGCCGCAGTGGGCGACCACGGTGGAAATGGGGAGTCTCGTCCGCGAAAGGAGGTCGCATGCCTTCTCGAAGCGGTGTTCATGTATCTCCTCAAGTATGGTGCGCCCCGTCTCTTTTCTGAACCGAAGCGTCCCCATCCTTCTCGAACAGCCCATCTCTTCGATTATGCGGTCAAGGCAGATTGACTGGCTGCAGGCGTTTCGGCGGATATATTCCAGCGCACGTCTTACGCGAGGGCTCGTTCCCGACGAAGCGGCGGTCGATCCTCTTCGCACGAGCCGCAGCGGCCCGTAGAACTCGGCTTTTCTCTTCCCCGACTTCCTTTTTCCCCCTTTTCCTATTTCCTCCGCCAGCATCTGCGCGAGGCGGTAGCCAGCACGCTCGAAGTCCGGTTCTGCGCTGGTCAGCCCAGGCGACACGGCTTCGCAGTACATCTCGTCGTTGTCGATTCCGACTATCGCGACGTCGTCGGGAATCGAGAGCCCCGCCGCCGTCGCGGCATGGTAGGCCTTGATGGCGCAGTCGTCGTTCGTCCCGAGGATTCCGCATGGTTTTGGCAGTTTGACGATCGCCTCCTGGAGCCCCGTCTGCGGCAGAACCGCAACTGAGGCGCC
>Ga0256405_10008682_pt1 | contig 14382 bp, 12 predicted proteins | sample RumenRJG_02DNA_FD_189096 | JGI IMG/M metagenome (GOLD analysis project Ga0256405, IMG submission 189096) | Bovine rumen microbial communities from Lethbridge, Alberta, Canada - RJG_02 | ecosystem: Host-associated > Mammals > Digestive system > Stomach > Rumen | place: Canada: Alberta...
CGACAAGGGCGCGAGCGTGCTGCATGCCGCCTGGACGTTCGTCCACGTCTCCAGCGAGGAGGCGATGAAGGAGGACGGCACGGCGGAGAACGCGATCGACGGGCAGATCTCGAACTTCTGGCATTCGCGCTGGAGCGCCGACCGGGCGAAGGGGCCGCACGCGCTTGTCGTCGACCTCGGCGCGCCGGTGACGGTCGCGGGCTTCCGCTATACGCCGCGCCAGGACAACCGCAACGGCCGCGTGAAGGCGTGGCGCTTCTACCTCGGCGACCGGCTGGTGAAGTGACCGCGCGCGGACCACGCGAGTATGATATACTATTCCATCTATGAAACTGATCGATGAACTGAAGGCACGCGGGCTGGTCGAGGCGCTGACCGACCCCGCGATTGAAACGGCGCTCGAAAAGCCGATGACGATCTACTGCGGCTTCGACCCGAGCGCGCGCAGCTTGCAGGCGGGCAACCTCGTCTCCATCATGGTCCTCAAGCGGCTCCAGATGGCGGGCCACAAGGTGATCGCGCTCGTCGGCGGCGCGACGGGGCTCATCGGCGACCCGAGCGGCAAGTCGATCGAGCGCAACATGCTGACGGTCGAACAGGTCGAGGCGAACAAGAAGGGCATCCGCGAAAACCTCGCGCGCGTCCTCGATTTCGACGGGCCCAACGCCGCGATCCTCGTCGACAACTACGACTGGTACAAGGGGACGAGCGCCATCGAGTTCCTGCGCGACATCGCGATCAACTTCCGCGTGCCGCAGATGCTCGCGAAGGAGTCGGTCAAGAAGCGCCTCGAGGCGAGCGAAGGCGCGCTGACGTTCACCGAGTTCAGCTACCAGATCCTCCAGGGCAACGACTTCCTGCACCTCTTCGACAGCTACGGCTGCCGGATGGAGGTCGGCGGCGCGGACCAGTGGGGCAACATCACGGCGGGCACCGACCTCGTGCGCAAGATGCGCGGCCAGTCGGCGTTCGGCCTCACGTTCCCGCTCCTCCTCGATTCGACCGGCAGGAAGTTCGGCAAGTCCGAGGGCAACGCGCTCTTCCTCGACGCCGAGATGACGAGCGTCTACGACTGGTACCAGTATTTCCTGCGCGCGGCCGACGCGGACGTGATCCGCTATCTCAAGGTCTTTTCGCTCAAGTCGCTCGACGAGATCGCCGCGCTCGAGGCCGAAATGAAGGCGCACCCGGAAGCGCGCATCCCGCAGAAGGCGCTCGCGGAGGAGCTGACGCTTCTCATCCACGGCGAGGCGGGCCTTCGCGCGGCGCAGGGGGCGACGCAGACGCTGTTCGGCGGCGACGTGCGCGGCAAAACCGCCGCGGAGCTCGAGGAGATCTTCAAGGACGTCGCCTCCGCGTCGCTTTCTTCTGACGCGATGTATGGTCGCCCCGCCTACATGGTTGCGGCAGAGGCTGGGATGTTTAAGTCTAACGGCGAAGCAAAGCGTATGACTATGCAAGGTGGCCTTTCCCTAAACGGAACCAAACTGACATGCGACTATGTCCTTTCTGCCAATGACTTCATCGAAGGGCGTATTGCTATTCTTAAGCAAGGCAAAAAGAATAACTTTTTGCTAAGAGCGCGTGAGAAGTGAGCAGTTCGTGAGAACGTGGAGAAGTCGAGCGGGATGAACAGAGATTTGTTTCGCCGAACCGAGTTGATGCTCGGCACGCCGGCCCTCGATGCGCTCGCGGCGACGCGCGTGGCGATCTTCGGGCTGGGCGGCGTCGGCAGCTGGTGCGCGGAATCGCTCGTGCGCTCGGGCGTCGGGCATCTCCTCCTCGTCGATTCCGACCGCGTGAGCGTCACGAACGTCAACCGCCAGCTGATGGCGACGACGGCGACGGTCGGCGAAGTCAAGGTCGAGGCGCTCGCGCGGCGGCTGAAGGAGATCCATCCGGCGGTCGAGCTGGACGTGCGCGCGGCGATCTACTCCGCCGCGACCGCTGCGGATTTCGCGCTGGAGCGGTTCGACTACGTGATCGACGCCATCGATTCGCTCGAAAACAAGGCGAATTTGATCCGCCACGCGCTGTCGATCCCGTCCGTGACGCTTTTCGCGTCGATGGGCGCGGCGCTGAAGCTCGATCCGTTGCAGATTCGCGCGACGGCGTTCCGCCAGGTGGCGGGCGACGGCCTCGCGCGCGCCCTGCGCCAGAAGTTCAAGAAGACGGGCGGCCTGCCGGCGCGCGACTTCACCTGCGTCTGGAGCCCCGAGCGCCGGGAGAACCTCGGCGATGCGATCTCGCCCGACGCGGGCGACACGTGGGGCGTGCACAAGGCGCGCATCAACGGCACCGTGGCGCACACGACGGCCGTCTTCGGCTTCGCGCTCGCCGGCCTCGTCGTGCAGGATGTCGCGTCAAAACGGCGGTTGGTGGTGGACTAGCGTCATGAGAAACGTCCTGTTCGCGATCGTTCTGTTCGCCGCATCCTGCGCGTGTGCGGCAAACCCGGTGGTTCAGCCCGCGTCTGCGACCGAGGCGGCCGGTTCGCGCGTGGATCCGGAAGGCACGTTCACGCTTCCGGGATCGAAAGGGCGGCTGTCCGCCCTGCTCAAGCTGCCGGACGACATGCGCCCGGGCGATCGCTGCCCGATCGCCGTCCTCTGCCACGGCTTCGGTGCCGATAAGTGCGCGCAGGGCGGTATGTTCTGCGATTTTGCCGTCGCCCTCGCGCGCGTCGGCGTGGCGTCCGTCCGATTCGACTTCAACGGACACGGCGAAAGTGAAGGCGCGCTGCGCGACATGACGGTTCTCAACGAAATAGAGGACGCGAAGCGTGTCGTCGAATGGGCCGCGTCGCGTCCGTGGTGCAACGGCAAGGTCTCCCTGCTCGGCCACTCCCAGGGCGGCGTCGTGGCGGCGATGGCTGCGGGCGAGCTGGGTGCGGAGAAGATCGCGCGCGTCGTGCTGCTCGCGCCGGCGTGCGTGCTCAAGGATGACGTGCGGCGCGGCTGCACGTTCGGTTCGCGCTACGACCCGAAGAATCCGCCGGAATTCGTCCGGCTGCCGGGCGGCAAGGAGATCGGGCGCGCGTTCATCCAGACGTCGTACGACCTGCCGATCTTCGAGACGGCGCGGAAATTCACGGGACCTGTCGCGCTCATCCATGGCACGGGCGATCCGATCGCGCGCACGGAGCATGTGCTGCGCTTGGACAGGGAATATGCCGACAGCGAGCTTCATCTGATGGCGGGCGACGACCACGGCCTGTCGCGGACGTTTCGTGAGGTCTGCGGCATCGTTGCGGAGTTCCTCTCGCGCGATGCGCCGTGCCGTCAAAAAAATGGCCGTTTGTCATCTGGCAAAGCACACCTCAAAAAAGAAGGTCTGACTTTTTCCTCAATTTACCCCCTTGCGCGAAGGGGGCAATTTTCGGTATAATATACCCTCAATTTGCAAACCTAAGGAAGAAAGAACATGGCAAAGCGTGACATCCCGCTCGAAAGAGTGCGTAACTTCGGCATCATGGCCCACATCGACGGTGGCAAGACGACCACCTCGGAGCGCATCCTCTACTATTCGGGCAAGAACTACAAGATCGGCGAAGTGCACGACGGCGCGGCGACGATGGACTTCATGGTGCAGGAGCAGGAGCGCGGCATCACGATCCAGTCCGCCGCGACGTGCGTCCAGTGGGGCCAGTACCGCCTGTCGCTGATCGACACTCCCGGACACGTGGACTTCACGGCCGAGGTCGAACGCTCGCTGCGCGTCCTTGACGGCGCGGTCGCGCTCTACTGCGCGGTCGGCGGCGTCCAGCCCCAGTCCGAGCAGGTGTGGCGCCAGTCCGAGAAGTACAAGGTGCCGAAGATCGCGTTCGTCAACAAGATGGACCGCGTCGGCGCGAACTTCTACAACGTGATGGACCAGATGAAGAAGCAGCTCGGCGCGAACCCCGTCCCGATGGTCATTCCGATCGGCGCGGCGGAGTCGTTCGACGGCATCATCGACCTCATCAAGATGAAGGCGCTCTACTTCGACATGAAGTCGCTCGGCAAGACCGTCATCGAGAAGGACATCCCCGAGGAGTACATGGAGAAGGCGCAGGAGTACCGCCAGAAGATGGTGGAGTCCGCCGCCGAGCAGGACGACGCCTTGATGGAGAAGTTCTTCGCGGGCGAGGAGCTGACCGAGGCCGAGATCAAGGCCGCGATCCGCAAGGGCTGCCTCGCGCGCACGATCACGCCGGCGTTCTGCGGTTCGGCGTTCAAGGACAAGGGCGTGCAGCCGCTCCTCGACGCGGTCTGCGACTACCTCCCCTCGCCGCTCGACACGGGCGCGGCCGTCTCGGCCGACGATCCCAGTCAGAAGCGCGAGCCGAGCGACACGGAGCCGTTCTGCGGCCTCGCGTTCAAGATCATGAACGATCCGAAGTCGGGCGGCAAGATCACCTTCGTGCGCGTCTATTCGGGCACGCTCAAGCTGGGCGAGGAGCTCCTCGACTCGACGATCGACAAGGAGCAGCGCATCAGCCGCCTCTTCCGCATGCACGCGGCGAAGCAGGAGCCGCTCGACGAGGCGCATGCCGGCGACATCGTCGCGTGCGTCGGCCTCACCGAGACGCGCACGGGCGACACGCTCTGCGATCCCGAGCATCCGATCACGCTTGAGTCGATCGACTTCCCGGCGCCCGTCATCTCGGTCGCCGTCAAGCCGAAGAGCCGCGGCGACAACGAGAAGCTGGGTGCGGCGCTCCACGCGCTCGCGATGGAAGACCCGACCTTCGTCGTCACCTTCGACCAGGAGACGAGCGAGACGATCATCGCGGGCATGGGCGAACTCTACCTCGAAGTCATCGTGGACCGCCTGAAGCGCGAGTTCAACGTCGACTGCGACGTCGGCGCGCCGCAGGTCGCGTACCGCGAGACGATCACGATGGAGGTCGACAACGAGTACAAGCACGTCAAGCAGTCGGGCGGCCGCGGCCAGTACGCGCACGTCTGCCTGAAGCTCGCCCCGCAGGAACCCGGCAAGGGCTTCGAGTTCATCAACGAGGTCAAGGGCGGCGTGATCCCGACGGAGTACATCCCGGCGGTCGAGAAGGGCGTCCGCAAGGCGCTCGAATCGGGCCCCTTGGCGGGCTTCCCGGTCGTGGACGTCAAGGCGACGGTCTACTTCGGCTCCTACCACGAGGTCGACTCGAACGAATTCGCGTTCATCACCTGCGCGATGCAGTGCTTCAAGCAGGCGTTCCTGAAGGCGAAGCCGCAGCTGCTCGAGCCGATGATGGATGTCGAGGTCGTCGTCCCCGAGCAGTACATGGGCGCGGCGAACGGCTCGATCAACCAGCGTCGCGGCCGCATCGAGGGCATGGAGGATCGCGCGGGCGTCAAGCTCCTCAAGGCGACCGTCCCGCTCGGCGAGATGTTCGGCTACTCCAACGCGATCCGCACCGTCACGCAGGGCCGCGGCTCGTTCACGATGATCTTCAAGCAGTACGAACCCGTGCCGAAGAACATCGCGTCGGAAGTCATCGAAAAGCGCATCAAGGAAGGCAAGGTCCGTCCGAGCGCCGATTGACGCTCGGGATGCCTGGACAAGCGATGTTCAGGATTGGACTCATCCTCGCGGTCTTGGTGCCTCTCGCCTTGAGAGGAGCCGAGACCGCGCCGATTTCAGACGGCGAGATCTGGAACGAGGGGGTCGACAGCTACCGCGCGGGCGACGTGACGAACGCGCTCCGGGTGCTGCGGCCGCTCCTTCTCTCGCGCACGCACGGCGCGCGCGCGGCGGAACTTGTCGCCAAGATCAACTACGACCGCGCGCACGAGCCGGGTGCGGTCGATCCGCTGCCCGCGCTGGAGGAGGCCGCCGCCGCCGCGCAGATCGCGCTGAGGGCCGCGCCGAAGGACGCGAAGGCGAACCGCAACTTCACGCGGGCGACGGACGGGCTCGCGGAACTGCGCGAGACGAAGCGCCTGAACGACGTCCTCAAGGCGGCGGAGGGGAAGGATCCGGGCGCGCTCCTGCAGGGCGCGGTCCATGACGTGCGCGCGATTCTGGACGAGACGGGCACGTACCTCACCAACGCGGCGCCGGTCGCGGTGGCGACGGGCGACCGGCTCGCGGCGCGGACGGCGAAGCTCGCCGACATCTGGCCGCCCGTCAAGGCGGCCATCTGCCAGGCGGTGACGAACGAGGAGGAGGCTGCGACGATCACGCTCCAGGTCGACCAGGCGAAGGAGAAGACCGTCCGCGCGGCGAAGGAGATCGGCGATCTGGACGATGCGGGCTATTCCACGCTGGCCGATGTCGAGCACGATTTCACGCGCTTTCTCAAGATGACGGTCTTGCCGCCCGGCGCGATGGACGAGGATTTCACGTCGCAGACGAACGCCTACGAAGGGCTGCTCCAGGTGAACGGGCGCGACTGGCAGGCGGACGCGCTCGACTTCACGCGCGCGTTCCGCGCGAAGTTTCCGGCATGGGCGCGCGCGTACGAGCAGCAGGCGCAGGCGGACACGAACAAGCCGCCGTTCACCGCCGAGGCGCAGGCGAAAGTCTCCGACCTGTCGACGCAGCTGGAGAAGGTGCAGCTCGCCTGTCTCGAAAGCCGCGACCTGTCGCAGCAGGCCGAGGCGATGGACTTGATCAACCAGATCCGCGCGCTGCTGCCGAAGGACGGCAAGGGCGGATCGGGCGGCGGACAGGGACAGCCGCCGCCGAAGAACGACGAGTCGAAGAAGGATCCGCCGAAGAACGACGAGCCGCAGCCGAACGCGGACGATCAGCAGGCGGGCGAGCAGCCGCCGGACGACGGACAGACGAACGACGAGCCGCCGGCGGACGAACAGCCGGACGAGTCGGCGGCGGATGCGGAAGACTCTCAGGAACCTTCGCCGGAGGACAGGGAAGTGGAAGCCCTGCTCAAGAAGGCGCAGGAGCGCAGTGACGAACACGAGGCGGAGAAGAAGGCGCGGATGCGCAAGGCGCCGCTCCCGCCGAACGAAAGGGATTGGTGATGCAGATAGTCGTGGCATGCGGCGGGACGGGCGGACATGCCTTCCCGGGACTCGCGGTGGCGGAGGAGCTGCGCCGGCGCGGGCACGAGGTGACGGTCTGGGATTCGGGCCGCGACGTGGAGTCGAGCGTCATGCGCAGCTGGACCGGCAACATCTTCTCGACGGGCGCGAAGCAGCTCGCGCTCAAGAACGCGCCGGCCATTCTCCATTCGCTGCTGCGCTGCCGCAAGGAGATGAAGAAGGCGCGGCCCGACGTGCTCCTCGCGATGGGCAGCTATTCGTCGCTCCCGCCCGTCCTCGCGGCGAAGGCGTACGGCGTGCCGGTCGTCCTCCACGAGGCGAATACGGTGCCGGGCAAGGCAGTGGAGTTTCTCGCGCGCTACGCGAAGACGGTGGCGATCAGCTTTGACATGACGGCGGACTACCTGCGCGGCGTGAAGACGGTGCGCACGGGCCTCCCCGTGCGCGAGGGGATCGCGAAGGGCAGACGGTTCGACTTCATCCCCGCCGATGCGTTCGTTGTGTTCGTGACAGGCGGCTCGCAGGGCGCGCACGCGGTGAACGAGCTCATGAGCGCGGCGCTCGTGCTCGTCAAGGAGGAGCTGGAGAAGCGCGGCGCGGCGGCGAAGCGGCCCCTGTACGTCATCCACCAGACGGGGCTGAAGGACGAAGGCGTCGTGATGGCGGCGTACGCGAAGGCGGGCTGCCCGGCGCGCGTCCATGCGTTCGAGCGCGAGATGGCGAATGCGTTCGCGTCGGCCGATCTCGTCGTGGCGCGCGCGGGCGCGTCGACCTGCTTCGAGCTCGCGGCGTGCGCGAAGCCGTCGCTGCTCATCCCGCTGCCGAGCGCGATGCGCGACCATCAGCATTTCAACGCACTTGCGTTCGCGCGCACGAACGCGGCGGACGAGGGCATCCAGGCGAAGCTGACGCCCTTGCAGCTCGCGCGCTACATTCTCACGAAGTACGACCATCCCGAACAGCTTGCGCGGATGTCCGCGAAGATCGCCGCGCTCGCAACCCCCGACGCCGCCGCACAGGTCGCGGACGTCGTCGAAGGGACGGTGAAGCAGGCTTAACCCAACAATCAGGAGTGAATGAAGATGAAGAAGTTTCTCAGCGCCAATGAAGCGGTCGCCCACGCGGCGGCCCAGGCCGGCTGCGTCGTCGCGTCGGCCTATCCCGGCACGCCCTCGACGGAGATCCTCGAGAACATCGCGAAGTTCAAGGACACGGTGAAGTGCGAATGGGCCGTCAACGAGAAGGTCGCGATGGAGACGGCGATCGGCGCGTCGATCGCGGGCGCGCGGTCGCTGACGGCGATGAAGCACGTCGGCCTGAACGTGGCGATGGACCCGCTCATGACGTTTACGTACGTGGGCGCGACGGGCGGTCTCGTGATCGTCTCGGCGGACGATCCCGGCATGCACTCGTCGCAGAACGAGCAGGACAACCGCAACCTCGCGAAGTTCGCGCGCGCGCCGCTGCTGGAGCCGTCGGATTCGCAGGAGGCGTACGACATGACGCGCGCGGCGTTCGAGCTGTCCGAGAAGTTCCAGGCGCCCGTCATCATCCGCCTGACGACGCGCACGAGCCATTCCAGCTCGCTCGTGGACCTCGGCGACTTCAACCCGCGGCCGCACGACCTCATCCCCTACAGGAAGAACATCGCCAAGACGATTCCCGTGCCGATGTTCGCGCGCGGCCACCGTCTCAACGCGCAGAAGCGCACGGCGGCGATGACCGAGGCGGCGGCCGTCTCGCCGTTCAACCGCATCGAGCCGGGCCGGAAGGAATTCGGCTTCATCACGAGCGCGGTCGCCTACCAGTACGTGAAGGAAATCTTCCCCGAGTATTCGATCCTCAAGCTCGGCTGGACGAATCCGCTCCCGAAGCCGCTCGTCGCCGCGTTCGCGCGTTCGGTCGACAAGGTCGTCGTCGTCGAGGAGCTCGATCCGTTCCTCGAAGAGCAGGTGCGCGCGATGGGCCTTGCGGTCGTCGAGCACACCACCGAGCTGAACATGCTCGAGCTCAACGCCGACCGCGTGCAGAACCTCCGCCACGAGCTGATCGGCGACGTGGCGGCGGCGAAAGAGGCCCGCGCCGACACGACGCTGCCCACGCGCCCGCCGGTCCTCTGCGCGGGGTGCGGCCACCGCAGCGTCTTCTACGTCCTGAACAAGCTCGGCGCGACGGTGACGGGCGACATCGGCTGCTACACGCTGGGCGCGTTCCCGCCCCTCAACGCGATGGACACGACGATCTGCATGGGCGCGTCAATCAACAACGCGGCGGGCATGAAGAAGGCGGGGCTCAAGGGCCGCATCTGCGCGGTGCTGGGCGATTCGACGTTCTTCCATTCGGGCATGACGGGCATCCTTTCGTGCCTCTACAACGGCACGCCCGTGACGACGGTCGTCCTCGACAACCGCATCACCGCGATGACGGGCCATCAGGACAACCCCGGCACCGGCAAGACGCTGATGGGCACGGACGCGCCCGTGACGGAGATCGGCGAGATCGCCAAGGCGATGGGCTACAGGAAGGTCGTCAAGGTTTCGGCCGACGACCTCGCGGAACTTGAAAAGGTGCTGAAGGACGCGATGGACGGCGACGAAGGCGCGCTCATCATCGCGTATGCGCCGTGCCGGATCGCCGCGAAGCTGACGAAGGAAGGGCTCTGCGCCGTCGATCCCGAGAAGTGCAAGGCGTGCGGCGCGTGCTTCAGGATGGGCTGCCCCGCGATGACGCGCGGCAAGGAGATCCGCCCCGGCGCGTTCCAGATGGTGATCGACCCGAACCAGTGCGCAGGCTGCAAACAGTGCAGCCAGGTCTGCAAGTTCGGCGCGATCCGGCGGGTGCGGTGATGACGCGCGTCATTCTCAAGCCCGGCCGCGAGCGGAGCGTCGCGCGTCGCCATCCGTGGATCCTGTCGGGCGCGGTCGCGGAAGGCGACGCGGTGTGCGGCGAGACGGTTGAGGTCGTCTCGTCAACGGGCGCGACGCTCGGCTACGGCAGCTTTTCGCCGCAGTCGCAGATTCGCGTGCGGCTGCTCTCGTTCGATTCGGCGGTCGTGCCGGACGCGGCCTTCATCGCCGACAAGGTTGCCGCCGCGATCGCGCGCCGCGCCGATTTCTTCGTTCGCGGCGAGACGAACGCCTTTCGTCTCGTCAACGCCGAGTCGGACGGACTGCCGGGCGTCGTCGTCGACAGCTACGCGGGCCACCTCGTCTGCCAGTTCACGTCGGCGGGCGCGGAACAGTGGAAAGAGGCGGTCGTCGCCGCGCTCCAGAAGTTTGCGCCCGACTGCCGCGGCGTGTCCGAGCGGTGCGACAACAAGAGCCGCGCGCGCGAGGGGCTGCCGACGGACGTGCCGTTCCGTCATCTCGCGGGCGCGGAGCCGCCGGAGCTGATCGAGATTTTCGAGGGCGAGGTCGCGTTCCTCGTCGATGTCCGCAAGGGGCACAAGACCGGCTTCTACCTCGACCAGCGCGAGGCGCGGCGGCTCGTCGGCTCGCTTGCGAACGGCGCGGACGTCCTCAACTGCTTTTCCTACACGGGCGGGTTCGGTCTCTTCGCGCGCGCGGCGGGCGCCGCCTCCGTCACGCAGGTGGACGTCTCGGCGGACGCGCTCGCGCTCGCGCGGAAGAACGAAGCGCTCGCGCACCTCTGCGGGACGAAGATGGATTACGTCGAAGCGGACGTCTTCCAGTATCTGCGCGCGTGCCGCGACCGGGGGCAGACGTTCGACCTGATCGTTCTCGATCCGCCGAAGTTCGCGGAGTTCAAGTCGCAGGTGATGCGCGCGGCGCGCGGCTACAAGGACATCAACCTCCTGGCGATGAAGCTCCTGCGGCCCAACGGCATCCTCGCGACGTTCTCCTGCTCGGGCGCGATGACGGGCGAGCTCTTCGACAAGATTCTCGCCGAAGCCGCCGCCGACGCGCGGCGTGACTTCCAGATGATCGCGCGCACGCGGCAGGGGGCCGATCATCCCGTCGCGCTCGGCTTTCCCGAGGGGCACTACCTCAAGGGCGTGATCCTGCGGGCCCTCTAGCGCGATGGAACTCTTCGACACGCACGCGCATTTCGAGCAGCAGACGGCGGACGAGATCGCCGCCGTGCTGGCGCGTGCGCGCGACGCGGGCGTGACGCGCGTGATGGCGGTCGGCGGCAGCGCGGAGCTGAACCGCGGCGCACTCGACGCGCCGACGCCGTACAAGGCCCTCGGCTGGGACCGCGATCAGGCGGGGAAGGAGCTGCCGCCGCTCGACTACACCGGCATCGCGGCCGTCGGCGAAATCGGACTCGACTACCACTATTCGCCCGAAACGCGTGCGGCGCAGATCGACCTCTTCGCGCGTCAGCTGGAACTTGCCAAGACGCTCGACCGGCCCGTCGTCATCCATACGCGCGACGCGGACGACGATACGCTCGGGATTCTCCGCGAGATTCGCGCGCGCGGCATCATCCATTCGTTCACGGGCTCGCCGGCGTTTGGCCGCGCGCTGCTGGACCTGGGTTTCTTCATTTCGCTTTCCGGCATCGTCACGTTCCGCGCGGCGGACAACGTGCGCGAAACGGCGCGCATCATTCCCGACGACCGGCTGCTGATCGAGACGGACACGCCGTTCCTCGCGCCCGTGCCGAAGCGCGGTCAGGCGAACGAACCGGCGTTCGTGGCGCACACGGCGCGCTTCCTCGCGGAACTGCGGCAGACGACGCTGGAAACGCTGGCGGCCGTGACGACGCGCAACGCGTGCGCGCTCCTGGACCGGGTGGACGGCTAGCCGAGGAAGCCGGCCTGGGCGAGCATCTCTTCGGTGAGGCCGGGCCGGGCGGATTGCTTCGCGACGTACTTGCCGAGGATGTCGCCTTCGAGATTCACCGTGTCGCCGACCTTCTTCAAGCCCAGCGTCGTGTCGCGCGCGGTCGTCGGGATGAGATCGACCGTCAGCCAGTTCGGCCCGAGGCCGCTGATGGTGAGCGAGACGCCGTCGATGGCGACGGAGCCTTTCAGAACCGACTGCGCGGCGAGGACGCGCCCGCAGTCGATCTTCAGCTGGAAGTCGCGGCCTTTCGGCGTCTTGGCGAGAATCGTCCCCTGTGTGTCGACGTGACCCTGCACGAGGTGGCCGCCCATCGCGTCGCCCGCCCGGAGCGCGCGCTCGAGATTGACTTTCTCGCCGGGGATGAGGCCGCCGAGCCCCGTGCGCGCGATCGTCTCGCCGAGCACGTCCGCCGTGAAGCGCGTCGCGTCGCAGTCGACGACCGTCAGGCACACGCCGTTGACCGCGACGGATTCGCCGCGTTCGAGCGGCCGCGGCCACGGCTCGAAATGGATTTCCAGGACGAGTCCCGCGCCCCACGAGACGCGCTTGACGGTGCCGATGCGTTCTATGAGTCCAGTAAACATTTCACGCTCCTGATCGTGGTGGCGCGGCCGATGCGCCGGTGGCCGATGACCTTGGGCGCGAGGACGGTCCACCATTCGTCCACGAGTCCCGCTTCGGCGAGCGCGGTCGCAAGGTTGAGCCCGCCTTCGCAGAGGACGTGCAGCGCGCCGAGCCGCCCCAGTTCGACGAGCGCCGCGCGCGCGTCATTGAAGACGAGCGTCGGGTTGGGCGCGCCGTCGGTGAAGACCTGCGCCGTCTTCGGCAGATTGCCGCTCTTCGACACGACAACGCGGATCAGGTCGCGGTTGGGCCGTCCGTGCGCGAGGAGCGACGGATCGTCCCGGCGCACCGTTTCCGCGCCGACCAGGATCGCATCCACCTGTTCGCGCAGCTTCCCGGTCGTGTGGCGCGCCGCCGCGCTCGAAATCCATCGGGCGTCGCCGAAGTCGTCGCAGATCCGGCCGTCGAGCGACAGCGCGATCTTGACGGTCACGAAGGGGAGGCCCGTCGTCACGTGCTTGGCGAAGGGCGCGATCAGCTCTTCGGCCGCGCGCACGGTCGCCGCGTCCTTCAGCCGCTCGCACGCGATGCCGGCCTTGGCCAGCGCGCGTTTCGCCTGGCCGCGGTTGGTCGGGTTCGGGTCAGGGACGGCGTAAACGACGCGCGGCACTTTTGCCGCGCGGATCGCGTCCGTGCACGCGCCCACGCGCCCCGGCTTCGAGCACGGTTCGAGCGTGACGTAAAGGGTGGCGTCGGCCAACGACGCGCACCCGCGCCGCCGCGCGTCCTTGATCGCCGCGACTTCGGCATGGTCGCCGCCCGCGCGCCGGTGCCAGCCCTCGCCGATGATCCGGCCGTCCTGGACGATCACCGCGCCGACGGGCGGATTGGGCCGCGTGTGGCCGCGACCGCGCGCGGCGCATGCGAGCGCCCGGCGCATGAAGTCCGCGTCGTTCATTGCGCGAGCGATTTGGCGTAGCGGTCGAGGATGCCGTTGACGATTGTGCGCGCGGAGGGCTCCGAGAACCAGTTGACGAGATCGACCGCCTCGTTGATGACGACGGGGTGCGGGATGTCGGTGTGCCGCAGCTCCCAGACGGCGAGGCGCAGCACCGCGCGCTCGACGGAGCCGAGGCGGTAGAAGTCCCAGTTCTCAAGGTAGCTGATGATGATGGAATCGATGTCCTTCTGCTCGCCGAGGACGCCGGCGACGCGCTCCTCCACGAAGAGCCGCAGCTTGTCGCGGAGCTTCGGCACGGCGCCTTCGTTCGGCTCGAGCGTCCGGGCGGAGTCCCAGAACGCCGCGATGAAAGCGGGCACCTCCTCGGGTTTCGGCGGGTTCACGTCCGCCGCCGTCAACATCTGTATCGCCCATTCCCGGGCCTGTCTGCGCGTCACCGTCATATCAAAGAACCTTTTTTTTTGTTGGAATTGTAGTATATCATAATCGGTGCGGGAAAATCCAGCGCCCGCGCACGGCGCGCCGACGGCCGACGCGCGCATTACCCAATCGGGTGATTGCGTTCGGCGGCGAATGATGATAAACTATCTGCCAATCTCACTCAAACTCAAGAGGAACAAATCATGACATTCATCGACTGGCTGGTCATCGCAGGCTACTTTGCGCTCCTTGCGGGCGTCGTCTACGTGACGTTGCGCAAGAACAAGATCGAATCGGGCGAGGATCTCTTCCTCGGCGGCCGGTCGGTCGGATGGCTGGCGATCGGCGCGTCGATCTTCGCCGCGAACATCGGCTCCGAGCACCTGATCGGCCTCGCGGGCTCGGGCGCGGCGGCGGGCCTCAGCCAGGCGCACTGGGAGCTGCACGCATGGGTGCTCGTCATGATGAGCTGGGTGTTCCTCCCGTTCTACTACAAGAGCGGCGTCTCCACGATGCCCGAGTTCCTCGAGCGGCGCTTCGGCGCGCGGGCGCGCTGGATCCTCTCGCTCGTCTCGCTCGCGGCGTACGTCCTCACCAAGATTTCCGTCACCGTCTTCGCGGGCGCGCTCTTCTTCGA
>Ga0256405_10008684_pt1 | contig 14379 bp, 21 predicted proteins | sample RumenRJG_02DNA_FD_189096 | JGI IMG/M metagenome (GOLD analysis project Ga0256405, IMG submission 189096) | Bovine rumen microbial communities from Lethbridge, Alberta, Canada - RJG_02 | ecosystem: Host-associated > Mammals > Digestive system > Stomach > Rumen | place: Canada: Alberta...
CTAAATACGCTATTTTCGCACCAGATGCAATGAAATGCTCTTCAACCTTGGCTCATCCTTACTTGAGGAAACTATGAGAAACCTTGATAAATTAACAAAAAAACACTTGACAATGTAGGGAGGTAATTTGAAAGTAGATGAGGATATAGTTCAGCTGATAGAATACTATACGGAGATTATAGAGAAGCAGAATGGTGAGATTGATAAGCTCATAAAGCTGACAAAGAAACTTGCGACTGAACGAGAATACTATAAAACAATTGCCGGATGCAAGGACTTAAATCCGGCATAAAGATGGACAATGGAACTAATCAATTAAGAACCCTTAAAGGGTTCTTTTTTTATGCAAAAGAAAGGAGCGGAGATGACGAATCCAAGTGTTGTGTCTGCTATCACAGCTATTCTGGGAGCTGGAGGGGCAACGATAATACTCAAACTCATTGATGTGGCATCTGCGGCTTTGACTGCGAGGAGCAAGAAAAAGAAAGGCAAGCTCACGCTTGAAGAAAAGATTGAAGCAATGTCAGTCAAGCAGGATTCGATTGAAAAAAAGGTTAGAGAAATCGATGAGAAGATGAAGGAGACAACGAAGCAGCTTGCCAGGGCATCAGAACAGATATCAAAGACATCAGAACAGCTTGATATGACTGATAAGCTAGTGCTAGCCACAGCTCATGACAGGATTGTATTCCTTTGCCGAAAGAAGGCAGAGGATAAGCATTTCTCACAGGACGACGTAGATGATATCGATGTGCTCTATGAGCCATACCATGCTGATGGAGGCAATAGTGGGGCAACAGAAGCGTTTGAGGTCTACAAGGCCCAGAGGAAAGCCTACATGGAAAAAGAGGCGACCTTATGAAGAAAATCATCAAGAGAAGAAAAAAGAAGATTGAAACTTCGAAGAAACTGTTGGTTTTTGCAATCGTATTTGTATGCATAGTAACGGCTTTCACGTTTTTATCGGTCTTGTATGTGAAAGACATCTCTCCCCTGGAATACCTGATTCCTTCTGCATTCGGGCTTTTAGCCACGGCATACGGATTTTACTTCTGGAAGGCCAAAGCTGAGAACCTGCATAAATACGGAAAAGACGATGACATACCGGATAGCAATGATCCTAATGACGTAGGTTAAGGAGGCAAATCATGAATATTTATCTGTTAATCTTTATTATTTTAGTCATTTTACTGGCTGTTATTTTCATAGTAGGAGCTGTGAAGTCTCCGAAGAAAGCAAAAATATGGCTTAGAGCGGCCGTACTCGAGGCTGAGAAGGTGTTGGGGACCGATACAGGGAAGGCAAAACTTCAGTATGTTTACAACCTGTTCGTTGAGAAATTCAAGTTCCTGTCTATTTTTATATCATTCGACCTTTTCCAGGAATGGGTAAACGAGGCATTGAAGTGGATGGATCAGCAGCTTCTTACCAATCCAAACCTTGATAAGTATGTCGGTGTGGATCCGGAAAGAGCTAAAGACCATTATCTGAAGTGAATATATATCATCATGCTTTTTCTCAAACTCAGATTTTTTCATAGAAAGGAGACTTAATATGAGTACATTGATTGCTAACTGTGGTATTAGTGAAAACGGAACGACCGAAGGAAAGCCGGGAGACCAGACAAAAGGTGAGTACAAGATTAGAAACTGGTACTCAAAACCGTGGGCTGTCGGACTCTATTATCCGAATGAGAAATTCAACAAAGAACTTGCGAGACAGTCTTCAAACGCAGCTAAGAATGACCATATCGGCTATGGCCAGCTGGGAGCCGGCGACGCTAACAGAATGGCTATGTATCGTCATCTGATTAAGTCAGACTGGGAAACCTCAAAAATCTCAGTCAACTGCAATGCTGATTGTTCAGCCAGCACTGCCGCCAATATCCTTGCTGCAGCTCATAAGCGCGGAATAAAGGCACTTCAGGACATCAATCCTGCGGTGACCACGAGAAGCCTGGAGGCAGAGCTGACCAAGCATGGGTTTAAGAAGCTCACAGGCAAGTACCTTACCGATCCTAACCTTGGATTTCCTGGCTTAATCTACTTAACGCCGGGTAAGCACGTCACAATCTGTGTCTCCGGTCCTGGAAAAATGCCTGGAACAAAAGAAAAATCCAGCGCGTCTGCTCAGAAGACAAGCAAAACTAAAAGTCCTTCTTCAAAATCATCCGATTCGAAGAAGAGCAATACAGAGATTGCCAAAGAAGTGATAGCCGGCAAGTGGGGTAGTGGTGCTCTGCGCCAGGAAAAGCTCCATGAAGCTGGATATGACTATAAAGCGATTCAGAAAATCGTGAACAAGCTCCTTAAGGGCTAACTCACCTGACACGTTCAGGATGAGAATCTGGCCTCCGCATAGCGGATGCCGGTTTTAAACTAAAAGACCGTTCCGGATGACTCTGGAACGGTCTTTTTTTTATGACTAAATATCATTTTTAAGTCAAGGTTACTCAAGGTTACTCAAGGATTTAGTCAACGTTAGTCAAGGATTTAGTCAAAAATTAGACAACGACTTTCGGTAGTCAAGGATTTTTTTTAAAATTAGACAATGGTTTCCAGTTGGCAAAAAAGCTGTCAATACTTTCATAAGGGCATTGTGCCCTTGAATTTTTATCATATATCCAAATCAATCGGTCATCTCTTATCCTCGAATAAATACAATATGAATGGCCATGTATAAAGCCACAACTGCTTTTCCCAACAAATCTAGCTTTCATGTTTCTCCTTTTATTTCCTTAGATATGTCCAGTGAGAATCAAAGTAGAATATTCCTGCTTATGGTCTACTGTAAACAAAACGAGCTCAAAATATTTAAGGCGATTAGCAATCCTTTGTACTGCTAACCTGTCAAACATATTAGTTTCTGCGAGGTCTCGGATGTTAAGTATCTGAGTTAAAACTGTCTGAGTAAAATCCGGAACAAGCGGCTCGCAACTGTCTTTATCGTATAAAACATTGAGACTGGAGCCGTTATCCCAATTGACGAGTATAGAACCGGTATCATCGACTCCTGTTACGGTACCCAACGTGCCAATCGGCGGTGCCTGGATATCGTCCATCTTTAGAAGCTTAACCCGTGCTCCAGCAGGATATTGGTTCCTGATTTTAGATAAAAGCTTTTTGTCCATAAATGCCTCCTTGATAAAAGAATTTCAGCCCTCAGAGGTGACCGCCAGCTCCAACAGGAGATTCGCAAACTTTGTCAAGAGAAATACGACTGGCAGCCACTTCAGAGGGCTGAAAGATATGTTATTCTAACTGTGATGCAATCTGTTTGAATGCACGACGAGCATTGTCCGTCAGCTGTCTTTGCCAGGCTTTATTAGATGGGGACCAATGAAAACCGTTGTGCTTTAGAGCATCCCGTGCTTCCTCAGAAGGCTTTTCATCAAAGATGATCCTAAGCCTCATGTCCTCTGTATCTTCAACCACAGTAAAGCCCTTGTACTCAATCTCGGAAGTCGTATTACCTTTTTCTGATTCAAGCGTCTCAAGCCTTTGATTTACCCTGTGAATATTAGCGTTATTATTCGATAAGGCATAACTCGGATAAGGCTTACGCAGCCCGTTTCTTGTCATATATGTATCGAGCTTCAGGGCTTCTTCTTCATTCAGATAAGGGCATCCTAAGACTGACTTGTTCTTTCTGTAATAAGCATTTACATTCTTCATCATATCCTGTTTCTTTGTTAATTGCAACAGCTTATCACGGAGCTTGTCTATCGCATCTGCATCATCAGCTTTTATGATATCCTTGCCATAAAGGATTGATGTGAGCTTCCCCAATAGTTTCTGAGTCTCTTCATAGAAACGGTGGTTTGAATCCCAGGATTCGACCTGCTTCTGCTTCTTGCGAACATTGAAATTGGAAGCTCCGGCTATCATAACAGAAGGATATCTGCACCCGATAGCATTTTCACGGTTGTAATAGTTAGCCATACGCTTTGCATATCTTTCGGCTATGCGGTATGCCCGATCCGCTTCACTTGGCCGTTCCTGTTCAATCTTATCCACGATGTCGTAAACCTTGTCGCAACAGGATTTATACTCAGCTGTGCAGCTACCCGACTTATAATCGAAATATGACATCATTTCGTGAGATTGTTTTGCACTTTCTTCATTGATGAAGAAATAAACTCTTTGCTTCATAGATTGCCTCCTTATTTATGCGGCTTTATCTAAAGCCTTTTCACAGTATGAAACTCTGTATTCATACTCCTCTCTGCTTATCGCTCCGATATTATATTCGTACTCGACGGAAGCTCTGGCTTCCTGAATCTCATCAGCTGTGCATCCTACTATTCCTTCGATATCTTCGAAATCCATGATGTACCTCCTTGAATAGAACTTATATTTGTTTCCACATGTTAATTATACTACTATGAGTGGATATATCAAGAAAAAAGTTCTAAAAATAAAGAAAAATGCTCTAACAAAAAAGAAAATCGTTCTTGACAGGTGGGGGGGTAATACAATTATTATGAGGTGGTTACTACTTATCATGCATTCGCGGTCGCCTCCACCCCGATTGTCAGAAAAAGCGTTATAATCTAACTTTTTTCCGTAGAACGTCACAAACAGCCACATTCTCAAAAGTTTTGAGATACAATCTAACAGACAGAAGGAGTAGGGCAGATGATTAGAATTTTATTGTCCAGGAAATTAGGTGAACTCAGATGGTCCCAGGCTGACCTCGCACGTGCCACAGGCATTCGTCCAACGACGATCAGTGACTATTATAACGAGATAGCGGACCGGATTAGTCTTGATAACCTTGACTTAATCTGCGAGGCTCTCGACTGCGATATCACAGATATACTGGTCCGGGTACCTAACGGCAAGCATCGTACACGAGTGTCTGACAAATCAGAGAAAGCCTGATTGTTTTCAGTGCTGCAACACTAAAAACTGGGAGGGAGTTCCGTGAAAGCGGAGCCCCCTCCTTTCCGTTTCAGGCAGCTCTGCCTATCCTGCTGGCCTGTCCAGCGTTTTTCTTAAGTCTGTCGAGCATCCATAAACGACAAGTCTTGAACTCATCTCCCTTGAGACCTAAGCGGTTTACCAGCATATTTCTGAAGATAGTAACCTTTTGAGCAGGAGTATATTCCTTTGTACTCTTGAAAGTAACTCTCTTATCTGAATCAATAGCCCATGCTGACATGGCAAGGCAAAACTGTATATAAGCTTTTATTTTTCCAGCGTGGAGTGTTGAATTGAAGAGACGGAACTCGACTGTCCCTTTGGAAAAGAAAGCGTGAAGATTGATTCCATGATATCTGGTTGAGTTGTAGTGTTCCTGTCTGGAGCTGATCCCACCACAGTAGCCATCGTTCTTATCTGAATACCAGGTATTTTCAAATGATGTGAGGCTGTGGTCTTTATCCTTCTTTATTGAATCTACAAGGGTATGTGATATTGGCTTGCACCATCTGTTTTTGCGGTCCCCAACATTTAATGCCTCATAGATGATGTCCTGTCGAGCGTCGAAGAACTCGAGCAGACGGAGAAGAGACTCGGATGTATGGTTAGCACCATCAACGTGAACATGAATGCCACAGGATTTATTAGCTATTGCTCCGGCTTCTCTTAAAGCCCTGATTATTGTCTGAAGAAGTTCGATGTCCTTGTACTGAAGGATAGGAGTTACGAACTCGACTTTGAAGTCATCTTTGCTTTCCGGCTGAGGAACTATCGAAGCATCTCTCATTACCTTCCATACTCGGCCTTCGCCGTCCTTGATATTTCTCTTATCGTAGCTTCCAAATGCTGGATGTGATACTGTACTGTGGAGGACGCTGGCTACTACATCTGCAGCAGCTCCTCTTGATATGCCAGTCATCTCAACTTCTACACCGAAATTCTGATTTTTTAATGTACTCATGTTTGTTACCTCCTGTTTGTAACTTGTTTGTATTTCTCTTGACATGGATAGAATACCACTATCCGCGGATAAGTCAACGATTTTTAAGAAAAATTTTCTAAAAAAGTAGAAAATATTTATAACAGAGTAGAAAAGTAGTTGATTTTTTTACGGGCATGGTATAAAGTAAATGCAAAAGGCATTAAGCATAGTTTTGGAGGTATTTTATGATAAGCTTTAACCCCCTGTGGAAGACACTGGTAGACAAGGACCTAACGAAGTCTCAACTAAGAGCAAAGATAGGCTGCTCAGGCCAGGTTGTAGTAAATATGGGTAAAGATAAATATGTAGATATGAAGTGGATCGATATCATCTGCCGAGAACTCGGTGTCAAAGTTTCTGATGTCATAGAATATAAGGAAGAGTTGTAACATTTTAAGAGGGTTCAAAAGAGATCCGCTGAGGTATAATATTATCGAAGCCGAACTATGCTTCGTAGATGCCAGGCCGGATTTTTAGTGACCCACTTCAATCCGGCTAAGATGATATAAGTCAATTTTTACATAAACTCTCTTTCGTGCCTGCCGCTGACTCTCCCCTAGTGACAGGCATTATTATTTTTGAAAAAGAATAATTGTGAGATTAGCGTAAATAAAGGGCTCACGGCAGTTTTTTGTGAGATTAACAATCTCACGGCAAAAGATAACTCCGTGAGATTAATTTGAGATTAAGAGGATTTAAACTGAAAGTACGAGATGGTATAAAGCGTGAAAAACACGTTCAGAAAGTTAGAAAAAATTTCTGTAATGATGTACAGGGAGAGATTGTCGATTGAATTCGAATAATACACAAAAAGGTCGCAGCTCTTATCTGACAAGGGTTTGCGGCCTTTCATTTTTGTTAGTGACAACCGAATGACAACAGAAGTCATTCGTGGAATTATTCCAGTGAATAATTCCACATCATTTTCTCATTTTCGATTATTTCACAAAATACAACTGAATACTTTTTCACTTGCTGATTCTGGCCTTGCGTGGACGCTTTCTGACTGATTCATCGTGAGGTGGAAGCTGTGAAGTGAGTTCGTTAATCTCGTTTTCAGCCTCTGGGGACTCTGTGTAGCCATACAGATCATCAGGCTTCAAGAAGTCGGGGTAACGACTCTTCCAGTCATCATACTCTTCATCAAGGAGATTGCCGTCTTCGTAAATGCTGTTGATGTGATTCCAGATTCCGAGTCCCTCTTTGAGCTGTGCGGCACCAAGTTTTTCTTCTACTGATGCATCATCATGAAGAGGTTTTACGACAAGATGCACTTCACCATCGACTGTCTGAGGTGAAAGTCCGTATCGGGATTCAGCCTCGAAGAGGATCTGCAGCATGCCATAGACATCTGACGGATCAGGATCAGCGATTGCGAACCGGTCAATTCCCAGAGCGTCTGCTATGGTGGTGAGCGCTTCTTCATCAGGATATCTGTTTCCAAGCTCATAATTCCTGATGGTGGACTCATTAAAACCGCACATATCGCCCAGCTGTTTCTGAGTGAAGCCTTTGAGCTTACGGAATTTGCGTATCTTTGCTCCTAGTGGATGGGTGTATTTCACATCGGACATAGATGCCTTCTTTCTTTACTAGATGGATATGGTAATTGAGGTAAGTATAACATAGACCGTTCAGTTTTGCGATGTTTTTGTCTGAAATTAATTGACATTACATTTGTGAACTGTTAAAATTTCAAAAAGAGTACAGAAATGAACTCTTTATAACAAGGAATGCAGCAGAAGAAAGGAATGCAAAATGGAACAGAAGAATCTTATGACAATGACGGACGTGAAGGAGACCCTTGGTGTATCTGAGAGCAAGGCGTACAAGATCATCAGGCAGCTGAATAATGAGATGAAGGAGAAAGGCTTCTATACGATCAGCGGCCGCGTGAGCAGGAAGTATTTCGAGGAAGTGTTTTATGGTATTGCCAGGGCTGAGTGAAGCCGGAAAGGAGTAAAATTGGCAGTTATCAAGAATGAGAAGACAGGATGCTGGGAAGTACGCACCAGATATGTGGACTGGACAGGTGAAAAGAAGCAGAAGACCAAGCGCGGTTTTGAAAGGAAAAGCGATGCCATCAGATGGGAGCAGAATTTTCTTGCTAAAAAGACAAAAGATGTCGGAATGCGTTTTGGGGAATTTGTAGAGATCTACAAAGAAGATATGAAGCCCAGACTCAGGGAGAATACCTGGGGAACCAAGGAACATATCATCGACAAGAAGATTCTGCCGTATTTCAAGGACAGGAGACTCTGTGATATAGAGGCATCGGACATAGTGTCATGGCAGAATGAGATAATGACACATAGAGACAGGTTCGGACATTACTACTCACAGACATATCTGAAGACCATACATAATCAGCTGTCAGCGATTCTGAATCATGCAGTAAATCTGTATGGATTAAGAATCAATGTGGCGAGAAAAGCAGGAAATATGGGCAAGGAAACTACAAAAGAGATGCAGTTTTGGACGAGAGAGGAATATGAGCAGTTTGCTGAAGCCATTTCAGACAAGGAGGAGAGCTATATGTCTTTTGAAATGCTCTACTGGTGTGGTATCAGACTTGGAGAGCTCCTGGCACTTACTCCGGCAGATTTCGATTTTGAGAATAACACTTTGCGTATCAATAAGTCATTACAGAGAATCCACGGTAGAGAGGTCGTGACTGACCCGAAGACGCCAAAGAGTAATCGAGTCATATATATGCCGGACTTCCTATGTGCAGAGCTTAAAGCATATCTGAGTCATCTGTACAAGATAGATGATGATGACCGCATTTTTGTGATCAGCAAGAGTTTCCTGCATCATGAGATGGACAGAGGCTCAGAGAAGAGCGGCGTAAAGAGGATACGTATCCATGATCTGCGCCATAGTCATGTGTCGCTCCTTATCAATATGGGATTTTCTGCCCTGGCTATAGGTCAGAGAGTGGGACATGAGGCGGTGGATATCACATATCGTTATGCGCATCTGTTTCCTACAGTGCAGACAGATATGGCGGAGCAGCTGAATAATGAGCGAATGGGATTTAAGCATGTCATTGAAGGTTAAGGACGATAAGAACAGGTGGAGAAATAAGACTGTAGCATTCAGGCTTTCACCAGAGGAAGCAGCAGATCTGGACAACAGGGTAAAACTTCTTGGATACAGGACTAAGCAGGACTATATTCTGGATGCACTTTTTAAAAGCAAAGTAGTCGCTGTAGGTAATGCTGAAATGCTGGTTCAGTTCAAGAAGAATCTGACAGAAATCCTTGCCGAGCTTAAACGGCTGGAGAAGGCTTCGGACATGGATGAGGAGCTGATGACTCCTATAGAGACAATGCTTAAAATCCTGGATGCTTTCCAGCATAAGGATGAGCTGAAAAAAGAAGAGAGAATATCTGAGCCGCAGTATGATCAGATGATGCATCTCCAGCATCTCAAAGAACTCATGCGGTATCAGGAAAGGATAAAAAATGAGCAGAGTAATAGCGATAGCAAATCAGAAGGGTGGAGTCGGGAAGACAACAACAGCTCTGAATCTGGGAGCAGGCCTGGCAAACGAGGGTAAGAAGGTACTGATGATAGACTTGGATCCGCAGGCATCTCTTACGCTGAGTCTTGGACATAGAGAACCGGATAAGATCCGTGAGACTGTAACTGATGTCATATCCGCAGTCATAACTGATGAAATACTACCCGATGAGTTCGGAATACAGCAGGTTGGAGCTTATTTTTATCTGCTGCCGGCAAGTATTGATCTGTCAGCGGCTGAGGTCTCTTTGATAAGTGTCATGAGTAGGGAACTCGTATTGAAAAATTATGTGGATTCAATCAGCTCGCTGTATGACTATATTATCATCGATTGTATGCCTTCACTGGGCGTGCTTACAGTAAATGCACTTGCATGTGCGGATAGCGTGCTTATACCGGTGCAGGCGGCGTATTTGCCGGTCAAGGGACTCCAGCAGCTTCTTAGAACCATACATACGGTAAAGACCAGGCTCAATCATGAACTGACCATAGAGGGGATTCTCTTTACAATGGTAGACAGGAGAACGAACTATGCAAAGGATATCATTCAGGAAGTTAATGAGGTGTATGGGGAGGCCGTGCCGGTATTTCAGATAGAGATACCCCTCTCTGTCAAGGCATCTGAGACCAGCCAGATGGGAAAGACGATATATGATTATGACCCTAAGGGTAAGGCTGCCGTGGCATACAGACAGTTGACTGAGGAGGTGATGGCTGATGGCCGTTAAGAGAGAAAAGATACATTTAGAGACACTTAATGAACTTCTTGGAGCACCGGATGTCGTAGATGGACATACAGAGATCAGGATAGATCAGATCAGGCCTTTTAAAGATCATCCGTTCAAGGTTCTCGATAATAATGATATGAATGAGCTTGTAACGAGTATTAAAGAAAACGGTGTCATAGTTCCTGTAATGGTAAGACCTGATGGGTCAGGATATGAGATGATCTCAGGGCACAGAAGAATGCATGCTGCAAAACTCGCAGGACTAAAGACTATCCCTGCAATAATAAAAGAGATGACGGATGATGAAGCTACGATAGCAATGGTAGACAGCAATATGCAGAGAGAGCAGATTCTGCCAAGTGAGAGGGCATTCTCACTAAAAATGAAGATGGATGCTCTCAAACGCCAGGGTGAACGCAATGACCTGACCTCGGACCATGAGGGACCGAGGTTGGCAGCGAGGGATGCTGGAAGGACGGAAGGTATTTCTGCTACTCAGGTAAAAAGGTATATCAGACTTACTGAGTTGATACCGGAGATGCTGGAACTGGTTGACAATAAGCGGTTGTCAATCACTCTTGGAGTTGAGATTTCCTATCTCAGCAGGAAGGTTCAGGAATGGCTTCTGGAATATTGCAGGGTAAATGGTATGATACGGCAGTCACAGATTGATGCTCTGAAAGAAACAGATACGGAAAATATGAGCCAGCAGCAGATGATCCTGACTCTCAACGGGGCACTGCCACAGAAGAAGGAATTCGGAAAGCTCACACTTTCAAGGAGCAAGCTGGACAGATTCTTTCCCAAGTCTCTTACTAATTCGCAGCGTGAAGACATAATAATGGCGCTCCTTGAAGAATGGAAGGAAAAAAAGGATGCAGAAAGTGACATTTGACTATTTCACTCTTGATAATTACGATGAATATTCTTTCCTTCGTATTCCTAAGAGACTTATGACAGACGCCAGGTATGCGGATATATCAATACAGGCAAAGCTCCTTTACGGACTTCTGCTTGACAGGATGGGAGAAGCCGATGTGAACGGCTGGTATGACGAATGTGACCGGGCGTATGTAGTATATCCGCTTGATGAGATGCAGGAAGATTTGGGCGTATCAAAGAGAAAAATATCGGGCTGTATGAGCGAACTGGAAGTGGCTGGCCTTGTTGAAAAGAGGCACAGAGGTCAGGGAAAACCGAATATCATCTATGTGAAAAATTTCCTTCCAGATGAAGGAAAAACAGTGCCAGGGTCGCAGATTCTGCCATTCAGAACCATTAAGTGAGGAGGTAGAAAGCAATGTCATACGAGATAAAGCTTGACTATTTTCATGGCAATGACTCCAACAGACTCGCTTATGTCAGACTCCCGAAGATCATGTTTACAGATCCGTTTTTCGCAAAGCTCAGCAATGATGCCAGGGTTCTGTACTCGCTTTTTGTGGACAGGATAGGCCTTTCCGTGCGAAATGGATGGATTGACGAGAAAAAGCGCGTATATATCTACTTTTCCGTGGAAGATGTGGCAAGAGAACTGCATGTAGGAGAGACAAAAGCCAGAAAGACCATCAGAGAACTTGACAGCGAGACCGGCATCGGCCTCATAGAGAGAAAGAATCAGGGACTTGGTAAACCGGCTCTGATCTATGTGAAAAACTTCTTTCTGGTGAAAAATGGCGATGAGGATACTGTTGATAACTCTGGCTCTGACCGTTACTTTTCAACGGTCAGGACCAGTGAAATATACGGGCCTGGAGCAGTGGAATGTAACGGTACAGACCCTCGCAATGTAACGCCTAATAATACTGAGTATAGTAATACTGAGTTGAATAATATCGAATCTCATCATATCTCATCTGCGATGACAGCTGATGAGAAAGGAAATGATAAGAAGTCTGCAAGCGAGGCTATGAAGAAGTACAAGGAATACAGGGAAATCATAGAGGTGAATATAGGTTATGATTATCTGGCAGAGCAGTATGATAAAGAACTGGTAGACGGCATAGTGGAGCTGATGCTCGAAGTCGTGATGTCTCAGAATGAGTATATCGTGATCAGCAGTAATTATTTCCCGACGGATATAGCCAGGTCACGCTTCTTGAAACTAAACATGAGCCATATAGAGTATGTGATCCACTGCCTCAAAAAGGTTGATACAGATATCTACAACATGAAAAAATATATGCTTGCAACTCTGTATAATGCACCAATGACGATCAGCAGTTATTACAGCAACTGGGTAAACAGCGACAACAGGAAGAGAGCCTTAGGCGAGTAAAGGAGAAAAAAATGGCAGCATACATTATCATGCAGATACTTGGAATAGCGGTGTCAGTCGCATTCATCATAATGATCTGTGTATTCAAAGCACTGACACAGTTCATGCCTTATGTGACAGGACTGATCGCAGGAGCGATTGTATATTTCTCACAGGTATGGGCACAGAGACTGATACCAGGACATCCGGTTATGTGCTTTATCACGGTTCTTGCAGTTATAGAGGCAGCGGTATTCATACTTGTTCATCTGCCGGAGGTAGGAAAGGCATTTACCGTGGCTCTGAGCAGTCTTGTAGTAGTTCTAGTGGGAGGACTTGTCCTCACATCACTGAAACCAGACAGCATCGGTTACTGCGCATTTGCTACGGTTGTCTATTTTGCGGTAATGGCATTTTTTATCTGGACAAATATAGGCAGGTATGAGTTGTGCGAGGATGGATATCCGGATGGAGCAGTGAGTAAGGTAATAAGCATAGTCATATATGCGGCTTCAGCAGTGATAATGATATGGATGCCTGTGGAGGTTCTGTGGATCAAATATCTTACAGCATTATAATAATGCTACGAGAGACCGGATGAGACTGTAAGAGATTGTTTGAGACCGAATTTGAACTATATGTGAATTGAATGTGAAAATGCACTTTGCTAGAATGTATAATGTCGAAAGTTGAAAGTCCTGCAGGCGAGAGACAGACGACAGAACAAAAGAATAACTACTAACGAAGCGTCAGGCTTCCGGTGATGAACCGGAGACCCGGCGCTTTTTTATCTCATGAAAAGGAGAGACAGAATGGATTTTGAAACATTCCAGAAGGCATTCGCAGAGGATGTCAAAGAGAAGATGAATGACAGAGGCCACGATGTAGCGGTTACAGTGAAGGATGTGGACATGCCGAACGGCGGCTACACAGCACTTAACGTGACAGAGGACGGCGGCCTCGTAGGAATGAATATCAATCTCGATGAAAGATATCAGGATTTAAAGGATGGTGCAGATTACGGCATTATGACACGCATCGCAGCTGATGAGCTTGAAGAGGGATTTGACATGCTCGACAGGGCAGAGATGGCATCACTGTCAACCGACTATAATGCGGTTAAGGATAAGCTTTCACTCGAAGTCATCTCAACAGAGAAGAATAAGGAGCTGCTTGAGACTGTGCCTCATGAGCAGATGGAAGATATGTCAGTAGTCTACAGGGTAAGGCTTTCAGAAAAAGAGAACCAGCTCGACAGTATCCTTGTTACAAACAGCATGCTTGAAAACTACGGTATCACGGCTGATCAGCTTAAGGCAGACGCACTTGAGAATGCTCCGAAGGTATTCCCGGTTGAGGTCAAGGGCATGACTGAGGTGCTTGCTGATTCGATGGGTATGACACCGGAAGAGCTCAGAGGCGGTCAGCCTGAGATCATGTATGTAGCATCGGTAGAGAACAGGGTGAAGGGCGCAGGAGTGCTTGCATATCCTGATTTCCTTGAGGATGCAGCTGAGAGGCTCGGAGGTGATTTCTATGTGCTCCCGTCATCGATCCACGAGATCATTCTCGTAAAGGATGAGGGTCAGTTCTCATCGAAGGAACTTGAGGGCATGGTGATCGATGTTAATGCGTCTGTAGTAAATCCGAAGGATCAGCTTACAGACACTGCTTATCACTATGACAGCAAGGATCACATCTTTGAGAAGGCTGACAGATTCGAGCAGAGGATGACTGAGAAGGCAGCCCAGAAGAATGCAGAGAAGATTGCTGCAAGAAAGTCTGAGAGGGTGTCTGATAAGGATTCACTCCGTGACAGCCTGAAGGACAAGAAGTCAAAGGTAAAGCAGAAAGAGGCAAAGGCTTCTGATGTGGTGAAGAAGAACCGCGGAGGAGAGACCAGATGATAGTACCGGTGAGGAAGGAACACAGAAGTGCAAGCGAGAGATCGATCACTAAAGTACC
>Ga0256405_10008685_pt1 | contig 14378 bp, 8 predicted proteins | sample RumenRJG_02DNA_FD_189096 | JGI IMG/M metagenome (GOLD analysis project Ga0256405, IMG submission 189096) | Bovine rumen microbial communities from Lethbridge, Alberta, Canada - RJG_02 | ecosystem: Host-associated > Mammals > Digestive system > Stomach > Rumen | place: Canada: Alberta | collected...
ACCTGTTCGTTGACGCAACGCTGCATGAGCAGAGTCTCAGCGCCGAACATCTCAGGAACCTCAGTGAGCACCGTGGTACCCCCTTGCTCATTGCAGAGCCAGTCGCTGAAAGCACCAACGAGAGGGTTGGCAGTAATACCTGAGAAGCCGTCGCTGCCGCCGCACTTCAGTCCGATGCGCAGTTCAGAAGCCGGAATAGCAGTTCGCTGATCGTTGCGTGCTTTGTCATAGAGCTCCATCAGCATCTCTGTGCCCGTCTCCACTTCGTTGCCTTCCACTTCTTGGCAGACGAGCAGTTTGATGCGGTCGTGGTCGTAGTCACCGAGCAACTTTACGAACTCGTGCGGTTGGTTATTCTCACATCCCAGTCCTACGATGAGCACGCCACCAGCATTTGGGTGAAGCACCAGATCGCGAAGGATATGGCGTGTGTTTTCGTTATCTTCACCGAGTTGTGAACAACCGTAGTTATGCGGGAAAGCCACGATGGTATCTACGCCTTCACCATTATTTGTCTGTGTTTTTACCTCCTCTACGATATTCTGAGCGATGCCATTGACACAGCCCACCGTAGGGATCACCCACAGTTCGTTCCTCACACCGACGAGTCCGTTGGAGCGGCGATAACCTTGGAAGGAAGCATCGGGATGCGGTGTTGTTTTTTTCTGTGGCTGAATGTGGATGTTGTCGTAGTTCAACTCTCCACTCAAATTGGTCTTGATGTCGTGGTCATCGAGCAGAGCACCTTTTGCTATGTCGTGGATAGCGTGTCCGATAGGAAAGCCGTATTTTACGATCATCTCTCCCGTCTTGATGTCATGGAGAGCTATCTTGTGTCCGGGCACCACGTCAGTAACCAGTTTGAGTGTAGAGCCGTCGATGTCAACGATGTCGCCGGCCTTCAGTGCTTTGATGGCTACGGCGACATTGTCTGTAGGGTTGATTTTAATTGCTTGTTTCATTTTATCACTTGTTGAGAACCGTCTCAATGGTCTTTCTCATGCCCGACTCTTGTATCTGCTGTAGATAGGAAGCCAGCAAGTCAGTCAGTCCGGGGATGTCATTGAGGTTACCTTGCTCTTTCCAAATCAAGTCTTGCGCGCCGAGCACACCTTCAGCGATGGTATGGCAATCGGCAGAAGCCCATAGATGCTGGAGACGTTCAAGGATTGCCGGATCGTCGTTGGGTGCGATTGCCGTGCCGTCCTCTCTTGTGCCACCTTTATAATAAGTGGTGATAGCAGCGAGTCCGAGCACGATGGCTTTGGGCAGTTCACCTTTCAACTCGGTGTATTGCTTCAGGGCAGGCAGGTCACGCGTCTTGAACTTCGGGAAGCTGTTGAGCATGATACTGGTCACCTGGTGGTCGATATAAGGATTCTTGAATCGCTGCAGTACGTCTTCGGCAAAGCGGGTGAGCTCGTCTTTCGACAGTTCGAGTGTCGGCAGCAGTTCGTTGAACATGACCTGATGGATGTATTTCCCGACGAGTTCATCGTTGCAGGCATCTCTGACGATGTTGATACCGGAGAGGAATGCTACCGGCGAGAGGACGGTATGCGGACCGTTGAGCAGTGTCGTCTTGCGCAGATGGTAGGGTGTCTCGTTGTCGGTGAGCACCACGTTGAGCCCGGCTTTTCGGGCCGGCCACTCCTTGTCGAGCTGTTCGATGGAGATGTTCTTATCGTGTTCGATGACCCAAAGGTGGAAGATCTCGCCTTGCACCATAGCAGCGTCCTTGTAGCCGATACGTTGCCACAGTTGTTGCTCGTCGTTGTGGGGATAACCGTTGACGATGCGGTCGACAAGCGTGGTGCAGATTGGGCAGCAGCATGCAATCCATTTGCGGAATCCCTCAGCGTTGTCGAGGTCATCGTGCCACAAGTCGATGTATTGGTTGATGCAATCTTTGAGGTGATGTCCGTTGCCGAAGATCAGCTCACAAGGCAGGATGATGAGTCCCTTCTTAGTGTCGCCGTTGAAACAAGAATAGCGGCGATAGAGCAGCTGCGTGAGTTTGGCAGGGTAGGAGGCGGGCGGTGTGTCGCTCAGCTTGCACGTGTTGTCGAAAGCGATACCGGCCTCGGTGGTATTGGAGATGACAAAGCGCATCTCGGGTTGCTCGGCCAGTGCCATGAACGCGTCGTATTGTGTATAGGGATTCAGTGCGCGGCTGACGCTGCTGATTCGTTGGCAGGTGTTTACTTGCTCGTTGCCTTTCAGTCCGAGCAGGTTGACATGGTAGAGGCAGTCCTGTGCACGTAATGTCTCGATATGGTTACGCTCGCGTGGTTGCACGATGACGACAGAACCGTTGAATGCCGTCTTGTCGTTCATTTCCTGGATCATCCAGTCCACAAACGCTCTGAGGAAGTTACCCTCACCAAACTGTATCACACGCTCCGGTGCTTCTGCTTTCGGAGCCGTGTGTCTGTTGAGAATATTGTTAGTCATAGATTCAGTATATATAATAAGGTGTAGTAATAAGGTGTAGTAAAATTTGGACCACCTTTATATATAAGGTGGTCCTATGTGTACTATATATAATAAGGAGTCGTTATGGTACGATCTTCTTATATTTCGGAACAAGAGTCTTCATGATCGACCAGGCGATGAGATAGGCCACCGCGCAGATACAGAACACGATCATGTACCCAGCAGGTTTCCCCTCGAAGCCCAAGAAGGAGAACGAGCTGCCAGCTTTCTCGGCATAGTCGAAGAGAATACCAGAACCTTGGTTGATCATATAGGAACCGATGCCACCGGCCATAGTACCCACGCCCGTAATGGTAGCAACTGTTGACTTGGGGAACATGTCGCCGATAGTAGAGTAGAGGTTGGCCGACCATGCCTGATGTCCGGCACCGGCGATGCCAATGATGACAGCGGGGAAGATAGCACCATACTGCCCGAGTGGCTGAGCCAGCAGAGCCGTCAGAGGCATGAAGGCGAAGATGAGCATGGCCAGCATACGTCCGCCGTAAGGATCCATGCCACGCTTCTCCACAAACAACTTAGGCAGATAGCCACCGAAGATAGAGACCACCGTGACGATGAAATACAGGATAAAGATGAGCGTGGCGCCCTCTTTTGAGGCCGAAGGATAGTGGTAGACATCGCTAAAGTATGCAGGAGCCCAGAACAGGTAGAACCACCACACACCGTCGGTGAAGAATTTACCGGCGATAAACTCCCATGTCTGCCGATAGGTGAGACACTTGAGCAGTGGTATCGTCTTTTCTGCTTTCTCGTCAGCCTTTGCTTTGTCAGCCTCCTTCTCGTCGTCCTGATGGATATAGGCAAGTTCAGCGCCATTGACATGTTTCGACTTTTCGGGTTTCTCGTACCATTCCAACCAGAAAAACACCCAGATGAAGCCGAGCGCACCGATGATGATGAATGCACTCTCCCATCCCCATGCCTTGGCGATGAACGGGATGGTAGCCGGAGCAGCCAGTGCGCCTACCGAAGCACCACTGTTGAAGATGGCAGTGGAGAGGGCGCGGTCCTTTTTCGGGAAATATTCTGCCGTCACCTTGATGGCAGAGGGGAAGTTGCCCGACTCACCAATGGCCAGGATCATGCGGCAGCCCAAGAAGAGATATACAGAGATGGTAGAGATAGAGAGCGCAAGCGCAGATCCTTGCTTCACGGCGTGGAGTGCCTCCACACTGTCCAGTCCCTCGATCTCCCTCGTCAGCCATCCGCATCCTGCATGAAGGCAGGCACCTGCAGACCAGATGATGATGGCGAGCAAATAGCCTTTCTTTGTTCCCAAGCGGTCAATGGCAGTACCTGCGAAGAGGCTCACTGCAGCATAGAACAGCGAGAACCATCCCGTGATCATACCATAGTCGCTATCAGTCCAGTGAAATTCCGGGGCGATGAAGTCCTTCCATGTCAGCGAGAGCACCTGACGGTCGAGATAGTTGACCGTGGTGGCGACGAAGAGGAGTACACAGAGATACCATCTCCAGTTCGTCTTTACATCGTTTTTGATAGTACCTCCGTTCATGCGCGTTGCTTCTTAGCATTCTGAATGATGTCGATGCACTGCTTGCAGAGCTCGGTGATAGCGTTCCAGTCGCCCTTTGCAACTACCTCTTTTGGGAAGAGTTTCGACCCCATGCCCACACAGTAGGCACCGGCCTTGATCCATCCTTCGAGGTTCTCCTGTGTAGGAGCCACGCCGCCAGTGACCATGATCTTCGACCAGGGGCAGGGAGCCATGAGATCCTTGATGAAGCGTGGGCCATAGACATCGCCGGGGAACACCTTGGTCAGGTCGGCACCCAGTTCCTGAGCCTTGCCGATCTCGCTGACAGTAGCACAACCCGGGCAATAGGGGACGAGACGACGGTTGCATACCGGAGCCACGTCGGGGTTGAAGAGCGGACCTACAATGAAGTTCGCACCGAGCTGAATGTACAGTGCAGCGGTAGGAGCGTCGACGACAGTGCCGGCACCCAAGGCCAGCTCAGGGCATTCCTTGTCGGCCCATTTCACCAGTTCGCCGAATACTTCGTGGGCAAAGTCGCCACGGTTGGTGAACTCAAAGGCGCGCACGCCACCTTCGTAGCAAGCTTTGATTACCTTCTTAGCGACTTCGGCGTCAGCATTATAGTATACGGGCACCATGCCGGTGGCTCCGATTTTCTGAAGAACTTGTATTTTGTCAAATTTAGCCATGATTGTAGTAATGTTATTGGTTGATGGAAATGATAGGAAACCATCGGGCGGTCAAACAGTGTTCTGTCCGTCCGATGGCTTATGTTTTATTGTCTATCGCTGGACTCTGCCATTGGCGTTACCTGCGGCGAGGCTCTCCACCTCTTCTTTCGATACGAGGTTGAAGTCACCGTTGATGGTATGCTTCAGTGCAGAGGCTGCGACAGCAAACTCCAGGGCCTCGCCCTGAGTTGGCTTGGTGAGCAGTCCGTGGATGAGTCCGCCAGCGAAGGAGTCACCACCGCCTACGCGGTCGATAATCGGCTCAATGTCGTAGTGACGGCTCTCGTAGAATTCCTCACCATTATAGATGAGTGCTTTCCAACCGTTGTGCGTAGCGGAGTAAGACTCACGCAGTGTGGAGACGACATATTTAAATCCGAAGGTCTTTGCCATTTGTTCAAAGATCTTATGGTATCCGGCAGCGTCGGTCTTGCCACCTTCAATGTCAGCGTCGGGTTTGAATCCCAGACAGAGCATCGCATCCTCCTCATTGCCGATGCACACGTCGACATATTGCATGAGCGGGCGCATGATGGAGATAGCCTTTTCCGATGTCCACAGCTTCTTGCGGAAGTTGAGGTCTACCGACACTGTCACGCCGTGGCGCTTGGCAGCTTCGCAGGCAGCTTTTACGATATCGGCGGCGTTGTCGCTGATAGCCGGCGTGATGCCTGACCAGTGGAACCACTGAGCCCCCTCGAAGATCTCGTCGAAGTCAAACTCCTCAGGGCGAGCCTCGGCGATGGCAGAGTGTGCGCGGTCGTAGATGACCTTGCTGGGTCGCATGGAGGCTCCCGTCTCGGCGTAGTAGATACCCACGCGCTCGCCGCCACGTACGATGTGACTTGTGCCGACACCATAGCGGCGCATGGCGTTGAGGGCCAGCTGTCCGATTTCGTGTTTGGGGAGTTTGGTGACGAAGTCGGCATCGTGACCGTAGTTGGCGAGGCTGATGGCCACGTTGGCCTCACCGCCGCCGGGAATCACGCGGAAGTGATCACTCTGTATGAATCGGTCGTTGCCCTCTGGAGACAGGCGCAGCATGAGCTCGCCCAAAGTTACTATTTTTGCCATATTCTCATTTAAGTTTAATAATTGCTTATAATATTACGAACACAAAGAAGTGATTACGCAAACAGAGACCGCGGTGTCTGTGCTTAGAATTTGAAGTAGTTCTTTGCGTTGTTGTAGCAGATGTCCTCTACCATCTGGTTGACGCGCTTCTCCTCAAAGCCGTCGTAAGGGATTTCGCCGTTCTCGATGTCGTTGCCGATGAGGTTGCAGAGAATTCGGCGGAAATATTCGTGGCGGGGGTAGGAGAGGAATGAGCGTGAGTCGGTGAGCATACCGACGAAGCGGCTTAGCAGTCCGAGCAACGACAGAGCGTTGAGTTGCTTGGTGATGCCATCCTTTTGGTCGAGGAACCACCATCCCGATCCCCACTGGATCTTGCCGGGCATCGAGCCGTCCTGGAAGTTTCCGAGCATCGTAGCCATCACCTCGTTGGCACAGGGGTTGAGGTTGTAGAGTATCGTCTTGGTCAGATGTCCCTCTAAGTCGAGACGGTTGAGGAAGGCCGAGCAGCTCTTTGCCGTGTTGAACTCGCCGATGGAGTCGAAGCCCGTGTCGGGTCCGAGCTGGCGGAACATGCGCGTGTTGTTGTTGCGGATAGCACCATAGTGGTATTGCTGAGCCCATCCTGCCTCGTAGTCCTGTACGGCGAAGACATAGAGCATAGCACTCTTGAACTTCAGCACCTCTTCGTGTGAGAGTTCCTTCCCGGCGTAGACCTTGTCAAAGATGTCGTTGATCTCCTTGTCTGTGTATTCTTCAGCATAGAACTCCTCGATGCCGTGGTCGGAGAGACGGCATCCCATCTTGTTGAAGAAGTCGTGGCGCTGTTGCAGTGCGTCGACATAGTCCTGGAAGTTGCTGATGTTCTTGCCCGAAGCAGCGGAGAGCTTCTCGACATACTCGCGGAAATTCTGTGCGTTCTCCGGTGCCATAGCCTTGTCGGGTCTCCATGCCGGGAGCATGCGTGTCTTGAGTTCGCTTTTTGCCACGATGCTGTGATAGTGGAGGTCATCAATAGGATCGTCGGTGGTGCACACCGTCTCCACATTATATTTATTGAGCAGTCCCCACGGTGTGAGCGAAGGATCGTTGGCGAGTTTGTCGTTGCACTCGTCAAAGATCTCGCGTGCTGTCTCCGGGTTGAGGCGCTTGTTGATGCCGAAAGCCGTTTTCAGCTCCAGATGCGTCCAGTGGTAGAGCGGGTTGCGGAACGTGTAGGGCACTGTCTCTGCCCACTTCTCAAACTTCTCCCAGTCGCTGGTGTCTTTACCGGTGCAGTATTTCTCGGGTACGCCATTGCTGCGCATTGCACGCCACTTATAGTGATCACCACCGAGCCATACCTCCGTGATGGAGCGGAAACGCTTGTTCTCGGCGACTTGCTGAGGAACGAGATGACAGTGATAATCGATGATGGGCATCTTGGCAGCATGCTCGTGATAGAGTTTCTGTGCAGTTTCTGTCTGCAACAGAAAGTTCTCATCCATGAATTGTTTCATTTGCTTTTTGAGATTGGTTGATTGTTTCTGCAAAGATAATAAATAGTTTCTGAATAGCGGGTGGGATTTTTGTTCAGAATGGTATAAAATCGTTCGAAATCTACTTTTTGTCATATTCTTTGTGTCAATAGGTGGAAATTTATTATCTTTGCATAGCCATCAAAGCTATCCTTATCTATATAACATGTTTAGAAAGTACTTTTTGCTATTGCTCTTGCAGCTCGGCTGCATCTATCATATATATGCCCAACCCTGTTGCGACGTGCGCACGTTCTCACTTCGCGACGGTTTGGCTGCCAACATCATCTCCGGTATCGGACAGACCGGCGACGGACTGATGTGGCTCGGCACGTGGAGTGGACTGTGCTACTACGACGGCTATCGCTTCACCACATTCCGCAGTATGCCTGGGCTGGGCGACATGCTGACGAGCAACCGTATCTATACGCTCCATACCAACTACCGCAACGATGTGTGGGTGACCACCTACGACCGTCGTCTCTATCTCTTCGACACGGAGCGCTGTGCCTATGTCAATATTAACCGGCTCATCGCCTCTTCCATCCGGCAGTCCGTACGTTTCCACCGCATCATCTCATTGTCCGACGGTCATACCTAGGTCACCACAGAGGGTGCTCCAAGGCTGACGCTCCGCATCGACGACGATCATGTTGAGTCGGAAGGCGGCATTGCCATCTATCGCGGCTTGGACATCCGTCAGGCACTTGTCGACGCCTATGGTCATGAATGGTTGCTTTCAGGCAAAGCTATCCTCGACGGCAAGGCACGAAAAGCCTGCGTTTTCCCCGCCATCCTCACGGAGCGGATAGGATCCCGCACCTATTTCATCAGTGCTCATGGCGGTGTTGTCTCTGTCGGCAAGGATGGCAAGACTTTCCAAAAGCACTGCACTGACACGAAGAATCTCCATGTCAACGATGTCTGCGCGTGGCGCGGTCGTCTGTTGATGGGCACTTCGCAAGGTCTGTTTGTGCTTGATCATCAGCGTCTGCATGAAGTTCCGTTGCGTCATCCTGCGCTCTCTTCCGCTGACATCACCAAGTTATTTGTAGACCGCTGTGGGCGTGTCTGGCTTTTCTCGGCCAACGACGGCGTAGTCATGTTTGACGGCGACCGCTGTGAATGGCTGCAAGCCGAACCGCAACAGCCCTATCTGCGCACAACCAGCAGTGCGCCGTTTTTCCATGAAGACGAGTATGGCACCATTTGGGTCGTGCCCCGTGGTGGTACCTTCAGCTACTACGATGAGCGTCTTCACAGCCTCGTGGCCTATCCTTTATATAGTGGTGAGACGACAGATGCCTGCATACCACTGATAAAGAAATCGTTTGTCGACAATCAGCACAACCTTTGGTTCTCGGGCGAGCGCAACCTCTCGATGCTGCATTTCCGTCGCCATCGCGTGCGCCGTTTGCCGATGGTCGTCAACCAGGAAGTGCGCGCGTTGTGCATTGCCCGTGACGGTAACCTTTGGGCTGGCGACCGCGAAGGCTATCTTGCCGTCTACGACCGTGAGGGCAGGCAGAAGGGCTACCTCACACCATCGGGCGCGCTGCAAAGCCAACAAACACGTTTTGCCCACAGCGTCTATTCGATCAAGCAAGACAGTAAGGGACGGATGTGGATCGGAACCAAAGGCGAGGGTCTTTATTGCTGGGACGGCAAAGCCATGAACCACTATGTCCATGATCAGCACGACCGTTGGAATCTGAGCAATGACGACATCTACGACATCTTTGAGGACAGCAGTCACCGTCTGTGGATCGCCACATACGGCGGAGGCGTGAATTGTGTGGAGCCGCAATCCAATGGCTCTTTGCATTTCGTCAACGTCAACAATCTTTTCAAAAGCTATCCGCGTCTTGCTTTCCTCAGGGTGCGGCGTATTGCTGAGACACGGCGTGGCGAGATGGTGGTGGCGACCAATGGTGGCCTTATTACGTTCTCAAGTAAGCCCATGTCGCTGCCGCGTCTTCGCTTCTTCACCACCTCATCCCGCAGTGGCGATGACCACTCACTTTCGAGCGGCACTGTCTTGCAGGCTCTGCCCACGCGCGACGGTCATGTCTTTGTCAATATCATGGGAGGTGGCGTGCAAGAAGTCACCGACGACGACCTGCTCCGCAACGATCTCCATCTGAAGACAATCTCCTCAGTGACCGCCGACGAAGGTCTCGTGCAGGCTATGGTGGAGGACCGCCAAGGAAGCATCTGGCTGATCCGAGAGACTACCATCGACAAATATGACCGCAAGCACAGAATGCTCTCCACGTTCAGCGCGCAGGACATCGGCTATCCTGTGGATTTTTCCGAGGCCAAACCGCTCTGCCGTCCCGATGACGGCAGTCTGTTCATGGCCTGCAATGGCTGTGTCATCGCGTTTGCACCGACCGACCTGCGCAACTCTTCTGTGGTGCCGCGCATTGCCTTTACCAGTGTGCGCTATCAGGGCGACGACCAGCCACAAGCTATTCTCAACTCGCCCGTGCTGGAAGTGTCGAGCGACAAGCGCAGCCTCACGATCTATTTCTCCGCCCTTGACTATGCTGGCGCGAGCCGGGTCAAATATGCCTATCAGCTTGAGGGCGACGGCGACAAATGGAACTATGTCGACGACATGCACAGTGCTTCCTTCAACCGCATCCCTCACGGCCATCTGCGCCTCCTCGTCCGCTCCACCAATGCCAACGGCGTGTGGCAAAACAATACGCGGGCGCTCGTCATCTATGCTCATCCCACCTTTTGGGAGTCGTGGATGGGATGGTGCTTCTATATCATCATTGGCGGAGCGCTGGTCTTCCTGGCTACTTATCTGATCAACCAGCGTCAACGCATGAAGATGCAGACCGAGATGGGACGTATGCGTGCCGAGTTCTTCACTCGCATTGGCCATCAGCTCCGTACCCCGCTGACGCTCATCGGCGGACCCGTCACAGAGGTACTCAAGAGTGAGTCGCTCACAGAGCGTGGACATGGACTGCTCGACATGGTACGGCGCAACAGTCAGAGCATGCTCGCCCTTGTCGACAACATGCTGCACTTCGACCACGACTCCGACAACTACCTCGTCGACGACACCAATGCGCCCTTCGCACTCTCCAATGCTGGGCAGAGTGCTGCTCCAGACAACGTTGAGCCTGACCATGGACAGCGCACCACGCTCCTCGTCGTCGAGGACAATGCCGACTTGCGCCTTTTCCTCTCTACCATCCTCAGCCCCGACTATACGGTGCTCACTGCCGACAATGGCCTGCAGGGCTTGGAGACGGCACGCAAGCAACTGCCCGACTTCATCATCTCCGACGTGATGATGCCCGTCATGGACGGACTGGCAATGGTGCATCAGCTCAAGCAGGATGCCACCACAAGCCACATCCCTATCATCATCCTCAGTGCCAAGGCTTCCATGCAGGACCGCCTGCAGGGACTGCGCGAGGGCATCGACGACTACATCCCCAAGCCTTTCTCGGCGACCTATCTCCGTGAGCGCGTGGCCAACATCATTGCCCGACGTCATAGTCTGCAACAAGAGGCACTCCAACAGCTCACCGACCCTGCCGTGGAAGAAACCAGCGATGACAAGCAGCAGACACCCGACAAAGAAACGTCCACGTCCTATCGACTGAGTGCTCCTGAGATCATCGATGCAGATAAGGTGATGATGGACAAGCTCATGGCCTTCCTTGAGAAACATATCAGCGACCCAACCCTGCGCATGGAGGATATGGCTGATGAGGTCAACCTCAGCCGTACTGCCTTCTACAGCAAGATGCGGTCGATCGTGGGCATGCCGCCTGTGGAGTTTGTCCGGCACATACGTCTGCAGCGTGCCGAGCTTTTGGTGGCCAAGAGCAAGGACAGCTTCTCACAGATCGCCTATGCCGTTGGATTCTCTGATCCTAAGTATTTCTCGAAATGCTTCCGTAAGGCTACGGGAATGACACCGTCGGAATACCGTCGCATGAAACAGAAGCAGGAGGAAGCGTAAAAGGACAAGCCTCACCCCCATACCCCTCTCCAAAGGAGAGGGGAGTAAAATGCTGGTTAAACAATTCCAGCAGGTCCCAAATCATGGAAGATGGAAGCCGCATGTTATGAGGGCGTTATCTCCATCTTAACCGTCTTGGATGTAATTTGGCATAACGTTCCACGTCTTCGGCATAGCCTGTCTGAAGTGATCGGTAGACTGGTGTGAGGGACTCTATGTCGTGCGTGTCTGCATATTTTTCTAAAACATAGGCAAGAATAGCATGAATTTTTTCTAAAACATAGGCAAGAAAGGCTTGTTTTCTTTCTAAAACATAGGCAAGAAGGGCTTGATTTCGTTTTAAAACATAGGCAACTACCCCCTCTTTCGTAGTGCTGGCTTCTCTTTTGCCTTCTGCTGCGCCTAAATTATCATCAAGTGTGTCTTGTTGATAAAACTGACAAAAAAGCGGCTCTGAGAATGCGTTCTTTTGAAACAAGCTGTCCTTCGCCCGGATTTTCGCAAAAACAGAGCGATTTTATTAACTTGTTGATTAATAGACAGATACGAGAAATGCCGTTTTGAGGTCAAAATGAAAAAGGTACTTTGACGAAAAATTCTCTAGAGAATTTCTCGTCAAAGTACCTTTTTGATGTTGTCATCTCGGTTGTTTGATGCGGTCATCTCGGTAGTTTGACCTGGTCATCTCGGTTGTTTGATGCACTCATCTCACCTTTTTGATCAGTCGAGCTTGTTTTTTTCGTCTTTTGAAACCAGTTTTTTCTAAAATACACGTTGACTTTCTCTCTAGAATGCTCGCCCGCGGTGACAGACTTTTGTCAATACATTTCGGCTATCATGTAGGTTTTCACTCACAGTAGTGCCACAATCGGTTGCTGTTCGGGAGCCGCTGGATAGAGGTTGCAGAAAAAGTACCGGTACTGTCAGACAGAAAGTAAAATGCTTTAGTTGGCTCATGTCTCCTCCGCGGACAGGATACAATGATAGTGCTTGGCTTTTTTCAATCTGTTACTCGTGGGTGGTTTCTTCAGCAGATTCACGGAATATCCGTCATATACACCAATGACAAAGCGGCCGTGGCATTCTGTTCCCGAGAGGACGGGAGCTCGAATGCACACGGCTGCTAATTGTTTCTGACCGAACGAAGGTCAAAGACCTATATGATCGTTCGTCAGTCTTTACTCATTACTTTTCTATTTCTGTACACCCACGCCGAGCTTGCTCACATCTTCGTTGCCAACAGAGAAGTCGCCCTTGGCAGCATCCTTGAACTTCGGATCAGCACCGTTCTTGCCGCTCGTATCACCATTCCAGTAGAGCTTGTTCTCGGGATCGCTGGCAGCGAACAGGTTAGCGTTGGCACAGCCGAAATAATAGTTGTTCTGGTAAGCCGGTGTCGTCGTCGTGCTCTGATTGGTGTAGACAGCCTGGGTGTTGACGATGAGGTTGTTGGCCCAGGTGATCTGCTGACCGCCCTTCTTGCCGTTGAAGCGGATGTAGAGGAAGCGCTTGCCGCTGGTGGCGTTCATCACATTGTAGAAGGTGTTGTTCTTCACGGTGATGACAGGCACGGGGTTGCCATAGTTGCTGGCCTTGTCGTCGTAGCGGAAGAGGTCGCGCTCGTTGGCACAGTTATAGACCGTGTTGTTGACAAACGTGATGTCCTTGATATAGCTCTTGCGTACGTCGAAGAAGTCGCCACCGTCGCATCCGATACCATGGATCTTGTTGTTGCGGAAGACCACGTTGTCGATGATCGCCTGGTCGGTGTTGCCATAGAGCAGGCCCTTCTGGTCGTTGGCACCGATGATTTCGCAGTCCTCTACATCGAGCAGTTTGTAGTCACCCGCCGACTTATAGTCGAAGAACTGGTCGGTGGCTGCATTGTTTGTGCCGTCCAATACGAGATTGCTCAGCGTAAGCGAAGCACCGGCCTGCAACTTAAATGAACCTTGAATCGTCGGTTTGGCGGTGGGGTATATGCCCTTGATGGTGACAGAGTGCTCGATGACTGCCGAGCCAGCCTTGATCTTCAGCACAGCCTCACTGCACTGTCCTACCTTGATGTTGCGCATGTTGATATTCTCAATGACGCCGCCTCGACAGTTGTTGGTCTTGATGCGCAGCACACGCTCGAGATTGGGCGAGTCCATCATGCAATCCTCGGCGAAGACATTCTGACAGCCTCCGGAAATCTCAGATCCGATGACAACGGCCCCATGTCCGTCCTCCATCTTGCAGTTGCGGATGATGATATTTCGGGCGGGTTTTTGCCAGAGTCGGCCGCCGTTGTTGCGTCCGCTCTTGATGGCAATGCAGTCGTCACCGGTGTGGAACGAGCAGTTTTTGATGATAACGTTCTCGCAGGCTTCAGGATCGCAGCCGTCGCCGTTGGACCCTTCGTTCCATATCTTCACATTGTCGACGGTGATGCTTTTTGACAGCAGAGGATGGATGACCCAGAAGGGGGAGTTGATCAGTCGCACGCCCTTGATGAGCACTCGCTCGCACTGCATGACGTTGATGAGTTGTGGGCGCAGGCCTTGTCCGCGTCCGAAACGTCGTTTGTCAGGATCCACGCCGTCCTCTGCCATCTTCTGCAGGCGGTCGCGTGAACCCAAGCTCTGTGCTTCCTTGGTCACGCCGGCCTTGTAGCCAAAGCGCTCTTTGCCGCACATAGCCCACCACGTGGCGTTGCTGCCTCCTCCGTCTATGGTACCTTCACCAGTGATAGCGATGTCGGTGGTCTGGTATGCATAGATACATGGACTGTAGTTCCAGCACTCCAGTTCCTCCCAGCTCGTCTTGACGAGGGGATAGAGCTTGGTGTCGAAGACAAAACAGAGCGTGGCACCTTTGCTGACGACAAGGTTGACGTGGCTCAACAGACGCAGGGCACCGGTGTGCCACGTGCCTGCGGGGATAACGACACGTCCACCGCCATCCTTCGCCATCTCGGCGATGGCACGGTTGATGGCTTTTTGATTTTTTTACTGCGCTGGCCTTCGGGCTGGCACCATAACGGGTGACAACCACTTCTCTGTCGGGTTGCTGGGGCAGAGCGG
>Ga0256405_10008686_pt1 | contig 14376 bp, 1 predicted proteins | sample RumenRJG_02DNA_FD_189096 | JGI IMG/M metagenome (GOLD analysis project Ga0256405, IMG submission 189096) | Bovine rumen microbial communities from Lethbridge, Alberta, Canada - RJG_02 | ecosystem: Host-associated > Mammals > Digestive system > Stomach > Rumen | place: Canada: Alberta | collected...
GTGGATTAAGCACAAACCCCAATCCCCAATCCCCAATCCCCAATCCCCAATCCCCAATTATTGATTTTTATTATAATAATATAAATAAAAAAATTATATAATTTATATTTATTATTATAATAATATTATTAAAAATAAATAATATAAAATAAAATAAATAAATTTAACATTAATACTTTTAAATTTTTTATTTATCTAATTCTATTTTCAATTGTTTATTCCTGAAATATTCTTCTTGTTTATCTTTATCACAATTAAATCTTACTTCGATAAATCCATAAGGTTCATTTATATTATAACTATCAGGTGCTTCTTCTTCACAAAAAGGTATTTCTAATCTGCAATGTCTTCTATAAGTTTTTGTTTTTGTTCTTACTCTTATACTTTTTTCGATACCATCTTTATTTTCTGTATTAATAAAGGATTTATTTTTCATACTGTCTGAAAATTCAGCTTTCTTAGATTTAACTTTTGTTTCTTCTATTGTTATTCTTTGATTTATTTTTGTACTATCTTTAGATATTTCTATCTCCCTTTCTGTTTTTGTTTTTTCGGGTTGTTCTTCTTTTTCTTTTTCCTCTACTTTTTCTTTTTTCTCTACTTTTTCTTTTTCCTCTTCTTTTTCTTCCTTTTTTTCTTCGCCTTCTTTATTAGGCTCTTCTTTTACATTTTCTCCTTCCTTTTCTCCCTCTCTTTCTTTTTCTTCTTCTCCTTCTTTTTCTTTTTCTCCTTCTTTTTCTTTTTCTCCTTCTTTTTCTTTTTCTACTTCTTTTTCTTTCTCTTCGGCTTTATTTTCTTCATTATTTTCAGTAACTTTTTTTTCTTCGTCGACATTATTTTTCTCGTTAACATTTTCCCCAACCTCGATTTCATCTTCATCCTCGTCATCTTCACTTTCTTCTATATTTTGTTCATTTTCATTTTCTTGAGGAATGTTTTCTTCATATTGATATTCCTCGATTTCATAAGTGACTGAAACTACAGGTAAAGCATTATTAGTACTGTTCTCGTTTTCTTTTAGATATTTAATTTCTTTGTCATCACCCTTGTTTACTTCGAATCCATTTATTTTAAGACCTTTAATAAAAATAAAATCATTCCCATAGAAATTAGCCCTTTTATATTCTTCTAATATTTCGTCTGTTATTTCAGTACTACTATCATATTTGGTTAATTTAAAGAATAATTTAATTTTATCAGAAGATGCTTTCCCTTCTGGTAATTTTTTCTGGAAATAAATAGGAAGCATGGTAACAAAAAGTCTATCATTGGATAAAAGGGATAAATCATAAACTTTAACCAATCCATCATAAATCCAAGTATTAAAGAAATTATATCTATCTTTAATTTTTTTCAGGAATAAAGATAAATCTTCCGAGTTTTCCTTAGGATATTTGCGCATGCTCCAGTCTTTAGGAACTTTATTTAAATTAATGCTTTCAATCATATTATAATATTTTTTGACAAAAATCATATCTCCTTTTAATATGCCTAATAACGAATTAATATCCTCTTCTATATTAGTCAAGAAATTATTGAAATTATTAATTTCAACTTGTAAACATTCATCCAAAGGATTAAATAATTCATTATATTTATTAACCTTGAACAAAACAGGATTTGCCTCGGTGGTGTTTAATAAATCAGGCATATTATGTTTTATATCATTTAATCGTTCGATTACTTTATTAATATTTATTTTGTTTTTATTTACGTCATTCATATTCATTAATGAATTTTTATTTTCAACATTATTAATACAAACAATATTAAAGAATTGTCTAACATATAATTCTTTTTTTTCTTTCAACATTTCATTACTTATACCATATAATAAAGTATTATAAGTTTCACTTGGGATTTTTTCTAATTCTTCAATCAAAGCTGATTTTGGTATCATATATTTAGGTCCTAAATTTTGTGTACTATTATTTAACCCGCCATTATTTCCTTGAACTACCGAAGGCCGTTTTTTTTGGGTTTCACCCCCTCCTTCTAAATTATATAACGAAAATGATTCTATCGGATATTTTTTTTCATCGATGTTCATTAATATAAATTCATCGTAAAAGAATAAATATTCATTCTTTAAGAAGAATGATTTTTCATATAATTGTTGTAAAAATTCGTTCATGTTTTCGAATTCTTCTTTTGTTATCATTCTGGCTGAAATAAAAACATCAGAAATTATCTTTATTATCGATTCATAAGTGAAAAAATAAAAATTATCAGGATTGGCTAATTCTTTTTGTTTATCTTCACTTATTGAATTTATATACTTATATAAATAAGCCAAAATACTGAAATAGTCTTTTCTTTGGAAAATTATTGGGATTTTATATATTCTTGATTTAATCTCCGAATATTGAACTAATATCGCAATAACTATGGTGAAATAAATATAAAGTTTTTTTAAGTAATAAGCACTTGAATTATTAATTTCAGAATTCATAAAACGATTAAATAAATTTGTCGGTGTGGAACTTATTAAATCAATTAAATACTCTTTCATTTCGGTTAGTAGTGTTAAATCTCTATTTAATATATTGCAATTATAATATAATGAATTATGCAATAAATGTTTATTATCCACGACTAAAATAAGTTTGAAAAATTCATGTATAGACATATTTCTATCTTGTAATTCATCGACTAATCTTACCAAAGAGTCTCTCACTAAATGGCAATTTCTTATAAAAATAACACCGCCCATTTTCATCGCACTTCGAATTGTATCATTTTCACTATTAGTAAATTCGGATTTATTCGGGCATATTTCTTTTAATGAAACAGTCTCGTTCATAGATGGGGAATCATTTTTCGCATTTTTTTCGGCTAAAATTTCTTTCAATTTAGGCATATAAAAATCTTGGATATCATGATAATGTAAAATTTCTCCATCTCCCCTATCAAAAATCATTATCGGTTTTCGGGTTTGGGATAAATTAGAGAAGAATAATTCTTCAATGCCTTTATTTGTACTTATTTCATAATTTTTATTTTTTGTTTCACCGTTGTCATCTATATAACTAACTTCTTGTGATTTAATTATATCTTTTAATATCACGTTTATTAATGCCTCGCTCAAATTTGGTTTCACTATTGCGAAAAATAAAAATTTATTAAAAGGATTTAATGTACTGGATAATTCTTCATCTAAGACTTCGAAATTTCTTTCGAGTAAAATTTCTTCATTGCTTAAAAATATTTCCCATTCTTTCGTATGAGTTTCAATATTATCTATTATTATCGAAAAAATGTACGAAGAGCAATCATTTATTCTTTTTATGGCATTCCACGTTTTATCATCGATGCATGATATTGGGGATTTGTATCCAATTTCTTCTTTATTTAAATTCTTATTATTAAAGAATAAATTATCTACGTTATATATTATATGTTTGAAATTAGCAGGAATTTCCTCTTTATATTTTAATCCGTAGAAAAGAAGTATAAGTAATAAATGTCGTTTTTTACTTATATCATATATTTGGGATATTTTATTATAAATATAAATAACTAATTCGAAGGAATCTTCTTCGTGGAAACGTGGGAACATTTCATCGTCTTCTTTTTTCGATGCTAAATCTTTGTCTAATTGTTTTTCTTCTTCTTTATCTTTATCTTCCTCTTTTTTTTCTTCCGGGTTTTGTCCATTTTGTTCTCCTTCTTGATGCACTTCCTCTTCTTCCTTTTCTTCCTCGGATTCATCCACCTCTTCTTTCTTGTTCACTTTTTTATAAATATTTTTCTTAATTTCTTCGAAATATATACCGAAATGCAATTTGTAAAAATCTTTTATTAAACGACTGAAATATTCAATAGGGAGAATATATAAATTATCGTAATAGAAAAATTTCATAAGTAATTTATATATTTTCGATGTGACATTTGATATAATTTTGAATTTATCTAATTCTACATCAAATATTTCGATTCGCTTTTTATTGTTTTTTATTTGTTTTAATATTGTATTATGAGTATTTGTTTCTACAATATATTTATCTAAAATATTTTGATTATGTTCTAATTTATCCAAAGCGCCAGAAAAATCGAATTGTTTATTATATGTCAATAATTTCTTTTCTATTTCCATTAATCTAAATAAATCTTTATTTATTACATTTACCATTTTATTCTTTTGACTAAATGTATCAGGATTTTGCTCGGTGCATAAAGCATCATATATTGAGTCACTTATAACATTTGAAGGACAGGTGAAATTAATTACGTAACAATTAGCAAAAGCCTTTTCTGAAATTTCTGAATTCGGTTTAGATTTTATTAAGTATAATTTAAATCTTTCATTTTTATCTATTTTTTTATTTTTTATTAAATAACAATTTTTTCCATTGTTTGGATTATAACTGAATTTTTCATCTATTAAATTTTGTAATATATTATATATATTTTCTTCGCATTGTTTAATGAAAATAAAAGAGCCACTTTTCATAGCTAATTCTAATTTTTCAAACATTTCACCGGTTTCTGTGATATCATTATATATCGTTTGAACAATGCTTTTAGGTGCTTTTTTTTCCAAAAATGGTGTTATGATATCCGGACTCATTCCATTCATATCAATTAAATATGATATTTTATCTTTCATGATATACATCATAGTGAAATTATCTGCTAAAAATCCAGTATAATATACTATCGAAGAACAAAATTCATTATCTTTATTTGAAGAGTCGAGTAATTCAATGAAAATTTGATGTATTTCGAAATCTTTAATATCTTTTAAATTTAATTTTTGGGAAAATGAATACAAATATTTCTTGTATTCTTTTCGATAATTACAACTCAAAGGTGCAGCAAAAAATAAAAAGCAAGAAATCACCATTAAATACAAATCATAATTTTTTATTAAAGTGTCAATTTTCTCTTTTTGTTCTTTCCATATGTTCATTTTTTGATTCGCCACTCCCATAAAGTTATTAAAGCAATCTCTCAACGCGGTTAATTTTAATAAATGACTATGACTATTAGATTTTTTAGTGTCTAAATCGGTCAATTTTTTTTCGATTTCGATAACTTCGGTATCAATTGTGGTGACCTTTACCAAAAATGATTTTATTTCATTATTGTGATTTTCGATTTCTGCACCTAAATTATCGATTTCATTTATTAAATTTTTCTGAGCATCATATGCGATATAATAATTATTACACGCGGTGAAATAATCACAAAATGTTCCACAGAGTTTATAAGGCTTTTGATATTTATTATCTCCTGAAGAAAATTCAGGATTCGATGTAATTTCTTTTATTATTGGTAAAAGTTTATCTTTTGATTTGATAGGATTTAATCCAAAGAAATTTCTAATGAATTTTAAATCAAGAATTTTTTTAATTGTGTCCCACTCATTATTTTCTCCGAAAACTTCGTACATTTTTTGCAATAAATATTTTCCGAAATTTAATGAATCCCAAGTATTTTTTATTTCGGTTACATCTGATTGATTTATTTTATTTATAGTGTACATTATTTTATTTATGGCGTCTTTATATGGTTGGAAAATGGCGTCTAAATTAGCTTGTTGTTCTACTTTTTTTTTCTTGAGATTTTCGATGATTTTTTCCTCTTGTTGCTTTTTAGTAACCCATTCTTTTTTTTCTCGCGCTTTATCACCTATTGATTTCCTAGTATCTTCTATGATTTTTTCAAGTTCTTGTCTTAAAGGATTTGACTCCTCTATTTCTTTATCTGTTTTTTCTATAACCGTTTTCACTTTATCGATAATATCTATACCTTCACCTAATTTTTTTTGTTTTTCGGATAAAATATTTTTATATTCTGAATATTTCCCAATATAAAATTCGCACATATTTGTAAATTGTTTTTGTCCCAAATATAATTTTATTTTCGTTTTTTCATAAAATTTATTATATATTTTCTGAGTATAGTTATATATTTCAATTAACATTTCAGCCAAATTTTTTTTATTATTTTCTTCCATATTTATTTTCTCGGCATTAATATTCACGAAACTATACATTCCATCTTTTTTCCAACGATGGAAATTAATTACCGATGAATTCCTTACAATTGCTGGGTAATTCACGAATATAGTTTTATAGTTATGAGTTTTAGGAATAATATCGATACAAAATGCGAGGTTAGATAATAATCGATTAAAAGCATCTTCTTCGGATATTTCGCCGTATAAATCTTGATTTATAAAAGAAAAGTTATTTAAAATATCGTTATAATCCATCATTTTGTTTATTGTTTCGTAGATGTAATTCACTTTGATATTTGTTGGGACATATAATATTGTTTTTTTATTTTTGTGAGTTACATTGACTAAAAATGGATTTATTATACTTGTAATAAAAGTCTCTTTAGTTTTCACTGAGTCGCCACAATATGAATTATCTATTTCTATTATTTCTATTCCGGATATAAAACAGGCTAATTCAAATAAGGGTTTTTTTCCTATTAATTCTTGTCCTATTAATATTAAGTTTGGATTTCTATTTTCTAAAGCTCTTAATATTTTGATAACAATTTCCATATTTTCATCAGTGATTTTAATATAATCTTTATCTTTAATATCCCTTCCCCTATAGAAAATATTTATTTTCGATTTAATATAATTTATTAAATCGATTTTTTTATCTAGATAAACATGTTGATAAACTTCAGCATCATTTTCTTTGATTTCCTCACTATTCTCCGAATTTTGATTATTATTATTCATCATATTATCTTCATCTTTTTCAATTTTGATGAATTTTTCGAAATTCCTTGTAAAAGCATAACTTAAACCTTGTTCCCAATCCTTACTAAATATAATTTCTTTCGAGACTTTATCTTGTTTAAATACCGAATTATATGCCTCGCAGATTTTTTCTCTGAATATTTCTATATCTTCTTTTTTATTAAATTTACTTTCGTATACAACGGAACTTTCATAAAAGAATATTTTTTTTAAATATTCAGGATAATCCGAAGTTCCAAAGAAATTAAAATCATGGAAACTTTGGATTACTTTAATCATATCTTTTATATTTATTTGACAATGTAATTTCTTTGGTTCTTGCTTTATTTCATTTCTTAATAAGTTATTTAATTTCAAACTTGCTTGTAAATATTGAGTGGCTGTAATACCTGATGTATTTGGAATATATTTTCTGAAATGGAATTCTAATGTTGGTTTAAATATATTTAAATAGAAATCATCTGTTGTGACAAATGTCATTACTAAAAATTTGGTTAAAAATCTATTAAATTCTTCATCATTAGGATATGCTGTTAAATTACCGCATCCACACATATTGAATTTTTTTATATATCTAATTTCATTATTCTTCGAATCATACATATATTTATTTTCAACAATTTCTCTAAAGAATTCCAAAATATGTGCAGAGCCATATATATCTTTTTTAATATTCATATTAAGATCATCTATATAAAGTACAACTTCTTTCAAATTTTTATCCCCGAAAACATCTCTTTTAATGGTGTTCAAATTACTAAAAATGCAATTTTCGACATCATTCGCTGAAGTATAATAAGACGAAACCATTTTAATTTTCAATATATCAAAATCTTCATTATATTTTTTATTCAATAAATAATCTACTAAGCATGATTTACCACTCGTTGCCTTACCATTAAAATAAAACGGGATATTCATCGTAATGAATTTCTCACAAAGCCAAGTATAAGGTAAAGTCTCTATAGTATGTATAAAAACATTTCCATAATAAAATTTTTCATCCTTATTTTGCAATTTTAATTGATAATCTTCACTTTTTAATAAATTGGACCATAATTCAAAATCATTTGTTTCGAGATCGATATAGTAATCAAATATTGGTCCTTTTAAATCATCCGCTTTGAAAATATCAGCAACTAATTTTTCGATTTTTGTTTTAATAACGAAATTACTTAATAAATTCATTGTCCACGCGCAAGTGAAAATAAATATAGATAAAGTACATTTTTTAATAATTTCAATTTTGGGAACAACGCCGAAATTCCTTCTACCAATTTTCACATCTTCGAAATTAAACATTGGTATTATTGAATCAAAGATATTTATCATAGTTTTAAGGACATAATTTGGCCCGAGAGTTATTGTCTTTATTCTGTTATTTATTACAAATTCATTTATTCTCGGGAAATAATTTTCGAATAAACCACGGATATAATTTTTCAAGGTGGCATTTTCTGTTATTTTTGGATTCGACTCAATCCATGAATATAAAATAGTATCCCAACTATATATGGTATAATTCGTTGGAATTATTATTTGCCTTGTTAAAAAGACGGGATTGGCATGTTTTAAATTCGACGTTTCGAAAATGAATTTAAATCCTTCATTGCAATTAATTACATCACCATTAGCCAAACTCAAAAAGTTATCTCTATCGAATAAATTATTTATATACTCAATCCAAGTATCATCTATTTGTCCATCTAAAATTACCATTTTTAAATTTTGAGCCTTGGGGCCCTCTTCTTGTTTTTGATTAATTACACCGACATTTTCTTCTTCCATATCTTCATCTTTATCAAAAGCTGTTTTTAATTTCTCCGGGGTTAAATCTTCTTCAACTTCTGGTTCTTGGAATCCTAATAAATTAACATAGTGTTCATTTAATTTATTAAGCATTTCTTCTGACTCAGGGTCAAATAATGATATCATATTATAAAAAAAGTTATTATTTGGTCTATAGGCTCTTTCGACTTTATTCTCGGCGAATAATTCATCTGGGTTTTTACTCTTTGAATATATTTTAACATTATATATTTTACCATATTTAGATTTATCTTTTTCATATAATTGCTTAGAAATGTTTATTACCATTCCGACTAAATTTGTTTTTCCGGAGAGGGGAGGCCCAACTAAAATAAAACTGTTAAAATTAAAAATAGATGAATATAAAAATTTTATTTGTTTTTCATAACTTAGACTATTTATTTTCATTGAATCTAAAGTGCGTTTAATAACATCATTAACAACTGGATCTTCGATTAAATTTTCTTTTAAATCACTATTGGCATCTTCGTATTCTTTCATGCCGAAAACTTCGTTCAAAAATTTTCTGAAATCTTCTCTTTCTTCTTTACTCATAATATTCGATACGAAATTAAATATTAAATTACGTAAATATTCATCAATATTTGTTTTCTTTGTTTTTAATTCTGTTATGTTATTATTCAAATCTTCAATTATTTTAGTAATAAAATACATTTTAACATTGGTATTTTTAAATGGCGAAGCCTTGCATTGTAAATATCTTAATATATAAAACATTTTATTCGCTCTTTCTTCACTTCTTTCCACGGATAAATTAATCAAGGATTGTTCTAAATAATACACATAATCAAATTTAGGTAGGGATATATGTCTATAATAATTTTTTACAACTTTAGGAATATCTTTTTCATAAAATGGAGTATCGAAAGGTAAAGTTCGGTAGAAAAATATACTAAATTGGGTCGCATTGGCAACGACTTTATCACCACTTTCTAATTCGAATTCCCCTCCTGCCTGTAATATACGATAATATTCGGCAATTCTTAAAGCTAATGTTTCTAAGATTTCGAACTTAATATTCTGTGTTTCATCAATGCATAACCAACAACCTTGTTTTATATTACCATAAAAGAAATTACTGAATGAAGTAAATGAGAAATTTTTTGTGGTGTTGATATAATTTATTTTTTTACCACATAAATTTCCGAATATTTTCAAAATTTCTTTTTTACCGTTATCTTCTAAACCGTACATAGTAAAAGGTCTCTGATTTATTATACAATTAGCGAAAGCGACATACATGCGTTCACTTTCTGGCATAATTAAAAAATTATCTTGTAATCCCACATATTCATACCCATATTCAAATGTGTTTTGAATAAAGTGTAAAATTAAAGAATCGTTTTCTATTTTCGGATTAATTATTTTCACGAAAGTGAAATCGTTGTTAGATGTGACATCTTCTTTTATTAAAATTTCGATAATTAATTTCGCGTAATTCATTAATGATATTAAATTAAATAATATTCTTTTTTGAACTTGGGTTGTATCTTTATCATATATTAAACTATTGAAAAAATCGATTTTATCATCTTTGATATCGTTGTAAAGATCGAATAATTTATCAAATGCTTGATCACTAATAAATAATGATTTTTCGATATTATCCATGATTAAATAATATATACAATTAAATATACCCTGGGCTAAATTATCTTTATTCATGATTAAATCTTTCAAAACATCTTTGGGCTTTTTTGTCTCTTGATTTGTTGATTTTGTCGATGCTTCGATTTCCCTTTTGAATATTTTGAAATTATCTTTTAATTTTTTGATTAAAAATACATCTAAAAATTCTATTAAATCTTGTAATGTTCTTGTACTTTTTGTAAAAACGAGTTTAAATTCTTCATTATCTGTTGTTACTAATGATATAGTATTTTCGGGATTTTCTGCAACATTTATATATTTAATCCATCGATATATTTTGTATAACATTTTTTGTTTTATTTCGTTAGATTCACGTTCTTTATAAATATTATTTAAATCATCATTTGATAATAAATAATATCTGGGTGTTTCTAATCTTTTTTTATTAAAGAAATTGAAAATGGCTTTATAATTCTGATCAAATGATTGTATCATAGTATTAATTAAACCTATTTGTTTTTCATATACATGATCCAAGAATTTCTGAATAACTCTATTATCAGTTAAATTTTTATAAAAATTTTTTTTCAAATTTTCATTCAATAAGCGTTTATGCTCAGTTGGATTATCTTTCGCGAATTCATTCATTTCTAAAATTGCTTCAGATTTCTGCACATATTTTTGAAATATAACATAGAGTGATAAAAATTTTTGATATTTCATTAAATCACCGGTTAATTTATCCAATTCTTTTTTGATAAAGAAATGATATCGATTTAAATAAATTTTATTCAACATTCTTAAATTTTCTTCAACGAATTCGAATTCATTATCGATTTCATTTTTCAAAAATTTCGTGGGCATTTTCCTATTATAGAAACTATCACTTGTTTGATGTATTAAATCCTTCAATCGTTTTTCTTCATTCGCTCTGAAATTTAATTCTTTAATATCTGGTATTCTATCAAATATTTCTGGAAGATGTCTTACTCTATCACAAGTTAAGCCCGGATCATCCAATTTAATTTCCGTTCTGAGTAATTCACTTAATAAAGAAAGCAAATGTGGCACTTCTCGAATATTCACATTTTGTATCGCCTCTAATATAGGCACGAGTTTGTCATAAATTTCCACACGTTTTTTTAATTCCATGGGAACTTCTGGAATATCTAAATCGACCAAAGATACCTGACATAAATCGAGCCATTTTTTAATAAGTTCTTTCATTTTTTTTAATTTTATTTGAAGAACTTGCTCATTATCCCAAGAATCACTTTGCTCTTTGAATTCTTTAACACTATTCCATAAATTAACTTTTAATTCTTGTTCATAGACTAAATTATCCAAATTTTCGAAGTCACTTTTTAGTGTGTCATCTAATTCTAAATCGATTTCTTGCTGTTGGTATTTGTCTTTCATTGCTAAACATTTTTTTATTTTCAAGGAATTTTCTTCCAAGAAATCAATAGCGGCGAAAGTGTCTTCATTATAGGTATTTAATGTTTCGTTGTTTAATTCTGACATCATTGATTTTATTTCGTTATCGAATTTTGTTATTTCGTTTTTTAAATCTAATCTGAATTGTTGAATGTTATTATCGATGAAATAAGAAGTGGAATCGAGTTTACGATCGTATTTGACATTGATATCTTTTAATTCGATTAAGTATTTATTATCATAATCGTTTATTTTTATTTCTTTACTTGAGTCTATTATATTTTGTAAATCGATTATATCGTTATTAATATCCTCATGTAATTGTTTTTCTTTATTGCATACTTCCACAGCCTTTTTTAATTTTATGAAATTTTCGATATCTGTTGGATTCACATTTAACTCAACTAAATGTTTAGATAATCGTTCAATTGTTTTTTTGACTTTTGTCACAAGTACATTAGGTATTACTTTTCGAATTGATTCGATCCATCTTTTTGGAGCGTCATGCACCAAATCTAATAAATCATCCAATTGAAATTCGAAAATACCGATATTTTTTATAGGCTTTAATTGTTTTATGATTTTTTCTTTTTCGTGGAATTCGGCGAGTAAATCCTTTAATTGATTTGGAGTTGCGGTCGCTTCTAATTCTTTGAAATTTATTTTGTTATTTTTTAAATAATTATTTAATATCGGACGTAAATTATCCACTTCTTTATTTAATTCGATATGACATAATTCGAAATTGTGTTTTATTGATTCAAATTTATTTTCAATTAATTCACTTTCTTTTATTCTATTATTCAAATTCGAATTTTGATCCACACTTACTTCGAACACTTCTTCGAAACATGACATATACTTCGGAAATTCCTGAGGATCAATAAAATTTTTTTTATATATAACACAATAAATTGTTTCTTGAATAAAATTATCAAATATTGCTTCACTAATTAATACTATCGAAGGATTGTAATAAATTTTATCTCCCATACATAGAATTTTCGTAATTAGCATCGGGGGGTCGACCCATTTATTAATATAACATTCATATAAACGTTTGAATTTCCTATCTAATAAGTCCAAAGAGAAATTAATCGTTTCGAATTTTGTTTCGTTGAAAATATAATCAACTGCACGTATATATCTTAATAATTTTTTATAATGTGTTTTCCTGGTGGCGTCTTGGGCATATGGGATTGAATCTTTAATGAAATTTTGGATGTTATTTACCTCTTCTTTTTTTTGTTTATCTTCATCTTCATTTTCATTGCCGACATTATTATCATCATCTAAGGTTATTTTTTTCTCGGTTTTATATCTCTGGTATGATTCTTTACATGATATATTTATTACTTTTTTAACCTTAGCTCTAAATGAATCAATTTTTGACTCAATATCGATGAGATTTACTTTGTGCAATTCATTAAATTGATTTAATAAGCATGGTGATCCCTGATTTAATTCGAAAATGTTTAAAACTTTCATTCCTTTTAATATATTCCTTATTTCTAGAATACCCTGAAGTAAATTCCTATCGATGAAAAAAAATTTTTTTTTTAATTTTTCGGTGTAATATTGTCTTTTTGTTTTTTTATAAAAGCGACGCCATAAATCAAATAATTTCGCGTTACGGAAATTTTTAAATAATGGTATTTGCATTATTTGTTTATATTTATCGTAATTATCGATCCATTCTTGTATTGAATAAACCGAGGGTATTCCTTTTTGATAATGAATTACTGTGTTTTTCGATATGGTGAGATAATCCACTGTTTTTTTCTTGTTGTTAATTGAAGGGAGGATTTTCCTTCCTAAACTTTGCGATGTGCGCATTTTCGATTTTGGATTTATATCTTGGTAAGTGCATAGAATAAAATCTACAGGTCCCCCCGCTCTTTTCGCATAAAGGAAGTCATTATCTCTTAAATATAAATGTTTATTAAATGTCGTAAAGTCAATTAATTTTTGTTTCTTTTTTGTTTCGAGTAAATTAGTTTTATCTTTTTCTTTATCTTTTTCTGATATAATTAAAGCTTGACCTTCAGAGGGTCTAATTTTTATCGCATGTATTTGAGCCGAGAAAGGCTTGATTTCTTGACTTTGTTCAGTTTGTTCAGTAAGCATTGGGGGTATTGTGGTACTTTGCTGCGAAGGTAAATAATTGCTTTGGGACGTTAATGCAATAGGTTCATTTTGTTTACTAAATTTGAACATTTTTTCTCCTCGTTTAATTATGCCCAATTTCGAAAATCTTATTTTTTTATCTTCTGGTAAATTTAATTCGGGTTCTTCCCCATCTACGTCTTTATATCTATATTTTTTTCGATCGATTAAGACTGGGAAGTGTATCAAATCGCCGATATCATCTGGGACATTTTTCACTGTGGCCCAATTTTGGATAATTACACTACCTAATAAAGGCTTCTCTTGACGTTTTGAGAGGGATTTGGACATTTGAATTGGCTTAATTTGAACAGATGGTAAATATTTTAGAACTCCGACCTTGTCGGTTTCTTTAGAAGAATCACCTTTGATTCTAAATCCTCGAGGTTTAAATCGGGATGAATTTATGCATTCGATTGGATCTAAATATAACTTGTCTTTAAATAGTTTATTGGATTTGTCTTCCATTATTGTAGAAGTTATTAAATTAATTTATATTTATTTTATTAATATATTTTTTTCTTAAATAATTATTCGATGATAAAACATTAATTAAATGGGGATTGGGGATTGGGGATTGGGGATTGGGGATTGGGGATTGGGCCCAATCCGCAATCCCCCATTCC
>Ga0256405_10008687_pt1 | contig 14374 bp, 14 predicted proteins | sample RumenRJG_02DNA_FD_189096 | JGI IMG/M metagenome (GOLD analysis project Ga0256405, IMG submission 189096) | Bovine rumen microbial communities from Lethbridge, Alberta, Canada - RJG_02 | ecosystem: Host-associated > Mammals > Digestive system > Stomach > Rumen | place: Canada: Alberta...
TATAGTCGGTCACGGCAAACCTGAAAAACAGATTTCCGGCACGAAGAATTTCACCGGTACCCGTGCCAAGCCTGAAGCAAAAATAAGATGGTCATCATACGATGCCGACAGTTATATGGGCAGGTCAAGGCAGGGACAGTCCGCTTATTTATTTTCAACAAAAACAAAAATATAAAAAGGTAGGGAGCGGCCTGCTTTGCAGGCAAAAACAGTCCAGTGGACTGTTTTTAGCGAGTCTCCGAGCAGCTGAGCTGCGAAGGCAGTGGCAGCGTCTATTCAAAGCTCAAGAAGTCACGGCATCCGGAACAGAAAGAATGAGGGGCGGTCTGAGCCGCATATAAGATTCATTTTTCAAAAGTCCCGCCGTATCCTCTTCAGTTATGCGCAAGCCGCGTGAGCGGCGACTTAAATAATTTCCTCTCATGCAAACGGCGCGAAGCGACGTATGCGAGATGCTCGCCGCCACTGTCCTTATTTTCAATTTTCACATCCCCGTAAAACTTGTCAGGATTAAAAGCTTCTTTCCGCTTGAGCATGTAATAAACCGTACGCCCGAGTTTCTGCGCAATGATGCTCATGGCTTTTGCTTTTCCATACCGCTGCACAAGCTTGTCATGCCATCTCTGACCGCGCTCATTATTGCGTAGAAAGAGAACTGCACCTTCTGAAAACGCCCATTTCAGATGTACGTTTCCGATTTTATTATGACCTCCTTTCTCTTTCTTTCCGGCAGATTCATGGGAACACTTTACAAGACGGCAGTAAGAGATAAACTTACCGACATCTGAAAAACGATGGATGTCATCTATCTCGTAAAGAATCGTGAGAGAAAGAATAAAGCCGAGTCCCGGAACGGAATTAATGATGCTGTACGAAACCGGCTCCTGAACTTCCATGCTGTCTTCAATCTGAAATTCAAGTTTTGTGATTATGTCGTGGTAAGACTGGAACATGGCAAGATCCGCATTCACCATTTTCAAAGTTGCAGGATCACTGAACTTAAGAGGAATCGTATTTCTGTAAACTTCACTTCTCATTCTGGAAGATGTCAGAGGTTCGTTTATATTGTACTGATGATTTGTATTTTGAAGATGAACGGAAAGTTCGGCACGCTGTCTGACAAAGAAGAGCCGTCTTCTGAGCAGGTCGCGTACTGCACGCTTTGCTTTTGGATAAGCATATGCGATCGGGAACATACCTCCGCGAAGCAGGTTTGCAATTTTCTCTGAATCGATTTTGTCACTCTTCGTTTTTCCTCCGTGAATTGATTTCATGTAATAGGCATGTCCCAGTGCAAAATCGATTCCCTGCTCCGCACAGAAATCTGCAACCCAGTACCAGGTAAAAATGCATTCCACTCCAACAACGATGTCCTTCCCAAAAGTATTGGTCACAAGCTCCAGATTATCTCTGGAACATTCCATGTTTTTGTGGAATACAGTTTCTCCGATGTTGTTGATGACACAGATGTACATCGTTCTTGCGTGAAGGTCTATTCCAATGTAAAATTGATGCTGGTTCTTATAGAATCTCATTAAGGTCCCCCTGTCGAATTAATTAGGATATTGTGCCCTGATGGACTTATCTATCTTAGCATGATAAACCTGGGGCCTTAATGATTTTCAAAGCAACCGGATTTGATCTGAATGACTTTGGCGAAGGTATGATAAAGGCATCCTCATACAATAAAAAACAGGTTTCGCTGCCGTTCTTAATTTCTACGCAGGTTATGTACTACAACAAGGATATGGCAAAAAAGAAGGGCGTGGAGATTCCGTCACAGTTCAAGGATATGGATCAGTTCCTGTCAAAAGTGTCAGAGGTAAGCGGCGGCAATACTAAAGTGTGGGGCACCATTATTCCTGGATGGGACCAGTGGTACTTTGAGACCTTCTTCCTGAATAACGGCGTCAACATTGTAAACAAGAATGGTACTTCTACCGACCTGGGCGGCAAGGCTTCTGTTGCTACCACCAAGGCTATCGGAGACTGGATTAAAAAAGGATATGCATACTTTGCAGTGGGCAAGGATGCTTCTTCTCAGATGCGCCAGAATTTTATTGACGGCAATGCATTCTCTGTAATCCACACCAGCAGCTTGTACAATACGTATGTGCAGAAATGCAAGAACTTTGAGGTTGGTATGGCATGGCTTCCTGCTGCAAAAACCCGCAAGCAGGAGATCGGCGGCTGCGTTCTGCTGATTCCGTCAAAGAACAGCCAGGCTGTAAAGAATGCCGCATGGCAGTTCCTGTCATATCTGTGCAGCAAAGACATCAACATGAAGTGGGCGGAAGGTACCGGATATATGCCTACCAGAAAGTCAGTGCTTAACACTGCGGAAGGCAAAGATTTCCTGCAGCGCAAGCCTGCATTCAAGTGCATCTTTGACAATCTGGATAATATTTATCCGCGTATCCAGAACAAGAACTGGAACCAGCTTGCCAGCATCTGGATGAATTATCTTTCTGAGTTCTACAACAATAACGTCAACATTGATAAAAACATCAAGCAGATGGCAATGGAGATTGATGAGGTTCTGGAGGACTGATCCGGAACTGCGCTGAACCGGGGGCGGCTGCGCCGCCCCTTTGCGCTGTTTATTAGGAATAATTTATATGAAAATGTTTGCTGTAAAACCGCGGACATTGGATCAGATGCAGGATTTCCTTTGTACCCTGCCTGCGCTGCTGCTGATTCTTTTGTTCACGTATTATCCGATTCTTAAGCTGATTCAGATCAGTTTTACCAACTGGAATCTGCTGAATGATAATTATGAATATGTAGGATTTAAAAACTGGAAATGGCTTTTTACCGGTTCCGGAACAAAGTATCTTCTTAACTCCCTGCGTGTGACCTTTGTTTTTTCCGCAGGTTCCTTATTCATTACGATTTTTGGAGGGCTTGTACTTGCCCTTATTTTTAATACGGCGACACGCGGCTTTTCTGCCATGCGGGCGATTGTCTTTATGCCAAAGTATATTGCCATGAGCTCGGCCGCCGTTATATTTCTGTGGATTCTTGATACGAATAACGGTGTATTGAATTATTTTATTACCCGGATGGGAGCGCCGAGAGTCGACTGGCTCGGGAACAAGCATACCGCCATGATAGCGGTTCTGTTCCTGACCGGCTGGCGTGACATCGGCTACGGCATGATGATCTACCTGGCCGCCATAAAGAGCATCCCTGCTGATTATTATGAGGCTGCCTCGCTGGACGGCGCCACATACTGGCAGCAGCTGTTCGGCATTACGCTGCCTATGCTGGGACCGACCACGCTGTTTCTGTTCGTGACGCAGTTCATTGCCTCCATGAAGGTGTTTCAGAGTATCGATATCCTTACCGGCGGCGGTCCGTACCGCTCTACGGAAGTGTTCGTGTTCAAAATCTATCAGTATGCCATGGAAGATTTCCGTATGGACCGGGCATCGGTTATGGCGCTGGCATTTTTTGTGCTGCTGCTGATCATTACGGTCTCAACGATGAAATTCTCTGACCGTAAAATCAATTACGACATGTAAGGAGCCGGTCATATGGGAACTATATCACAGACAGAGCTGAACCGCCGTGCGCTTATGCGCAAGCGGTATACTGCTATATTCCAGGTGCTGCTGGGCATACTTGTTACTGTCGTTGCATTCTACCCGGTATACTGGATGCTTATTTCTTCGGTTAAGAGTCAGGATGAAATCCTGCTGCTCAAGCCGACTTTCTGGCCGAAAGAATTTCATTTTGAAAATTATACAAACGTACTGCAGAAGGTGAATTTTGCAAAATACTATGCGAATACAATCATTATGACGGCAGGTATCCTTATCTGCCAGATTGTTACAGGTATGTTTGCGGCGTACGGCTTTTCAAAAGGAAAGTTCAAGTATAAGAATACGCTGTTCTATCTGGTGCTGGGCGCGCTGATGATTCCGATTCAGGTTACGTTCATTCCGCTGTACATCATGTTTGCCCATTGGCATCTGACAGACACTTATATCGGCCTGATTCTGCCGGAGGCGGTGAGTCCGTACTACATATTCATGCTGCGGCAGACGTTTATGTCCATCGACAACGGATATATCGATGCGGCGAAAATAGACGGCTTGGGTAAAGTGGGTATTATTACGCGGATTCTGGGTCCGATGTGCCGCTCCACGCTCTTTACCGTAACGCTGGTTACGTTTACGAACGGATGGAACAGCTACTTCTGGCCGAAGATTATATCCAAGGACGAGGCGCACCGTGTGCTTACCATTGGACTTGCAAAGCTGCGTGATACGTTTGCGGGACAGGGAACGATGAATAACCATGAGATTATGGCTGGCGCTGTGCTGGCGATACTGCCGGTGATTATCCTGTTCTTTGTGTTCCAGAAATACATGCTGACCGGCTACAGTAAGGCCGCAATGAAATAGCGGCTGACGGCAGACAGCGTGGCCTGCCGTATGGCTTATTATCAGGAGGATGTTATGAAAATATATGCACATAGGGGATACAGCGGCTGCTATCCTGAGAATACAATGCTTGCATACCGTCAGGCGGTGACGGCAGGCTGCGACGGAATAGAACTTGACGTGCAGCTGGCAAAAGACGGTACGGTAGTCATTTACCATGATGAAAAAGTGGAGCGTACTACGGACGGCGTGGGTAATATCCGCGACTATACGTATGATGAACTGCGGAAATTCGATGCGGCAAAGCAGTGGAACGGCAAGTTCAAAAAAGAAGAGATTCCTTCTTTTGAAGAATACTGCGAGTGGGCTTCATCACTGCCGATTGAGACGAACATTGAGCTGAAAACCGGGCTTGTGTACTATCCTGAAATTGAGCAGAAGACGATTGATCTTATCGTAAAATACGGTCTGGAAAAGAAAGTGATGTTTTCTTCGTTCAACCACTGTTCGCTGCGCAAGGCAAAGGAAATTGCGCCGTCCATTCCGTGCGGCGCTTTGGTAGGGGAGCGGGGCCTGGTGTATGCCGGATACTACTGCGCTCAGAACGGATTTGAATTCTATCACCCGAGCTATAAAACGCTGGATGATGCGTCCGTAAAGGAGCTTGCTGACAAAGGTGTCGGAATAAATGCGTGGACTATAGACGGTATGGCTGAGCTTGAGAAGCTCACCGCATGGAAGGTTGCGGGCGTTATAACGGACTATCCTTCTGTATGCCGTTTGTATCTGAGCGGGCTGAAAGAATAATGCGTAGCATGCGTTTTTTAACTTTCCGGTTGTACGCGGCATTGTTCGCTGTGCTGGTCTGCCTTACATCAGCCGGCACGGCGGCAGCTGAAACAACCGCTGTACCGGCTGACGGTGTACTGTCGGTGTATTTTATTGATCTGGATGTTCCCAAGGACAGCAAGGATAAAAGCGGTGACAGTACGCTGGTGATTTCGCCGGACAAAAAGGTGATGCTTATTGACTGCGGGCATCCTGCTGCTGCAAAAGATGTGGTGAAGGCGCTGCGCGCAGCAGGGGTCACCGCAATCGATGTTTTTGTGAATTCGCATCCGCATATCGATCATATCGGCGGATTCCCTGAGATTGCCGCCGCTTTTAAGATCGGCACGGTATACCGCTCGCGGCTTGAGTACGATACCAGGTATACCAGGGCATTTACTGAGACGGTGGAAAAAAAGAAAATCCCGGTGAAGTATCTGTCCGAAGGTGATTCTCTTACGTTGGGAAACGATGTGACAGTACGCGTGTTCGGACCGCAGAAAGATATTGCATATCCTGATGGCTATCCTGCCAACGCTACGCAGTTTATCAACGATAATTCTGTTTCCATGCAGCTGCGGTACGGACAGTCTACCGTTCTGCTGTGCGGTGATTTATACCGTAGCGGTGAAAAAACGGTGCTCGACGGTCATGAGCAGGAGCTGAAAAGTCTTGTGGCAAAAGCGAATCATCATGGAAACGATACCAGCAGTCAGAAGCGGTGGATACGGGCTGTGCAGCCGCAGGTGGTGGTCGCCATGAATGATATTCTGGGCAGCCTTGATGTGGTGGATAATTATATTAAGCGCGGCGCCGTTTTTTATCATACACTGTACAACGGTACGGTAAAAATTACGCTTGATCGGGCAGGGCAGGTTTCTGTGTTTCCTGAAAAAGAAAGCTGGATAGAAAAGCGGAAGCCTGAGTAAAAACAGGTGCTGTGATCGGCCGCGGTCCGGTATCCCGGGCCTGCGGTTATTTCAGGGGTTCTATAAGCTCTATCTCTACGCCGTTGGGGTCGAGCAGCAGTCCGCTGTATACGCCGCAGGCTTGGTCCTCATGTACCGGTATATGGAATGTATAGCCTGCTTCTGTAATACGCCGTTCCCAGTCGAAAATGCCTGATACGCAGAGTGCACAGTGGCGGTATGCGCCCCGGTCATTGAGCTTTCCCTGCCGGTCGTCAACTTTGTACAGGTATTCGTTGAGCTCTATGCGCTGGCCGCCCGGCAGCCTGAAGTAGCGCAGCAGGTGATCGCCGCAGTCCACATCTTCTTCCCGGGCAAGTCCAAGAACATCCTGATAGAATGACAGTGAGCGATCTCTGTCCTTTACAACGATCTGTATATGGTCAATTCCGTTGATATGCATTGATTCCTCCGAAATATACGGTATGCAGCAGACGGTACCGTCCTGTCAGGTGTTCTCCTGCTTTGTGCCCTGTACGACCGTAATGATGCCGAGCCGCGCTTTTTCCAGATGATGCAGCATGGAACGCGATGCATCCTCCTTGTTGTGCGCGCTGATGGCGTCAAGCACGGCCTTATGCTCCTGCACTGTATTGTCGGAGTTTTCTTTTGCGGAGATGGACATAACTCGATACTGCTGCAGCTCTTTTGCCATAAGGTCGCTTATCTTTTTAAGCAGCGCGTTGTGGCTCATCTTAAATATCTGCGCATGAAACTGCTCGTCAAGCGACACCAGTCGTGGAATATCCCCGTTCGTGTTTGCCTGGATGAACTGCTCGTGCACTGCGGACAGCTGACTTATCTCATCCTGAGACGCACGCTCGCAGGCAAGCTCCGCTGCCAGCGGATTGATGGCGGCGCGCACTTCCATATAGTCTTCAAGCGTGGGCGCGGTTGAAATGAACCATTGCCGTATGCTTTCAGACACATCGTTCGGGCTTGCGCTGTGCACAAAAGCGCCTTTGCCCGGCCTGAGCTCCACGTAGCCTTCTGCCTGCAGCTGATACAGCGCTTCTCGTACGGAGGAGCGGCTGACATTCATCATCCTGCACAGCGAAAGCTCCGCAGGCAGTTTCTGCCCGGCGGAAAAATGGCCGGTCTCGATATCCTCTTTTATGGCGTCTACAATCTGCTGTGTTACAGATACTCGTGTTATAGCTTTCATATTGTCTGACAACAGACTATTAGACATTTTGCGATTTGTCAACGAAAATATTTTAGCATGACGTAAAAAACTGTTTTTATACTGCCTGCCTTTAGCACAGTTATTTTTGTTGACAGGCTGTAAAAGTGTGGTATACTCTTGTGATGTAAGATTGTCTGACAAAATGACAATGAACATATGCTGCTTGTCAGATAAAATCTAAGGGGGAAATCAATGAAGAAAGTCATGACAGGAATGATGGCTTTGATGGCTGCCGGAGCAATGCTTTTTGCCGGCGGAGCAAAAGAAAAAGGCGGAACCAAAGGAAAAGAAAAAGTAGTAAAATTCCGTTACTGGGCTGACAACACGCAGTATTCACAGCTGATGCAGGATATCATTAAAAAGTTTAATGCTGAAAACGGCAAAGGTATCGTGGTTGTGGGTGAAGAAACGCCGTGGGACGGCGGTGCGTTTGCCGAGGATCTGTTCAATGCTGCCATGGGCGGCGGAGATATTGACTGCGCTACATGGAAGCTTACATCCACACCTTTGTTCGTCAATAACGACCTGCTGGCAGACCTGACACCCTATATCAACAGCTGGTCAAAGAAAGATGATATTGATGCGAACATCTATAACGTCATGAAGCAGGCCGGCGGCTCTGACAAGATCTATGTCATGCCGTGGAATATTCAGGTTCTGTATATGTATTACCGCCCCTCATACTTTGCGAAAGCAGGCATTTCTGTGCCTAAGACCTATGAGGAATTCCTTGAGGCGGTTAAGAAATGTACGATGGATACTGACGGCGACGGCAAAACCGATGTATATGGCTTCGGCATGAGAGGCGGCAAAGGCGGACAGGAACCGTGGGGCAGCTTTGTCCATGCATACGGCGGATCATTCGCCAAGCTTGATTCACCTGAGGCAATCAAAGGCATGAAGGATTTCATTGATATTTACAAGAAGGGATATGCTCCGCCGACCGCTCCGAGCGACGGTTTTGCTGAAATTATCGCCAACTTTAAATCTGGTCTGACTGCTATGACCGTACACCACACAGGTTCTGCCGCAGGTATGGTAGAAATCTTTGGTGATGATGTTTCCGCATTCCCCTTCCCGGCGGGCAAAGGCCGCTGGACAAGCATGGGCGACACTGAGACTGCGATCTTCAAGTCATGCAAGAATCCTGATGCTGCTTTTGAATGGATTGCATACCTTGCAGCCGGCGAAGGCCAGAAGTTGTGGTGCGAAGGAACTGGCAATATCCCTGTAAGCAAAACAGTTGGTAAGGGTGCCTATTTCCAGAACAACCGCTTTATGAAAGCTTCGCTTGACGGTCAGGGATTCGCAGGTATTCTGCCGATCCGTGATACGACGACAGAGTTCAATTCAACGCTGTGGCCCAACACGGTGGCACAGGCGCTGCTTGGAAAAATCTCTGCGGAAGACTGCATGAAGACATTGCAGAATGGTTTGTACCGCTAATTTATAATCAGTCCGGCATGAACCTGCCGCATGCGGTGGTTTCATGCCGGCGAACGGCGGTGTACATACGTGTACCCTCCGAATACAGCAGGGTACCGCAAAAAACGCGGTGCTCTGAACAGAGAATGTGTATATGAAGTTTCTGGAAACAAAAAATAAATATGCTCCGTATGCATTGGTTGCCCCGGCGGTCTGCATTGTACTGCTTGTAGTATTTATACCGGTCATCAACGCAATGCTCATGAGTTTTCAAAACTATGACCTTCGGCGCCCTAAAGAAATAGGCTTTGTCGGCCTGATCAATTATATCAATATGTGCAGGGATCCCCTGTTCTGGAATGCGCTGCTCAGAACCGTCCTGTGGGTAGGATTCGGCGTAGGATTCCAGTTCCTTTTCGGATTCTGCCTTGCGCTGCTGCTGAACCAGTATTTTGTTGGCCGCGGAGTAGTGCGCTCCGTGAGCATGGTACCGTGGGTTACTCCGGGCGTGCTTATCGGTCTGATGTGGCGATGGATCTTTGACGGCAACTTCGGTGTGCTCAATGATCTTCTGCTCAAACTTCATCTCATCAATGACAAGATCGCTTTTTTGTCTCAGACGTCCACGGCTTTTCCGTGCGTTATTGTGACAATAGTATGGCAGGGCATTCCGTTTTTTGCCCTGATGATTCTGGCGGGACTTCAGCAGGTTCCTCATGAGTTGTATGAGGCTGCTGAGATGGACGGCGCTGGAAAGCTTACGCAGCTGTTTTCTGTCACCATTCCTACTATCAGAAATACGCTGGGCGTGACGCTTCTGCTGCGCATAATCTGGGTTGCAAACTCAGTTGACGTTATCTTTAATATGACGGAAGGTGGGCCTGCCTATTCAACGCAGACCCTGAGTGTATATATCTATAACAAAGGCAACGCTTTGAATTTGGGATACGCTTCCACCATGGCCATTACTCTGGCCGTGCTTTTGTCGATGGTTGCGGTTCCCTATGTTAAATCTACGTTCAAAGGGGGCAGATCATGATGATTGAATCAAAGTTCCCTGCAAAACGTTTCTTTACGCTGTTTTTGCCGCTGGCGGCACTGCTGGTGTTCATTCTGTTCCCGTTCTACTGGACGCTTATAACATCGCTCAAGCCTGAGGCGGAGCTGTACGGTGCTGTGACCTACTGGCCGAAAACGGTTATTTTCGATGCGTATGTAAAGCTGTTCACCACGACGGTCAATTTTCTGGCGGCAATGAAAAACAGTCTGATCGTCGCATCATTTACGACGATGGTTTCGCTGTGCGTGTCAACGCTGGCGGCATACGCATTTTCACGGTATATGTTCAAAGGCCGCAATCTGCTTATGAGCATGTTCCTGTGCAACAACATGTTCCCCACTGTGCTGCTGCTGATACCGCTGTATGCCATCATGCGCAAGCTGGGGTTGCTGCATACGCATCTGGCGCTGGTACTGTCGTACACTACGTTCACAATTCCGTTCTCCGTGTGGCTGCTGAACGGATTTCTGAGCGACCTGCCCACTTCATTGGAAGAGGCCGCGATGATCGACGGCTGCAACCGACGTCAGGCATTCCTGCTGGTGGTGCTGCCGATCCTTGCACCCTGTCTGGTTGCTACGGGCGTGTATATCTTTATGAACGCTTGGAACGAATACACATTCGCCATGCTCTTTACGAACGTGGCGACCCGTACGATTCCTGTGGCGCTCAAGAATCTGATCGGCCAGCTCGGCGTACAGTGGGATCTGCTGACTGCCGGCGGTATTGTCACCATTATTCCGGTGTGCATCATGTTCTTCTTCGCGCAGAAGCGTCTGGTGGCAGGCCTGACGGCCGGAGCGGTAAAAGGCTGATGTGAACCTCGAAAAAGCCACGAAAGTTGGTTTTTCGAGGTGCCCTGATGTTTCTGCGGAATCTGTTAGACCGGAGACTTGGAACAGATCAGAAACAGTGCAGAAATAATGAGAGTTTTCCGGCACCGTCGTTTGCGGTGTTTTCCGGGGTTCTTATAACGTAGAAAAGAAATCGCACCTCACGGTGCAAGGAAAGTACTATGAAAGATATTAAAATTACCGGGATCGATACGTATCTGATCGAAACCAAACAGAAGGGCACGTTCGCCGACTCCACCCGTAAGGTAGAGACGATCGGCTACGTGGTGGTGGATGTTAAGACTGATGCCGGAGTACACGGCATCGGCGTCACATACCATGAGGTGGGCGGCGAGGCGATCGCCACCTTTATATTGAAGTCGCTGGGTCCCAAACTGATCGGCCGCAATCCGTTCGAGACGGAAGGGCTGTATGACGAGCTGGTGGCATATATGCGCGGCGTGGGCCGCAAGGGCCTTGCGTTCTGTGCTCTGAGCGCGCTTGATGTTGCGCTGTGGGATATAAAGGGCAAAGTGGTGGATATGCCCATCTATAAGATGCTGGGCGGTACGCGCAATCAGGTGCCCTGCTATGCTACGGGCGGCTGGACGTCATATACCACGGAGCAGCTGATAGCCGAGGCAAAGACCATGGTAAATGCCGGGTTCAAAACCATCAAAATAAAGATCGGTGTGGACGGCGGTAAGAATCCCGATGAGGATGCGCGCCGCGTGCTTGCGGTGGCTGACGCTGTCGGTCCTGACGTGGGCATCATGCTTGACGCGAACAACGCGTTCTCTTCCGCCATAGCGCTCCGGCTTGCCTACAAGCTGCGCGACGCGAATATTACGTTCTTTGAGGAACCGGTATTTGCCGACGACCTTCCGGGACTTGCGCGCTTCCGCGCGGCAGGAATCCTGCCCTGTGCCTCCGGCGAGCACGAATATACCAGATACGGTGCCCGGGACCTGATCGCAAACGGCTGCATAGACTATCTGCAGTCTGACATCACGCGCTGCGGCGGTTTTACCGAAGGCCGCAAGATGATCGCATTTGCGCAGGCGTACAATATTCCCTACGCACCCCACGGATTTGACGTGATTCACTGCCATATCGTGGCCGCCTATTCCAACGGCGCATATCTTGAAAGCCTGTTCATGTTCAACGAGCTCATAGAGCGTACGTTCGTGGATGCTCCTGTACCGCATAACGGAATCATGACGATTTCTGACAAGCCCGGTCTCGGACTTGAGCTTAACTATAAAGAGCTGACGGCATTCGGCAGCCTGTAAGGAGACAAAGCATGGCTAAAGATCCATTGTTTGACGTATCTGATAAAATCGTGATTGTTACCGGCGGCCTCGGACAGATCGGCGCGGAGCTTGTCAAAGAATTCTACCGTCGCGACTCAAAGGTTGCCGTGGTTGCCCGTTCCGTTTCACCTGAACGTGTGGAAAAAGTACTTGGCGCGGAGCTTGCGAACAGCGGGCGGATTTTTGCCCGGGCCGTTGATATTCAGAACAAGCATGATATCAACGCGTTCCTGGATGAGCTTGAGAAAAAGTGGGGCACCCCTGATGTGCTGGTGAACAACGCGGGGCTTGATACCCAGCCGAGCGCGCCGCCGGAAGTATCCGGCCCGTTCGAGGAATTCCCTGAGGAAGTGTTCCGTGAGGTTGTGAACGTCAATCTGGTGGGCACCTTCCTCATGACGCAGGCCGTGGGCCGCCGCATGGTGAACGCCGGCAAGGGCGGTTCCATCATCAACATCGGCTCCATCTACGGTATGGTCAGTCCCGTACAGGATATCTACGCCTACAAAAAAGAAAAGACAGGCGTCGCTTTTATAAAGCCCGTTGCCTATTCCGCTGCCAAAAGCGGTGTGTACAACCTGACGCGGTACTGCGCCACCTACTGGGGTAAAAAAGGTATCCGCGTGAACACGTTCACGCCGTCAGGTGTGTTCCGCGACACGCAGGACAAAGAATTCCAGACGAACTACTGCAACCGCATGCCGATCGGACGCATGGCGCAGGCTGACGAATACAACGGCGCGATCATTTTCCTGGCATCGGACGCGTCCAAGTATATGACCGGATCAAATCTGATCATGGACGGAGGATGGACCGCATGGTAGGAAAGGAGATTGACCGCCGCGCCATCTATTCCGCGCTTGTCACTCCTTATGACGAAAAAGGCGAGTTGTCTGAGAAGCTGCTTCGCGCGCTGGTCAGATTCGAGCTTGACAAAAAAGTTGAAGGCTTCTACTGCTGCGGTTCATCCGGCGAAGGCCTTCTGCTTTCTAACGACGAGCGGAAAAAGATTGTAGAGGTGGTGATAGACGAGGTTGCGGGACAGGTTCCCGTGATCGTGCATGTGGGCTCGCTGAGCACGCAGTGTGCGGTGGAGCTTGCGGTGCATGCGGAAAAAACGGGTGCCTGCGCGGTGTCTGCTATTCCGCCCATCTACTATCACTATACGCAGGCTGAGATAAACCGGTATTACACCGACATTGCAGATGCCGTGGGTATCGGCGTTATCGTGTACAACATTCCGCAGTTCACGGGCATATCATTCACTACCGAGAACCCGCTGCTGCAGAACAAACGGATTATCGGTATCAAGCATACCAATATGAACCTGTATGAGCTTGAGCGCATCGGCCGACAGTGCCCTGACAAGCTGCTTATCAACGGCTTTGATGAAATCTACCACAGCGCGCTTGCCGCCGGAGCCACGGCAACCATCGGAACCACGGTGAACTGCCTGTCTCCGCTGTTCCACAGTATACGCGACGCGTTCTGCCGCGGTGACAATGCTGCCGCCCATGCGATGCAGATGCGGCTGAATGACGTGATACAGGCAATGGTGAGTACGAGCGTGTTCCCGGCGGCAAAGTACGCCATGGAGCTGCTCGGAGTGCAGGCAGGCTGCTGCCGCCGCCCCTTTGCGCCGCTTACCGACGGGCAGAAAAAGATCGTCAGGTCGGCGATGGACGGCGTGGCCGATCTGCTCTAGCACTATATGAGTGAATTATTTTATATGGAGGAAATAGTATGAAGAAAATCATTTTAGCGGCAGCTGCTGCCGCAGGACTGGCTGCCGGATTGTTTGCCGGCGGCGCAAAGGACGGAGCCAAGGCCGGTAAAACGGTGAAACTGACAGTATACTCACCCGGCAACGCCACCTCGGTTCCCACGAAGACGATCGTAAAATACGCGGAGCTGGTACAGGCCGCTTCCAACGGATCTATCGTTATGGACGTACATTCCAGCGGCGAGCTCGGCAATGATGCTGAGGCACTGCAGTCAACCCGTATGGGTACCATCGACGTTATCTTTGCCGGTACCTCCGGATTTACGAGCTTCTATGACAAGGCAAAGGTTCTTGACCTGCCGTTCTTGTTCGACAGCGCTGAGGATGCCTATAAAAAGGTGAACGGCGAGATCGGCGAAAAGATCTTTGCCGACCTGCCCAAGACCGGGCTTGTGTATCTGTCTGAGGGCGACAACGGCATGCGTCATATCGCCACCACCAAGCACCCCGTGCACACGGTTGACGATGTAAAGGGTCTGAAAATCCGTGTTCCCACAAGCAAGATGTATCTGGACGTCTGGTCTGCGCTTGGCTCAACGCCCGTTGCGCTGGCGCTGAACGAGCTTGCTATTGCGCTTTCAAACGGTACC
>Ga0256405_10008688_pt1 | contig 14373 bp, 16 predicted proteins | sample RumenRJG_02DNA_FD_189096 | JGI IMG/M metagenome (GOLD analysis project Ga0256405, IMG submission 189096) | Bovine rumen microbial communities from Lethbridge, Alberta, Canada - RJG_02 | ecosystem: Host-associated > Mammals > Digestive system > Stomach > Rumen | place: Canada: Alberta...
AGAAAAGGACTGCCGCATTATCTAATGCGACAGCCTCTTCTTGCGTTTACCACACTTCCGTATATGTATCTCCCAGATATTCCTGCAGCTCGTCGTAGTAGTATTCTTCCATCAGCTGGGTATCTTCTGAGGGGAACATGGAGCGGGGCATCCAGAGGATGATCCGGTCGTATCCGATGGTAAGGCCGATGCCGTCCGGGCCGGGCGTTGTCACGGCTTTCCGCATGACGGCGGGGAAGTCTTCCGCATGCACCCGTTTTCCGGAGTCGTTGTGGGTTCCGTAGGAATCGATCATATCCGAGGAGATGAAATCGGCGATTTCTTCCGGGTCCCGGAACAGGTCGCCGAAGCTTAAGATCTTGCCGGTTTCGGTATCGATCAGGTAATGGAGATTCCGGTAGGTGCCGTGACCATACTCGCCGGCGCCCAGGGAATTGGCGTGTCCTTCGGAGATCATGAAGGAGAAGAGCCGGTTATTCAGCTCCCAGTTATCGACTGCGTAGAGGGAGTAGCAGTACCTGCGGTCCGCCTTTGACCAGACGGACTTCGGGAGAGCCTCCATCATATCGTAGTCCTTCTTTACTTCGGACTCTGCGATGGCCTTGTACTCCGCGCTCAGGGAATCCAGGGTTTTCATGAGTGCGGGATACCGGTTCTTCGGATCAGAGAAGACAAAGTATTTGGTATCCAGGGTGTAGTCCCAGGACTTCTTCCAGTCGGGGACAATCAACTTCGTGTCCAGGACAAATCCGGTATTTTCCCGGTAGGTCCGGTTTGACGCCCGAATGCGCTTCATGGGCTCGGTGGAGTGGAACTGTCCGGTCTGGTAGTTGTAGCCGGCATCCACGAAGGTGAAGAAGAGGAGGTTGTGCATGGCGGACTGGAAGCTGCTCCAGTTTTCCGGGACACTCTCCCCGTTGGCGGTGGAGCGGATGACGTCGCCGGAGGCGAGAACAAACTCTGCCTCATAATCCGCAGCGTCCGGAGGCAGGCCTTCCGTGCGGAGAGAAAGACCGTTCAGAGACCCGGGATCCGCCTCCTCGAACAGCTTCTGCAGCTCATCCACCTTCTCTTTCGGGAGGGATATCTCCTGACAGAAGGAAGAGGAGATAAGACCGGTGCCGTCCTCCAGAACCGTAAGCTCATAGGAGTAGTTATCCGCAAAGGGCGGCTCGGGCACCATGTCAGAAGAGGGGTCATGGTAAGTACCCTGGTCATAGAAGGATACCTTCATGGACTGCAGGGTCAGATCCTCAAAGACCTTCTTCGCACCCGGATCCGAGTTATCCACCGGCGGCGCATAGGTGGGCGGCGGGGGTGCCACATACTCCGACCTCCTGAACTCTACCCGGTGATGGCCGCCGTCCCCGTCGGTGTGTCTCCAGGTATAGGCGATGACCATATCCTCCTTCTTATCGTAGTATATCTCTTCATAGATGCCGAATTCCGCATCCTGCACCAGTTCCGTGAGGCCATCTTTCTTCTTTGTGGTGTACTTCAGCTTATCGGTATAGGATTTATCCCAGGAAGTATACTGAATTGTCTTTTTGTCAATCACAAGAACAGCACCCGGTTCGGCCTGCTCATACCAGGTGCCTTCCGGACCATCTCCCCGCGGGACATCCGTCGGGTCTGCAGATGCGCCGGAGGAACCTTCCGAAGGCGGAGAAGCCGGGACATTCACGTCCTTATGGCAGGCAGTAAAAAGCAGGGCGCCGAGAACTGCGGCACATACAGCAAGAATCCATTTATTCATAGCGAACCTCCTTTTCGGAGAACCTTGTAACGCAGGCGTGGCTAGAACATGCAGGTACGGGAACACTTATCATCCTGGTTTTATCATAACAGGAATTGAAGCCGGAAAACAGGTCCAAAAGAAGGAAATGGAGGATACTGAGATGCAGGACACGCGGGGTGCGAATTCTATAATATTATACCCGAACGGGGACATTACCACTTGTTCAGGCAAATTAACACCCTATCGGGTATAAAAACGCGGTTACAGATTGACATTATACCCGAAAGGGGTTATTCTTTGTGTATGAGCAGATTGGGAGATTATATCAAAACAGAGAGAAAAAAAGCAGGTCTTACACAGGAGCAGTTTGCCATGCGGTCCGGGCTCGGACTGCGCTTTGTCAGAGAGCTGGAACAGGGAAAGGAGACAGTGCGTCTGGACAAGGTGAATCAGGCGCTGGCAATGTTCGGCAAAGAAGCTGTTCCGGGTGAGATGGAGAGGGATTGATACCATGGAACTTCTGAGGCGAGGAAGAGTGTTTGTGCAGGACAGGTATGCCGGGGAGATTGACGAGACGGACGAAGGATATATGTTTCGCTATGACGAAGAATATATCGCCGGAGGTTTCCCGGCGGTGAGCCTGACCATGCCGGTACGCAGGGAGTCCTATGAATCCGGAATACTGTTTCCGTTTTTTGACGGACTGATTCCGGAAGGCTGGCTTCTGGATGTGGCCGTCAGGAACTGGAAGCTGGACCCCGGTGATCGTTTCGGACTCCTGCTTGCCGTGTGCAGGGACTGCATCGGCGATGTGTCTGTGAAAGGATGGAGCGAAGAATGAGGTGTCTTTTCTGCGGAGAAGAGATAACAGAAAAAGCATCGGAAGACGAGCGCCGGTCAGAATGGCACAGAAAGTGCGTCCGGCGTTTTTTTAGGACGGATGTCATGCCGGAACTGTCCGTGACCGGTGAAGAACTGGAAAAGCTGGCAAATGATACCGTCATGTCCGGGGTAACTGTTCCCGGCGTGCAGAAAAAGATATCCCTGCATCTTTCCAGACAGGGAACCGGGCGTCTGACCATCATGGATTATCCCGCAGGATATATACTGAAGCCGGAAACAAAGGAGTTTCCCTTTCTTCCGGAATATGAGCATGCAGTGATGCAGATGGCAGAGGCAGCCGGGATTAAGACGGTGCCCTTCGGGCTTATCCGGCTTTCCGATGAATATGCGTATATTACCCGGCGTATCGACAGAGACATCAGCGATGACCGGGTTATCCGGTATGCCATGGAAGACTTCTGCCAGCTGTCCGAAAGAATCACACGTGACAAATACAAAGGTTCCTATGAGGGCTGCGGAAGAATCATCCGACGGTATTCTTCGCAGCCGGGACTGGATATGTCAGAGTTTTTCATGAGAATTGTGTTCTGTTTTACAACCGGCAACTCGGATATGCATCTGAAGAATTTCTCCCTGATCGAGAAGGGGCCGGGAACAAGAGAATATGGTCTTTCCGCGGCGTATGACCTGCTTCCGGTCAATCTGATTATGCCCTCGGATAAGGAGGAAACGGCATTAACGCTGAATGGGAAGAAGCACAACATCCGGAGAAAGGATCTTCTGGCGCTGGCGGAAAACTGCGGTATTCCGGAAAAGGCGGCGGTAAGGATGACAGACAGCATCTGCAGTAAGGAAAAGGTTTTTTTTAAACTCTGCGAGACATCCCATATCCCGGAGCCGGGGAAGAAAGTGCTCGCTGAACTGATTGCGGAACGCATTCAGAGAATACAGCGGTAAGCCTATTTTTCAGTCATACAAACTTAATCGGAATTTATGAATCCGTAAGGACATTTTTCGGAAAGGCGAGTATAATGCGATTACAAACAGAGACTGCCGGTCTATCCGGCAGAAAGGCATCAAAAACAGAAGAACAGCAGGGGGAAAATCAATGCAGTTTTTAGTAACAGCGCAGGACGGGACCGACGAGGGCGCACTGGAGCGCCGTATGAATGCAAGACCGAGACATCTGGAAAACATTAAGAAGGTAAAGGAAAAAGGCAGCGTTCTCTGCGCCGGCGGAATCACCGGACCGGAGGGACACGTGAGAGGATCCTTCCTGGTGATGGAGTTCGAGACCCGGACCATGCTGGAAGATTACCTGAAGACCGAGCCCTACGTCCTGGAAGGCGTATGGCAGAAGATTGACATCAAAGACTGCAATACCGTAATTATGAACGACGAGATGGTCGGGAAGTAAGACGAGGACAAAACCTATGGATGATCGCCTGAAGAAACAGCTGGCATTTGCACTGGAGATTGACAAAGAAAAGAATATTTTCCGGCAGACCCATCTATCCGGGCACGGCCGCCGTGAAAATGACGCCGAGCACGCCTGGCACATGGCCATCTTGGCCTATCTCCTTAAGGAGTACGCCAATGAAGAGGTGGACATCGCAAAAGTCATGCTGATGTGCCTCATCCATGATGTGGTGGAGATCGACGCCGGAGATACCTACGCCTACGATAAGGAAGCCCAGAAGACCCAGAAGGCGAGAGAAGAGGCGGCGAAGGAGCGGATCTACTCCCTTCTTCCCGAGGATCAGAAGAAAGAATTCACCGCCATCTTTGACGAATTTGAAGCCTACGAGAGTGCCGAGGCGAAGTTCGCCCACGCCCTGGACAATCTCCAGCCCCTCATTCTGAACAACAGCAATGAGGGAGGAGACTGGAAGGAGCACGGCGTATCCGCCAGTACCATCTATGTTCGCCACAGCAAGACAAGGCTTGGTTCGGAGAAGCTCTTTGAGGCAACCGATGAAATCATTCAGGACAATGTCCGGAAGGGCAACCTTCCGGCATAAGCGGGATGACCGGTACAGTCTGCACAGATAAGCGGCCGGCGCCACATGATAAGGAGGAAACGCTATGAGAACAAAGAAATTACTTGCCGCAATACTCGGCTGCGCCATGCTGTTTCTGGCAGCAGGCTGCGCAAAGAAGGAACCCCAGACGGCGACCGTGAGCCTGCCGTCCAACCCCACCACAGGATATTCCTGGAAGGTGGAGCAGTCCAATGACCTCTTCGAGATCACCAGCGAATTCGCCGAAGGAGAGGGCGGCGCCCTCGGAGCCGGCGGAACGGACACATTTACCCTGACACCGCAGGCATCCGGCGAGACCGCCGTCATGTTCATGTACGGCCGCAGCTGGGAAGAAGCGCCGGAGAGCGAGATTGTCTATAACGTAAAGATCGACAAAAACATGCAGATCACCGTGGAATCCGTGAAGGCCGAGATGGCCGGCAGCATGGAGCAGATGCCGGAAACCCCGCAGATGGAGGTCAAGTAGGCGGGTGCACCACAACCTGCGGGAAGGGGATATTCACGCCATTTCTGTGGAACAGGGCGAGAAGGTCCTCATTCAGCCTTCGCCTGGCGGCAAATATATCCGTCTCCTTCGTCTCCGCGTGGAACCGGAGGTTGATGGCACTGTCGCCGAACGACTCAATACCCATGAAGACGGGCGCCGAGAGATAGAGATCCCGGTGCTCGTCATATATTTTATAGAGCTCTGGGATGAGAATCTCTCTAAGCTTCGGGATATCGGTATCATAGGCGACGCCGATGTCACAGATGGCCAGAGAATTGTTCCGGGACCGGTTCTGAAGATTGCGGATGTCCGAATTGTTGACGATCTTCAGGTTGCCGCCGGCATCCTCGATGACAGTGGTGCGGACGCCGATGCTGCGGACCGTGCCCCGGAAATCATCCAGGATAATGATGTCGCCGACGCCGTATTCGCCTTCAAAGATGATGAAGAAGCCGGTGATGATATCCTCAATCAGGCTCTGGGCGCCGAATCCGACGATCAGGCCGATGATGCCGATGCTGGCCAGCACCGCGCCGGTATTGACGCCGAGAATGCTGAAGCCCCACAGCAGGGCGATGATGACAGAAAAATACTTTACGATGCTCTGGAGCAGGTTCGTCACCGTGGCGGACCTGCTTTTTGCTTTCCCGATCACCTCCAGAAGCATGGAGAGAAGGGTGCAGACAACCCAGATGATCAGCATCGCGGGAATCAGCATCAGCACATGGGCGACGGTGATGCCCGCATCTCCCCGGAGGAGAAAATGCCCGTCAAACAGGGACTGCATGGTGCCGGCGGTCTTTTCCGGCAGCGGCAGCCATCCGGGATGACAGAACAGGACAATCAGGATCAGTGAAATGATGAGTCCGACAATGCGTTTTACCTGTTTCATAATAAATTACCCCCCTTCTTACGGTTCTGCAGACAGGTCGGCGTCGGCAGGCTGTGCGGTATCGGTTGTCGTGCCGGTTCCTGCTGTCGTATCCTGCCCGGTGCCGGATGTTGTGCCGGTGCCCGCCGCGGTATTCTGCCCGGTGCCGGACGATGTGCTGGTGCCCGCCGCGGTTCCGGCGCCATCACTTCCGGCCGGTGCGGCGGTCTGCGTGGTTTCGTTATTGGTGGAAGAACCCTGTGTTTCTGCTGAAGAAGTATCCCAGGTCGATTCCCGGGTGCTGGCAGAAGATTCATCGACAAGGTTTTTTCTGGCCTGTGTTTCAGCGGTATCTGCAGAAGATTCTCCTGTTTCCGCCGCAGATTCTTTCGTTTCCGCCTGCGAGGCATCCGCAGAAGATTCCTGTGTATCAGCTCTGGAAGCGTCCGGAAGGGATTCCCGGGTCTCGGCGGCAGAAGCGTCGGGAAGGGATTCCCGGGTCTCAGCCTGCGAAGCGTCAGGAAGTGTCTCGGCCGCTCCGGTCTGTGCGGGATCTGTCTGCGGGGCGCGGGTCTCCTGTGGATCAGTGGAAGGTCTGGTCTCCTGCTGACGGTTCAATGTGGTTCCGGAAGAGGATTCCGGTACAGCCGCAGAATTCGTTGTGGAGGATTCAGAGAGTGTTTCCGATGAAGCCGCAGTGGATGTCTCAGAGGATGCCGCAGAAGCTGTCTCAGATGAAGTCACAGAAGATGTCTCAGAGGATGTATCAGATGATGTCAGAGAAGATGTCGCGGATAATGTCTCAGATGAAGTATCTTCCGGAAGGGGAGATACTGCAGGAGCCCCATTCGGAGAGGGGCCGTTTCCGGAAAGAGAACCCCGGGAAACCAGATACCGGGGAAATGAAAGCAGCAGTAAAGCCGCAAGACAGATACCGAGCGCTGCGGCGCCGGAAGAAGAGCGCCGGTGCCGGCGTGTCCGCAGAGGTTCCACCGGAGGAGATACCTCCGGATACTGATCGTTGATTTCACGCATGGATGCATCGCCTCCTTGCTCCGAAAAGTTTCGATCGTCTACAAGATGAGCATACCAAACCCGGACAGACAAATCAAGACAGTACCAATCAAGACAGCAGGTATATCCGGGAAAAGTTGACCGGATCTGCGCATTGCAGAATTGTTCTGCATGTGTTATGTAATGTAGGAATCCCCTGAAGCCGCGGGGAGCCGCGACGGGCTCCGCAGGGGGATGTACAAAGGGGGAGACAGACATGATCAAGGCAATTCTCTGGGATGTGGACGGTACACTCCTGGATTTTCACGCAGCGGAATACGCCGCCATCAAAGCATTATTTCAGGAGATGAAGCTGGGCGTATGCACCGATGAGATGGTGGCCCGGTATTCTGCCATCAATGACAGCTTCTGGAAAAGACTGGAGCGGCGGGAGATTACCCGGCCGGAGGTTCTGACCGGAAGATTCCGGCAGTTCTTTTCCGAGGTGGGCGTCGACCCCGAAAAGGCCGTTCCCTTTAATGAGAAGTACCAGATCCGCCTCGGGGATACCATCGTATTCCGGGACGACAGCAAAACCATCATCGAATCCCTGAAGGGGCGACTCCGCCAGTACGTGGTCTCCAACGGCACAGTGATTGCTCAGACAAAAAAGCTTAAGCTTTCCGGCCTGGGAGAGCTGATGGATGGCATCTTTCTGTCGGAGCAGATGGGTATCGAGAAGCCGAACAAAGCTTTCTTTGACAAGGCCTTTGCGATCATGAACAAGGACCATCCGGAAGAAGCTCTTCATCCGGACGAAATCCTGATTGTCGGCGATTCGCTCACCAGCGATATCCGCGGCGGCCTGAACTCCGGCATCAAGACCTGCTGGTACAATCCGAAAAAACTACCCGTCCCGGAAGGATATCACATCGACTACGTCATCACCGATCTGCACGAGATATATGACATTATCTGAGGAATACTCCGGCCGGCATTTGCCGCACCATAGGTGCGGCGGAAGCCAAAGAAGGAATCCTTACGGATTCCTTTGAAGTCGCGGGGAGCCGCGACGGGCTCCCCCGATCAAAGATCGGGGGCAGTTCCGCGGCTGCATGCGGCCGCAGGGACCTAGAGCTTGAGGTAACGCAGCGGGAAAGAACTTGCCGCGCCGGCGGCGCGGCGGAAGCAAGCGCGGCTGCTGTGCAGCCGCAGAGACCTAGAGCTTGAGGTAACGCAGCGGGGAAAATCATGGAATCATTCCCCGGAAGAGATTTTGGCGTGCGGGGTATGACGACCACGGCCGGAAATCATTCCCCGGAAGAGATTTTGGCGTGCGGGGTATGACGGCCACGGCCGGAAATCATTCCCCGGAAGAGATTTTGGCGTGCGGGGTATGACGGCCATGGCCGGAAATCATTCCCCGGGAGAGATTTTGGCGTGCGGGGTATGACGACCATGGCCGGAAATCATTCCCCGGAAGAGATTTTGGCGTGCGGGGTATGACGGCCATGGCCAGAGATTATCTCACGGCCCGCATTTGCCGCGCTGCAGGCGCGGCGGAAGTCAGGGAAGGAATCCTTACGGATTCCTTTGAAGTCGCGGGGAGCCGCGACGGGCTCCCCCGATCAAAGATCGGGGGCAGTTGCGCGGCCGCTTAGCGGCCGCAGAAACCCGGCCGGAGAATAATACTCCCAAAGCCTGGGAAATCCCGGCCAAAATATGTTACAATCAGACGAACCAACTTCGGAGGACACTGTGCCTATGACACATAAGAAAACCTTTTATACAGAAGCTGCCTATATCGCGGGCCTTCTGATACTCGCCTTCGGAACGGCGCTCATGGAGCGGGCTGACTTCGGCCTGTCCATGGTGGTGGCGCCGGCCTATCTGGTGCATCGGAAGCTGTCGCAGACAATGCCTTTCTTCACCTTCGGCATGGCAGAATATGTGCTGCAGGCCTGCCTGCTGGTGGTCCTCTCGCTGGTGATGGGCCGCTTCAAGAAGGGATATCTCTTCTCCTTCGTCACGGCAGTACTCTACGGGTTTTCCCTGGATGCCTGCATGGCGCTGGTTAAGCTGATACCCGATGGCGGAAGCGCGGAACGCCCGGTATTCTTTGTGGTAGGACTCCTGCTCTGCGCCTTGGCTATCAGCTTCTTTTTCCATTCCTACCTGCCGCCGGAGGCCTATGAGCTGTTTGTGAAGGAACTCGCCGAGAGCAGGGGATGGGAGCTGGGGAAGGTAAAAACCATCTACGACATCACCAGCTGCATCGTGAGCGTCATCTTAAGCTTCCTGTTTTTCGGCTTCGGACACTTTGAGGGCGTGAAAGGGGGAACCTTCATAGGCGCTCTCCTGAACGGATGGCTCATCGGGAAGTGGGGAAAGGTTCTGGAGCGGTACCTGGAGTTTAAGGACGGGCTTCCCCTGCGGGGATTTTTCCAAAGCTGACAGCAGAGCCCGGCCAGGCGACCCGGCCCAGCAGACACTGTGACAGCAGAGCCCGGCACGGCAGAACCCGACCAGGCGAACCGGCCCAACCGCATTCATAACATGACAACATACAGAAAGCAAACTATTAACCACATCAAAGCATATACGCTGGAAAAGGAAAGAATCCTGACGGATTCTTCTGAAGTCGCGGGGAGCCGCGACGGGCTGCCCCGACCGAAGGCCGGGGCAGAAAGGACAAACTATGAGTACAAATAAGATGTTTCAGGTATCGACCCTGCAGGCCCTGGCCATGGGGTACACAAAGGCTGTAATTACCGTAGAAGAATTGTTAAAGCACGGCAGTATCGGCCTCGGCACCTTTGAAAATGTGGACGGGGAGATGATTACCCTGGACGGAAGGTGTTTCCGCGCAACGGAGGACGGAAGCGTCGTCGAGGCGGAAGGCAGGATGGGCGTTCCCTTCTCCGCGGTGGAGAACTTCAGCGGCGACAGGACCTTTGAACTGGGAAAGATGGGAAGCATCGCCGAATTAAAGCAGCAGCTGGATCTCCGGGTGGAAGAGGGATTCGGCTTAAACAGCATGCATATGGTGCGGATTGACGGTGAATTCCCCCGGATTGACGCCCGGTCCGAGTCGGCCTACAAGTCCCAGCACGTGACCCTGAAGGATGTGCTCTCCGTGACCCAGAAGGCATTTATCTTCGAAAACATCCGGGGAAGCCTCATCTGCGTCTATTTCCCCGACTACATGGACGGCATCAACGCGCCGGGATGGCATCTCCACTTCCTCTCCGAGGATAAGACAAAGGGCGGCCATGTCTTTGACCTGGAGATGGAGAAGGGAACGGCGAAGCTTGACCGGATCAGCGGCATCGAAATCCAGCTTCCGGACGACCCCGCCTACGACGTCTACTCCCTGAAACAGGCCTCCCAGGAAGAAATCAAGCAGGTAGAGCAGGGCACAAAGTAAGAAAAAAAGGATATCCAATTGGTTTACCAAAATTTAGAAAAACCTTAAGAGGAATGATGGGATTTTTCGATGAAAACCGTGTATAATCCGTAATCGTAAGAACAAAGCGTAAAGCGGAGAACAGTTTACATGTTTTCATAGAGGAGGAAAGAATATGAAAAAAACACTGACAGCGGCACTGACCGCATCCATGCTCGCGGCAGCAGTCCTTGCAGGCTGCGGACAGAAGGCGGAAGCGCCGGCAGAGACCACCACCGAGGCGGCGGCAGAAGAGACTACAGCAGAAGAGACCACAGCAGAAGAAACGACAGCAGAAGAGACCGAAGCAGAGGCACAGGGAGTTCCGGCTTTCGAGTATACCGGTGAGAATGCCTATGTTGCGGCTATCTGTGACTACATGAAAGAGAACATTGTGAAGAATTATGAGCCGGCGGATGTCTCCATCCCGGCCGTCGACGTCATCCGCGAGGACGACAGCGATGAGAATAACATCAAGGTATGGTGCCGGATCTGGCTTGACAACTATGCCCTGAAGGGAACCACGCTCATGTCCCGCAGCGGCGGTAACTACGCAGGCCGTTTCGACCTGAAGAAGGACGGAGATGCCTACACAGTTACAGCATTTGATGCCGTGAAGGACGGCAGCGACTCCGCTCCCTCCGAGAAGGCGATCTTCGGCATTGACGACGAGCTGATGGCAGGCTATCAGGAATCCGATGCCGACGTGACCGACTGCCGCGTGGACTTTGCCCACATGTACGCGGAAGCGAATGGCATCACCATTGAGGCCATCCAGGACTTCGGCTGGGATCCGATCCAGGTCATCAAGGACAAGGAATTTGTCATTGCCTACCCGGAGATTGCCGGCGACTGGGAGACCGAGGACGGCAGAGGCTTCATGACCATCGAGAACCCGGAGAAGGGCAGCACCTATCAGGTGGTAATCGAGGCAGATCAGCCGGATGACACAACTCTTACCTATGACCTTTACAGCCAGTACGAGATGAGCACCAACACCCTGTATTACTGGAACGGCTTCATGAGCCAGGACGGCAAGGACATCGAGAACAACGGCCTCGGCGAGGAAGGTTCCCTGGTGCTGAATGACGACGATACCATCGACTGGATCGACGGCGACAAAGAGCCGGTAACCTTCAAGAGAGCAGAAGAGTAATATTAAGACGGCTCAAGAATAGCGAACGAATCAAGATTCCGGGGGAGGAGACTCTCCCGGAATTGATCGCATCAGGAGAAAAAGGAGGCTGCCATGGCAGACAGCTTTGAGAAACGCGCGGCGATGGACCCTTCCGGGTTCGTGGTGCTGGCGGACTATGTGCCGGACATCATCCAGGAGATCCGGTACCACTCCAGCTACAACTTCATCGGAGAGCGGATTGACGGTTATGAAGAGCCCATCGCTCTTATGTCGCTGGAGGCGGCGAGAGCCCTGAAGGACGTAAGCAGAGAGCTCTTCGTCATGGGGTACCGTCTGAAGGTATTTGACGCCTACCGTCCGGTGCGGGCTGTCCGTCAGTTTGTGCTCTGGGGCATCGAAGATACGGACGTGCGGATGAAGCCCTACTTCTATCCGGACCTGGAGAAGCAGGAGCTCTTTCAGACGGGCTATATCAGCAAGAAGTCCAGCCACAGCCGGGGCAGCGCCGTGGATCTGACGCTGTTTGACATGAAAACCGGCAAAGAAGTGGACATGGGCGGCCCCTTCGACTGCTTTTCAGAGCTGTCTCACCCGGATTACAAAGGGATCACCGAGGACCAGTATAGAAACCGGATGCTTCTGCAGAAGACGATGATGCGGAATGGCTTCCTGCCCTATGACTGCGAGTGGTGGCACTTCATGCTGGACAATGAGCCCTATCCGGACACCTACTTCGAGTTCCCCGTGGCGGCCGGCTACCTGAGAAAATAGCGTGATATACGGAACAACATTTGGAAAAGAGACAAGACATATGGAAAATGTATCCGCAGCAGCAAATATTCCGATCTTTACGGCGAAGACCGCACACTGCACCATGCAGTACTTCCGGTTCGGCACGGGAGAGAAAACCATGGTGATCCTTCCGGGACTTGCCATCCAGAGCGTCATGGGGTCCGCCCAGGCGGTGGCGGAGGCCTACAAAGACTTTGCCGCAGACTATACGGTGTACCTCTTCGACCGGAGGATGGACCTGCCGGAGGACTATCCTGTCCGGGAGATGGCAAAGGATACGGCGGAGGTCATGAAAAGCCTGGGACTTCACGACTGCTGTATCTTCGGCGCCTCCCAGGGCGGAATGATCGCCCTGGCCATCGGCATTGACTATCCGGAGCTGGCGGCAAAGCTCGCTCTCGGCTCGACCTCGGCCCACTTAAAGGAGGCCCAGTATGAGATGCTGGAGGAATGGATCCGCCTTGCAGAAAAAAAGGATGCGGTAGGGCTGTATCTCAAATTCGGAGAAGACATCTATCCGCCGGCGGTATTTGAACAGTACCGGGATGCCCTTGCGGCAGCGGGAGGAACCGTCACCGACGAAGACCTTCGCCGGTTCATCATCCTTGCTAAGGGCATGAAGGGCTTCGACCTGACAGCGGAGCTTCAGAAGATCACCTGCCCGGTCCTCGCCATCGGTGTATTCGAGGATGCGGTTCTGGATTCGGACGCCACCATGGAGATCGCAGAAAAGCTGGATGTAAGGTCCGATTTCCGGCTCTTCATGTATATCGGCTACGGCCACGCGGCCTTTGACACGGCCCCGGATTACCGGAAGAGACTGAAGAATTTCTTCGGGTAGAAGAATTACGGAGACATTTCCCAGCGTCGTGTTATAATAGAGTCAGGGCACGCTTTTAAAGCGTGTCATAAGACGCACGTCAGATTACGGAGGAAGGAACCTTCGCGGAGGACTATGCCCGGAAGCGGGGGATTCCTGTGATTACACGAAAAAATCAGGAGGAATAATTATGCTTCACGAAGTAAAGTTCAGATCATATAACGAGAGAGACGACGTATACGGATGGATCTATGTTCCGGCGGCAGAGCCGGCGGGCATCATCCAGATCGTGCACGGTTTCGGTGAACATTCACGCAGATATCTCCGCATGATCGTACATCTCATGGACTTTGGCTTCATCGTAGCGGCCGATGACCATGTGGGTCACGGCAAGACCGCTCTGGAGAACAATGTCTGGAGCGACTGGGGCGACAAAGGCCCCCACACCATGATGGAGGACGAGCACACCCTGGCCACGATTGTAAGAGAGAAGTATCCTGATCTTCCCTACTTCATGTTCGGCCACAGCATGGGCTCTTTCATCGCAAGAGACTATGTAACCAAGTACGGCGACGAGCTGGCCGGCGCCATCTTCTGCGGCACCTGCGGCGTCTTCCCCGGCGTGGACGAAGGCATCGAGGTTCTCCAGAAGGCAGTGGACGAGGGCCGCGGCGAAGAGCGGGACCCGAAGGTGGGCGAGATGCTCATGGGCTGGATGTTCGAGCGCTGCGAAGAGGGCGTGACCATCGGCAACGAGTGGATTTGCCACGACCCGTACGTGCAGAAGGATCATGCGGCCGATCCCTTTGACGCCTTCACCAAACCCACCACCAACCGGTCTTTCCTGGACTTCTGCAAGATGATTAAGCAGGTGACCGGCATCTCCTGGGCGGAGAAGGTTCCGAAGGACCTGCCCATCTACAACATCGGCGGCGACCAGGATCCGGTGGGCAATTACGGCGAGGGAATCTACCGCGTTACCAACTGGCTCAAGGCCACCGACCACAAGGTCGAGACTGAGGTCTACAACGGCTACCGCCACGAGATTCACAACTATGAAGACATCCGGGACGACGTGGAAGCCGGCATCGCCAACTTCATGTACAGCTGCCTGAATCCGGAGGAGGAAGAGGCAGAAGAAGAGAACTAATCCGGCGCGCAGAACACACGAGCGTGCCCTGAATATGTGCGCAGCGGAGGCGCA
>Ga0256405_10008690_pt1 | contig 14369 bp, 10 predicted proteins | sample RumenRJG_02DNA_FD_189096 | JGI IMG/M metagenome (GOLD analysis project Ga0256405, IMG submission 189096) | Bovine rumen microbial communities from Lethbridge, Alberta, Canada - RJG_02 | ecosystem: Host-associated > Mammals > Digestive system > Stomach > Rumen | place: Canada: Alberta...
GTGATGATAAGATGAATCAGGGTGTTTTTGTTGATTTGTTTCCGATTGATAACTTGTCGGATAATTCCGTTATTGCCAAACTGCAATTTCTTTCCTCCAAAATTGTAATTGCAAAGTGTTTGCGTAAACGCGGATACGAAACAGACAGCGTAAAGAAAAAACTGTTTATGGCATTATGTTCCATTTTGCCCTTGCGTTTGTTTTGGAGATTTACTGTCAGAAAAAAAGACGTTGATTCGAAAAAAGTTCATTCGTTTTTCGGAGGTTCCTCTAAATTTGAAAAAAGCATATATCCTCGCTCAATTTTAGAAACAAAAAGGTGCATTTTTGAGAGCGGTGAATTCCCGGTTTCATCTCAAAGTGATAATTTGTTAACCATTCTTTACGGCGATTATATGAGTTTACCTGATGAATCTCAACGCAATTGTAAAAAACACTATCTTAAAGTAGATTTATATAATTCATACGAAAACTATATTGATTGGCAGAAAAATCAAAAGATTACAGAGTATACGAGGAGTATAAGATAAGGTGAAACAAATGAAGAGAATTATTGTATTTTTGTGCGCAGCAGTTATTTGTCTCAGCTCAATTTCACTGGGCGCCTGCAGCAGTCCTGATAATGGTGCTGCCACCGGTGATTCGGCTAACGAGAAACTTGTTGTAAGCGGAAACGATATGATAATTAATACAGAATACGGAAAATTGTATTATCCGTCTTCGTGGCAGGACAAATTTGATTATAAAATTGAAACTGACGAATGTTTTATGGTTTGTTTTCTCGGGAAAATCTCTGATAAAACAACTGAGGAGCTATATAGAATTGTATTTGCAGATGAGGGAGCGGAAGAACCAAAGAATGCGGTTAAAACGGGAATAATTAAAGATAAGAAATGTATTGTTTATTTAGTTGTAAAAGATTTTTCCGATAAAAAGTATACAAAAGATGAAATAAACACCTTTTACGCTATGCAAGATGAATTAAATTATACTACAGAAAAATTATCCGAGCTTGACGGTTTTGAGCGCACCAATCCGAAATCCAAATAACACTGTATATTTATAGATTTCTGTATGAAAAGCTATGTTTATAAAAAATAAAAAAGGAGAGAAAAAATCTATGCAAAAGACATTCAAACGTGTTTTGGCGGTAGCTTTGTCTACGGTTATGGCTGCGTCGGCATTTTCAATTTCCGCGGCTGCATATAACAAAGACTACAAGTCCGAAACACACACCGTGTTTAAACACACGGAACAAACCCTCGCACCGGGCGTAGAGTATTATAACAACTATGCCTACTACAATGATGGCGAACAGGTTGTATATTACGCTGCTGTTGCAGACATCAACCGCGATGACGTCTTGGTTCAGGGAAGCTACATGGGGGCTCAGATTGCTGATAAAGGTATGTCAAAACTTACCGAGCAAGTTGCAGCTTCCAACGCTAAATTCTCGAGCCTTGAAGGAAGTCTCGAGGGAAAACTGCCTTGGAGCAACTATCAGGTTGTAGCCGGTACAAACGGTGATTTCTACAATATGCAGACCGGTCAGCCTTCAGGCGCATTTGCAATCAACGGCGAAGTTATGAATACTCCGAATAACCGTCCGTGGTTTGCCATATTTGCAGACGGCACAGCGCTTTGCGGCAAGAATAACACTGATTATAATGTTGCAATTAATGAGCACGGTGCGGTTCAAAACTCTGTCGGCGGTTCTCAGATGCTTGTTCAGGACGGTAAAGATGTTACTGCCAATGCTTCCGGCAGTTACAATACTGACCGTCACAGCCGTACAATGATTGGCGTTACTGCCGACAATAAGGTTGTATCCGTAGTTGTTGATGGTCGTCAGTCACCCTTCTCTGACGGCGGCTCAATGCATGAACTTGCTCAGATTATGCTTGAGGCAGAGTGTGTAATGGCTATTAACCTTGACGGCGGCGGATCTACAACATTCGGCGCGCGTCCTGAGGGCGAAGACAGCTTTAGAGTACTTAACCGTCCTTCCGACGGATCCGAGCGTTCAATCTCCTCAGGTGTAGTTATTGCTTCTCTTGCGGCGCCTTCTAACGTATTTGATAGAGTTGCAATGACTGTTGAGGATGAGTACGTAACTCCCGGAACATCAACAAACATTACAGTAACAGGCGTTAGCGCTTCGGGCTCTTCTGCCGATATTCCCGCAGAAGTAACGTATGAGGCTGAAAACGGCACAATTTCCGACGGCGTATTTACAGCAGGCAACGCCGCAGGCGACGCTGTAGTTAAGGCTGTTTATAACGGAAAGGTTGTAGGCTCAACCACAATTCATGTTGCAGTTCCCGATTCTATCGCGTTCACAGCCGAGAACTTTACAATTCCTTACGGCAAATCTGCTGAACTCGGAATTGAAGCAAAAACAGGTCTTAATGTAATTAAGACAAAGCCATCCGATTTCACATTTACCGTTACTGACGCCGCTTCAGGCACACTTGACGGCTTTACATTTACTGCTGCCGCTGAGTCCGAAATCGCTTCTACAACAGTAACGGCTGCATTTAACGGTACAGATTTAACCGCTTCAGCCGGCTTGGTATTCGGTAAGGGCAGCGAAGTAATCTTTGATTTTGAGGACGGCACAACTAACGGCTTTGGTCTCACCTACAGCAATTATAACTACTATCTGCCTAATTCAAAGGTATTTGTAGCGAATAAGGATAACGGTCAGGTTCACAGCGGCAACTACGCTCTCGGACTTAACATTGATTACTCAAACTCTCAGGAATCAGGTTATCAGATGACCGCCCTCTACCAGGGTAAGGTAAGCGGCAATGCTAATTACTATCCCGGAGCAATCAAGCTCGGTACATGGCTCTACATTCCCGATGAGTATGTAGGTCTTTGGGTACGCTGGACGGTTTCCCCGATTAGCGAAATTAATGAAGACGGCACATATACTTTAGCGAATATTACTTCTAACGCTATGGACAACGGAGCAGGCGGTACAGGTGTTGTATACAGCTTTGACGAGCCCGGCTGGCACTATTTGACAGCAGATTTGAGCAAATATAAGGGACTTGCATGGAGAGATTTCTACTATTGTATGCAGTTCTATATCTCAGACCGTGACGGTGCTTCTTACGGCTACTACGCAAAGGACAACCATAATATCAACGGTGACTTTACCGTATATATGGACGACGTAACTCTTGATTATTCTACAGTTGTAGAGGATAGAGAAGCTCCTGTATTCTCAAGCGTAATCCTCGGTGACGAGGGTCCTCACTCCAACGAGGGTATGACTCTTACAAACGGTTATGTTTCAGATGGATACAGCAAGCTCGACCTCTCGGCAAGAGTTGCTGAGGATACAACAAAGAGCAATTACTCCGGACTTAACGCTTCCACAGCAAAGGTGTATATTGACGGCAACGAGGTTGCTTCAAACTTCGCAAACGGTATTATTTCCGCCGCAAACGCTTATGACTTTGCAGAGGGACAGCACAGCGTTAAATTCGTAATTTACGATAACGCAGGCAACCGCGCTTCAGCTACACGCTTCTTCTCGGTAACAAATGTTGACAAGGCTGAGAGCGTAAAGGTTGTTGCTCACGATCCTTCACTCGACAGAATTCTTCACGGCTCACTCTATTGGGTAGATGTTGTTGCAGAAAATGCCGAGAAGATTGACACGGTTACAACAACCCTTAATCTTGACAGTATGTCAAAATGGGAGCTTGACCATATGACAGTTGCCGACGGCTTTGAGGCTTCTTACGAAGTTGTTGACGCAGGCGACAAGATTGTTAAGCTCACAATTAAGAATAACGGCTCTAACCTTGCAGGTGAGCAGGCGCTTGTTTCTATGCCTATCCGCGCTTGGGAGCTGGATAACTCAAACAAAAAGGGTGCAACATCCGATAAAGAATGGACTTACGCTGAGTTTAAGGCTACAAAGGAATTCTGGCCGGTAGCTACCGAAGTCAGAATTCAGCAGGGTGAGGTTAACTACACTGACGGAGCTAAGGACAGCTTTACAGGCGAAAACGTATTTGTATGGTCGGAGTCATGGGCTAATTACGCAAATATGACAAAGACTCAGGAAGGCAAGGATTACTATAATGCTTGGAACGGCGGTCATATTCACGATGCCGAGCTTACCGTTACCAAGGAAGCAAAGGCTCCTACCTGCACAGAGGACGGCTGGACAGCTGAATATTCATGTGCAACCTGTAATTCTGTTGTAACATGGAGCGAGACAGTTCCCGCTACAGGTCATGATTTTGAGCTTGACCTTGAGCAGGGCAAAATTGTTTGCAAGACATGTGGTGAAGTGAATACCGCTTACACAGGTCTTATTGAGAAGGACGGCACTTACTATTATGCACAGCTTGGTGTTCTTTCTTCAGGTTGGAAGTTAATTGATGGCGAATGGTATTATTTCCATGAAAATACATTCAATGCTGCAACAGGTAATAAGAAAGATTACGCAACAGGTGTAAGATATGATTTTGCTGATAATGGCAAGCTTATCCACGGCGAATGGGTATCTGACGAAAACGGAACAAGATATTACTATGGTCCTTCCTACTATCGTGCAAGCAACACATCTACAGTTTCATGGGCAGTGATTGATGGCAATACATATGGATTTGACAAAGATGGCTATCGTTATGAGGGTATCTCATTTGTTCGTGAAGCAAATGCGAAGATTGGCGTATGGTATAATTTCGGAGATGATGGTGCAAGACAGGGCATCTATACTAACGAAGGTTTGTTTGATAAGGACGGCGAAACATATTATATCAATGCTGACGGAACAACTGCAACAGGCTTGGTAAAGGTTGGAAATGATTATTATTACTTTAAGTCCAGTACCTTCGCCGCTGTAAAGTCTGAGCATTATTGGGCTTCTGTAACAAATGATTTACTTCCTGCCGGCTATTATGATTTTGATGAAGACGGAAAAATCATTTTTGAAAAGACGGATGAAACTCTCAACGGTATTGTAGACGGCTATTACTATGTAGACGGTGTAAAGACCTACGGAGGATTAATGCTTATTGACGGTAAGTATTATTACGCAAACAGTAAGGGTCAGATTATTACGGACAATTCTAAGTATTGGATTTCCAAGACAAACGATTTGTTGCCTGCAGCCTTCTATAATTTCGGTTCAGACGGAGCTATCATTTTTGAGGTGACGGATGAAACTCTCAACGGCATCGTAGACGGCTACTACTATGTAGACGGCGTGAAGACCCACGGAGGACTAATGCTTATTGACGGTAAGTACTATTACGCAAACAGCAAGGGTCAAGTTATCAAGGACAATCCCAAGTATTGGATTTCCAAGACAAACGATTTGCTGCCTGCAGCCTTCTATAACTTCGGTTCTGACGGAGCCATCATTTTTGATGAGAAGGATGAAACTCTCAACGGTATTGTAGACGGCTACTACTATGTAGACGGCGTGAAGACCTACGGAGGATTAATGCTTATTGACGGTAAGTACTATTACGCAAACAGCAAGGGTCAAGTTATCACGGACAATCCCAAGTATTGGATTTCCAAGACAAACGATTTGCTGCCTGCAACATTCTATAACTTCGGTCCTGACGGAGCAATTATATTATAAATAATAGATTAAGTTATTATTGAATAAGTTACCGTGGAAAGGCTACGTATAGTCTTTCCACGGTATCAAATTGTATTAGGTACAGATATTAAGTAAGTGCTCATTAGAATAATAATGTGATTGCTTTTTCTAATGAGCATGTACTTAAATTTTCAGGTTTGTAAAGGGGATATTATGCATCCGAAAATTCTTATAGTTGCTCCTGTTCCGTATCGAAGAAGTTTGATGTCAAGATCATATGAATCATATTTTGCAAACTGGGAACACGAGAATTTGGCACAGTTTTTCTCGAGTCCGCAAACGCCTGTAAAGGGTCATTGCGGCACGTTGTTTCAAATTACAGATGCACAAATAATACGCAGTATGACGAAACGAAAAAATAAGGTGGGCAAAATCTTTTTTTACGATGATTTGCCTTTTGAAAAGGATACTGTTATCGGTCCTAAGGATAAAAACAAGGTGCTTCAAAAACTATATAAAATGGGTTCGCGCAAGAACTATTTTTATCGTATGATGAGAAAGATACTTTGGAGAAAAAAATACTGGTGTACTCCTGAGTTTAACGAGTGGCTCGAAGCGTTTTCGCCCGAATGTGTCTTTATGTATGCGTCTGATGATTACTTTATTCCTCAAATAGCGTTATATGCGGCTGAGAAATTTAATATTCCTATTATATCAGCTATCGGAGACGATCACTATTTTAATGACAAATTCTCATTGAATCCTTTATATTATTTATATCGCGGAATGTATCACAGATTAATTGATAAGGTTTTTCGGCACGGTGGAAGCGCTGTATATATCTCAGACAAAATACGGGATAAATATAATTCGGAATTTTCAATTAACGGAAAAACTATATATCTTTCTTCAGAATCTGAAACACGGGATTTTAAAACCATTAACAAAACCAATCCGCTTATTTGTTATTTCGGTAATATAAGACAGGGAAGAAACGAGTCTTTGTCGGCAATTGCTTCGGCTTTAGGAAAAATTAATAAAGACTATATGGTAAATGTTTACTCCGGCCAAAATGATAAAGATATCGTAAAAGTGCTAACCGATAACAAAAATATAAGATTTATGGGTGTTATCCCGTATTCTGAGGTTCTGGAAACTATAAAAAAAGCGGATGTATTGATAATTGTAGAAGGCTTTAAGCATAAGCATGTTGTTGTTACCAGATATTCTCTTTCTACTAAAGTGGCAGATTCGCTCCAGAGCGGCGTACCTGTATTGGCTTATGGCTCTGATGAATGTGCGGTTATTAACTATTTACGCGACAATGATTGTGCGGCTGTATGTTCTGATAATAATGAACTTGAAAAGACCATTAGAAATCTGTTGACTGATGAAGAATACCAAAAGCGTTTATATAATAACGCCTTAGAAATAATCCGCAAAAACCATAATCTCGAAAAGAGTAACAAGATTTTTGAGGACTTGGTTGATGAAGTTATCTGTGATTATAAAAAAGATTAATTTATTTGCACGGTAGTTGTTATGAAAGTATTTGAAATTAACGGTTCGGTATTCGGCAGTACAGGTAAAATTATGTTTGGTATTGCCGATTTGCTTGAAAAACACGGGTGTGAGGTGTTATGTGCAGCACCCGTCACCAAAACAAACAGAAAAAAGCAGCTTGCCCGTAGCTATATACGTATAGGAAACTATTTTACACACATTATCACTGTATTAACAGCGAGATTATCTTCAAGAATTTTTTTAGGCGCTTATTTTTCAACTCGTGTATTAATAAAGAAAATCTCAAAATTCTCACCTGATATTTTGCACCTTCACAATCTTCACGGAGATTATATCAATTTTCCGTTGCTGTTTAGATATATAAGAAAGAACAATATAAAAACGGTTTGGACATTGCATGATTGTTGGTCGTTCACAGGACATTGTCCGCATTACATTATTGCAGGCTGTGATAAATGGAAAACAGGCTGTTATAAATGTAAATGTTACCGAAAATATCCCGCAAGTTTATTTGATGACTCAAAACGTATGTATAAATTAAAAAAACAATGGTTTTGTGACACGGATAATTTGATATTGGTTACACCTTCCTTGTGGTTAAAAAAGCAGTTGGAAAAATCTTTTCTGGATAAAGTTCCGGTTAAAGTTATTAATAACGGTATTGATTTAGCTGTTTTTCATCCTTCAAAATCTAATTTCAGAAAAAAGTATGGTGTTTCGGATTCTGAAATAATGATTTTAGGTGTTGCTTTTGATTGGGGTTACAAAAAAGGTCTGGATGTTTTTATCGAACTTTCAAAACAACTGACGGAAAAATACAGAATTGTTCTTGTTGGCACTAATGACGCACTCGATAGTAATTTGCCGGAAGGTATTATTACCATTCGTCGCACACATGACCAAAACGAACTTGCGCAGATATACTCTGCGGCGGATGTTTTTGTTAATCCGACTCGTGAGGATAATTATCCTACCGTTAATCTTGAGGCGATTGCCTGCGGAACTCCCGTTATTACGTTTAATACCGGCGGCGCCGCTGAGATGATTAATGAAAATTGCGGAAGAATTATAAGAAATAACGACTTGAACGGATTGGTTGACGCCATTCGTTCGGTGAAGAAAAAGAGTCCCGATGCTGTCAGTCACTGTGTTCAAACGGCGTTGAGTTTTGATGAGACAATAAAATACCAACAATATGAGGAGATATACGGGCTGTGGGAAAAGTCAGCAGAAAAAAATTAAAAATCAGTGATAATTTAGTTTATGCTGTTTTGGTAATCAGCGGACTTAATTTTATGCTGAGAGGTATATATATATTAGGTGTATTCGCTTTAATATATATAGCTTTTAATCATTCTTTTATTAAAACAAAAGCGATAATTCCGATTGCTGTTTTTGGTGTTTTTTATTCTCTGTTTTTATTTATAAATGAATTAGGCGTTTCCGATATGATAAAAGGACTGCTTTTTCCTGTGGTTTGGCTATTCGGATATATATTCGCTACCAATGCTTCGTTTTCACGGTTTATGAAAGCGCTTGTTTGTATGGCTTACGGAATGGCTGCTCATGGAATATTAAACTTAGTTTACAATATTTCTATTGGCAATAATTATATGTCCGGACAAGCGTATGATATATTTACTCACAAGCTTCATGCGGCTACAGCGCAGGCTGCTAATTTTACCATGATTGTTGCTCTTGTTTTTTGGCTGGTTTTTATTCAAAAGAATAAACTGCTGAAAATCATCAGCATCGTTGTATATCTTGTTGCTGTTTACTATGATGTGTCTATCGGGGGAAGAACATTTTTAATTTTAAGTTTGTTTTCGCTTGTTTTTAGCTCCGTAATGTATATTTCAACTTTTTTAAGAGACAGAACAAAAAGAAGAAGTGCGGTTTTTATAATTGTAATTCTTATTACTGTATTTGTGTTAGTGCTTATTGCATATGAGTTTAACTGGTTTAATATTAGCAAATTGTTTTCATTGTCATACTTAAACACAAGACTTCAAAGAGGCTCTACTTTGATGAAGAATGACAGGTTTGACCGAAAACTATTCTATTTAAGCAATATATTGGAATACCCATGGGGAGGGCATCGGATTTCAACCATAAATAATATTTCTTATGCCCATGATATTTGGCTTGATACTCTTGATGAAGCAGGTATTCCGGCGTTTGTTTCTCTTCTGATATTTTCTGTTTGCAGTATAGCGAGATTTATCCGTGTATGTTTTTTGAAATCTGTTGATGTTCAATATAGAATTGTATTGATAAACTTTGTAATCATAGTTACGGCTCAAATGTTTGTTGAACCAATTATTAAAAGCCTTCCTGTTTTGTTTTTTATGTATTTGGTAATAGACGGAATGCTGAAAGCTTGCATCAATAACGAACAAGGGAGAATCTATCGCAATGAAAATCGTAATGTTGTCTAATTTTCTTAATCATCATCAGCTTTCTTTGTGTCAGGAATTAGCCAGACTTACTGATAATAATTTTTATTTTATAGCTATAGAAAAAATGCCGGAGGAACGCAGACTTTTGGGATATCAAAACTACACGGATTTTCCTTTTTTCATTCAGTACACTGAAGAAAAAAAGAAACTCATTGAGAGTTTGATTATTGAGAGCGACGCTTTGATTTGCGGCTCTGTCCCCGACAGCTTTTTTGTTCCCAGAGTAAAAGCCCGCAAGCTGACCTTCAGGTATTCTGAGAGGGTGTTTAAAACCCCGTTTACAATTAAAAACACTTTACATCGTATCGGTTCTATGCTGGTGCATTTTATTCGATATCAAAATCAAACGCAGTATCTTTTGTGTGCGAGCGCATTTACAGCATTGGATATTAGCCGATTTGGATGCTTTCATAATCGTTTATATAAATGGGGTTATTTTCCTGAAGCCAAAAAGTATGAAGAGATGACCGATTTAATATCCCGAAAAAAGCATAACAGTATTTTATGGTGCGGAAGAATGATTGACTGGAAGCATCCTGAGGCTGCCGTTGAATTAGCAAAAAGACTTCGTAATAGTAATTTTTCGTTTACACTTGATTTTATAGGAATAGGCGACCTTGAAAATAGGTTGAGGAAATTCGTACAAAATGAAGGATTAGACGACTTCGTTCATTTTCATTGTTCTATGACTCCCGATGAGGTTCGCGAGTATATGGAAAACGCTTCAATTTATTTAATGACGAGTAACCGGCGTGAGGGTTGGGGAGCTGTCGTTAACGAGGCTATGAACAGTGGTTGTGCGGTGGTTGGAAGCCATATCGTTGGCTCAATTCCTTACCTTATTCAGGATAAAAAAAACGGGTTAATCTACCGCTCGGGAGATATGGAAGACTTATATTCTAAGGTTGTCTATTTATTGGAGCATCCGGAAAAGAGAAAACAAATCGGACTTGAAGCATACCGTACAATTACCGGCTTGTGGAACGCTGAAACAGCGGCGCAGAGATTTGTGAATGTTTGCTCACATATTTTAAACGGTGAAAAATCGCCCGATTTATATGAATTCGGTCCTTGTAGCAAAGCTGAGATAATAAAGAATAATTATTATAATTAAATTCCTTTTGGAGGATTGATTATGGAACAATATCAGGTTGGTGGATTTGATATTAAATTACTTCAAAACAAAATGTTGGGTATTCTTTTGGAGATTGACCGGATTTGCAGAGAAAACAATATCCGTTATTTACTTGATGGAGGAAGTATGCTCGGAGCTGTACGTCATCACGGCTTTATTCCTTGGGATGATGATGCCGATGTGATGATGCCGAGAGATGATTATGATAGGTTTATAGAAATTGCTCCCCGGGCGCTTGGCAAAAAATATGTGTTTCAATGTATTGAGAATACACGTGAATATCCGTATAATTTCGGAAAAGTTTTTGATACTTCAACAGAGTTTTATGAAAAATTCACTGCGAAATTGAATATCTCGCACGGCGTTTATGTTGATGTTTTTCCTATGGATTACGTTGATGAAAACTACCTAAAACAAGCCCGTATGATCGGGCATCTTACTATGGCGAGGTATTACAAGCTCGGAATAAGTCACAGGGCAAAGGGATTAGTCGCTAAGTTAATACCGCTTTCAGTTATAAATAAAATCATATCTAAAAAAATGAGATATTGTGACAACAGCAGCCCTAAAGTTTGTAAGCTTTGTCATCACGGAAAAAATAAGCCTCCTATTGATATTTCACTTTTTAATAATGTGATTAGAGTAGAATTTGAATCGGCAATGCTACCGGTTCCTGCTGAATATAATTGTTTTTTGAGCGAAAGATACGGCGATTATATGAAACTTCCTCCTATAGAGAAGCGAGTTCCTGTTCATCAGATTACGGAGGTCAGATTATGAAAAAAGAACCTGTTATCGGTTATACTACAGGTGTATACGATTTGTTTCATGTGGGACATTTGAATATCTTGGAACGAGCCAGTGAACAATGCGATTATTTAATAGTAGGTGTTAGCACAGACGATCTTGTGTTGAGTGAAAAAGGCAAGCTTCCGATAATTCCGTTTCAGGACAGAATTAGGATTGTAGAAGCTATTCGTTATGTTGACAGGGTTGTTCCCCAATACAATAAAAATAAACTCGAGGCTTATGAAAAGTATCATTTCAATAAAATGTTTGTCGGAAGCGATTGGCAGGGAACAGAAGTATGGAATGAATTTGAAAGACAGTTTTCACCGCTTGGCGTTGAAATCGTTTATTTACCACATACAGACGGAATATCGTCAACAATTTTGACAAAAGCTATTTCAATGAAAAACGGTGACAACAATGAATAAAGCCTCCCGTACAAAAAATGTTGCCAGAAATGTGACGGTATCATTAATTTGTCAGGCGCTTAATATCTTGCTGCAATTTGTTGGAAGAACTATATTTATATATGTGCTTGGCAAGGAATACCTTGGTGTAAATGGTCTTTTTACCAATATTTTAACAATGCTGTCCTTTGCCGAATTGGGTATCGGAAACGCAATGGTTTTCAGTATGTACAAGCCTCTTTCTACAGGTGACACACATAAGCTGCAATCCATAATGAAGCTTTATAGAAAATCCTACATAATAATAGGGATTGTTGTTGCCGGGCTTGGATTATGCGTAATACCGTTTTTGAATCAAATGATTGGAAAAACTCCGGATATTCCGGAGAGTATTACGCTTATATATATTCTTTATTTGGCAAATTCAGCATCTTCTTACTTTTTTGTCTATAAAAAATCTATTATTATTGCCGACCAACGACAGTATATTGTTAATATATATCAGGAGATAACAGGATTTATCCAACTTATTCTGCAGTCGGTAATACTGTTTTTGACCAAAAACTTCTTATTGTATTTGTTAATCCAGATTGTATGTACATTGTTTAACAATGTTTGGACTGCACATAAGGCAAATAAACTTTATCCTTTTCTAAAAGAAAAAGCAGAAGATTTATCAAAAGAAGAGAAAAAAGGGATATTTAGTAATGTAAGCAGCTTGGCATTATATAAATTCGGCTCTGCAATCCTAAACGGTACAGATAACATAATTATTTCATACATGTTTTCGATTGTTTTTGTCGGAATGGTGTCAAATTATGTAATGATAATTAATATGTGTACTACTATCCTAAGCAAAGTTACCTCATCTTTTACCGCAAGTATTGGAAATCTTAATGCGGAAGGCAATCCGGAAAAGCAGTATCGTGTTTTTGTTAAGATGTTATTTTTATCTGTGTGGATTTTTGGTTTTGCTTCATTTGGAATGATGTTGTTTTTAAATGATTTTATTGATTTGTGGGTGGGAGAGGATTATGTACTGCCATATATAACGTTGTTATCGCTGGTCTTGAGTTTTTATGTCAGCTCGGTTCAGTTTGCTACATATACATATAGAACAACACTCGGGTTATTCCGTCAAGGTCGTTTTGCGCCGATTATTGCAGCGTTAGTTAATATAGCAGCATCAATTTTCCTTGCAAAGCTGATTGGATTGAGCGGTATTTTCTTTGCAACGGCAATTTCCAGATTTTTTGTAATTACTTTAGTAGACGTTCAGCTTGTATATAGACTTGGTTTTCACAAAAAGCCAATAAAGTATTACGGAATGTATTTTGGGTATTTAATTATTATTATCGGTATTTATTTGTTGTCGAGGGCTATCTTAAGTTTTATTGATTTGACAGGTGTTGTTGGGCTGATTGTAAAAGTAATAGTTGCCTCTGTAATATATAACGGAGTATTTTTGCTGGTTTTTGGAAAAACATCAATGTTTAAGGAAATAATCAAAAGTTTTCTTTCACTGTTTTTGCGAAAAAAGAAAGGGTAAATTTAGATAATAAATCAGCGGTTAATCGTAATTATTTGGATTAACCGCTGATTTATTTTAAAAATTGCATTTTTTTATGCAATTTTTTACGTTTTCTACCTATAAGTGAAAGGAGTTTTTTTTAATGAATATAAAACCAAAAAAAATAAAATACAACATCAATAGAAAAGAACCTTGCTGTTTGCTGGTGTTTAATCACTCATCCGATAAAGGAACAAGATTTATCGAAGTTGCGCTTGTAGACGGAAACAATAGTCCAATCGATATTTCAGGAGCAACTGCATTTGCAAGTATAGTTACAAAAGATAATATTTTGCTTGCAGACAATGTTCCCTGTACAATTTCCGACAGCAGTGTTATAGTACCGATTGATAACGCTGTGATTCGGGGAAGAAAATGCGATTTTTATGTAGAAATAAGCATAATTCAGGGAGAAAAAGCATTGACGCTTCCGTTCCCTTTATGGGTACGAATGAGAGGTTCTATTCTTGATGACGCCGAAACTACAGATAAATCTATAGGTATCGTCCCGGAACTGTTACGTGACGCAAAAAAAGAGCTGGAACGAGTTCAGGAGTTAATCGATGTAAAAAACGGTAAATCAGCTTATGAAATTGCTTGCGATAACGGCTTCTTCGGAACAGAAGCAGAGTGGTTATTATCACTGCGCGGTCAAAATTATGTGTTGACAGATAATGATAAGCAGGAAATTGCACAAATGGTTTTTGAGCTAATTCCCGAAGCAGAGGAGGGAGTTTACTGATGAAGAAAATCATTAATGAACAAAGCTTGTTTAATATTGGCAACGCTGTTCGTGCTAAATCCGGGAACATCAGCTTGCGTACACTTCAGCAACTTGAAACCGATATTTTAAGCCTTAAATCCTCGCCAAATGAGACTATACCCGATTATATTTATACCGAGGCAA
>Ga0256405_10008691_pt1 | contig 14367 bp, 13 predicted proteins | sample RumenRJG_02DNA_FD_189096 | JGI IMG/M metagenome (GOLD analysis project Ga0256405, IMG submission 189096) | Bovine rumen microbial communities from Lethbridge, Alberta, Canada - RJG_02 | ecosystem: Host-associated > Mammals > Digestive system > Stomach > Rumen | place: Canada: Alberta...
GATCGGAAGAGACGCGGTAGCCAAGGATGGAACGGGAGCATGCATCCATGATGAACCAGACGAAACCTTTGACGCCTCGCACCTTGATGTAGGTCTCATCACCGACCATGCTGGGGGAAGGCTTGTATGGAAGCGTTCCATCGCTTTTCTGTCTTTTTCCTCCGCTTCCAGCAGGATCTTCCTAAAAGCAATGATGTAGTTCTTTTCGGATTCATTTTCTTTCCTGATATTCTCCATTGACCTTTCCTCCCTTTCTTCAGCACGGCTCCTCGCCGTCATACATATAGTCACCGTAATCATACCTTTCATCTTCTCTGCGCAATCCCGAGACCCTAAGACATTCTGCAAAGGCAGCAATCAATTCGTCTGAATCAAGGAATCTGGTAAGACCGAGATGCATGACTCTTTTGTTACCCCTGTACACGAATGCTTCCGGCTCATCCTCTGACTGTTCAATCAGATAACCTTCATACTCAACTACCATATCTCTAACCTCCATATTCGCATGCAGAACATTTGTTCTTTTCACGTCTTGATTCTACTATTCCCAATATTTCATGTCAATAAGAACTTCACACAGAAAAAGACAGTTGGACTATAGTTACCAACTGCCTTCCATCATCTGTCATTATGACTTTTTCGATAGTTAACATAATAAATATTTCCGTTACCTATTGTTGGTAGAGGCGGGTGGGATTGAACCACCGACCAGAGCTTTATAAGAACCCCACTCTCACCGCTGAGTTACGCCTCCATGTTGGCCGAGGGAGGGAGATTTGAAGATTTCAGCAAGTCTGGAAACGTTGAAAAATCAAGGAAGGAGTGACGTCCCTCTTCCAGTGTATCCAGAAGTGTATCCAAATGATACCCGGCGGTGGCAAATAGATACCAAATAAAACAAGTCCACAGGCAGCTGTCCGATCATCAATTCAGCCTATAAATGCATTTATACAGGCCTGCAGACGAATAACAAGCAAATCCAGGCCTGGTTTTTAATATCAGGGCTTGCAAATTCACCTGAAAAGAGGTTGTCACATTTTGGTTAAATGAACTGCTCCCCGTCAAGCGGACAGTGAAACAAAATAAGATTTTTGTACGATCAGTATCATGACGATGCTGATCGTTTTTTAGGTTTTAACGGTTTCCCTGATTGGGGGCGTTCATTCTAATCATCGCTCCGCCAGTGTCAAGGGTAAATGTACGGCTTCGCCGCCCTTGCCACTGTCTTCGTCGATGATTGGTATTACCGCTACGCCAACCAGGGATATCTCTGCTGCTCAAGCAGCTAATTCATAACTCTGATGTTTCTCCATCGGGGTCAGTACGCCAAGCTTTCTCTGCAGTCTCCGGTTGTTGTAGTAGTAGATGTAATTCTCGATCATTTCAACGAGCGCCTCCCGACTCTCGAATCGCTTACCATAGTAGCGTTCCCGTTTCAGGATTCCCCAGAATCCCTCCATCGGACCGTTGTCGATACACTTGGCAACACGGGACATGCTCTGGGTCATTCCTGCTGCAACCAGCTTCCCATAAAATGTCCTGTTTGTATATTGAAATCCACGATCGCTGTGGAACAAGGGATGCGCGTCCGGATTTTCCCTGACGGCCGCATCGAAGGTATCGAATACCAGTGGATTATCATTGTGATCCCTGATCACGAATGACACGATTCGGCGATCATACAGATCCAGAATCGCGCTCAGATAGATCTTGTGAACAACGATTCCCTCATACCATTTGAATTCCGTTACATCCGTGAGCCATTTTTCGTTTGGTTTCTCTGCTGTGAATTCTCGGTTCAGCACATTCTCTGCAATATGCTGCGGATTGCGGGCCTGTCTGGTGCATCCGTGATTGGCATATTTGATCGTTGCTTTGATCCCTTTTATGCGGCAGATCCGCAGCACCCGTTTATCGTTGACATCGATATCATGGTATCGTTCCAGATCATCCCGGATCCTACGGTATCCTTTGTCCGGGTCCTTTTGGTGGATCTCCTCGATCTTCTCCGCGATCCGTTCATTTTCCAGAACTCGTTTGCCGAAATCTCCCTTGAGCCATTTGTAGTAAGCGGACCTGGATACGTGCAGAATATCACAGCATAATTCCACTGGGTCGTCATATTCCTCATTGCAGTATTTAATTGCTTCGTAGAGGTTTGATTGTCTCACTTGCGAAAGGCATCCCTCCTTTCCAGTCCCTCGAGTTTTTTTAACAGATCCCGCTCCACCTTAGTTCTGTAAAGCTCATGCTCCAGTTTTGCCATTTTGATCTTCATTTCTTCGAGCTCGGTCCTGGGCTCCTGCTCCGCTTTGCGCTTCCCTCGGCGGTCTTCCAGACCGGCCTCACCAAGTTCAGAGTATTTTCTGACCCAATTGTAGATCTGCTGGTAGCTGACATTGTGCTTTTCTGCAGCATCATTGTAGCTGAGCCCGTTATCAAGACAGTCTTTGACAATGGCGATTCGTTCTTCCTTTGTGGTTTTCCTCGATGTCTTCATGTGGCGTCCTCCCAACTTTCCCTGCCGGAAATCTCTGCCTTCATTATACATCTTGACCCACCGCTGTAGTTGAGTTACTGATCGTAGTTTGTGCTTTGTCGCAACAGTCTGCAGAGAACCTTTTCCTTCAAGGTAGTCTTTCACTGCTTGCAGTTTCGTCTTAGGGCTATATGATCGGTTGTGTTCATAGGCTGCAAATGCAAGTGAACCTTCCGAATCATATTTGCTGATCCATCTCTGGACAGTGGCAATGCTGACGCCGATTTGTCTGGCTGCCGATCTCTGGCTCAATTTGCCGGACTTAACTAACTTTACGGTTTTGACCTTTTCCTCTGCGGTCGTTTTAGTTTTGACTGGCATAAAAATGCTCCCTCCATGATTGACAATGTTTTTCCTTTTCACTGTCTCTCATAGAGGGAGCATATCAAAATGCGGCAGCCTCTTATTCTTTACTATTTGCACCTTCTGCAGGCTTTCATCTCGTCTGCCAGCTTAGACGCCAGCTCTTCATTGAAGCTTCCCGGCAGTGATCTCCATTGCCAGTTACCTGCAGGCACCGATGGCGTATTCATTCTTGACTCTGTTCCAAGTCCCAGAATATCCTGCGCCTGCACGACTGTAAGCCCGGCATCAGACTTCCATATGGACCTCATCATATCCCAGTTGTAGTTATCAGGATCATTAAGCCCAAGGTATCTGATGGCTTCAGCGGTATCCTCACGATCTGCAGTCATTATCCAGCCGATTGCAGGTTCATTATCATGGGTTCCGAGATATGCAACACAGTTCTCATAATAGTTTTCCGGCAAATACAGACTGCCCTGAGGGTCTCTCTTGTCGAAGGCCATCTCGAGTACCTTCATGCCGGGATATCCTGTTTCCTTCAGCAGCTCAGCTACATCAGGAGTTACAAATCCAAGGTTCTCGGCAATGATATCTTTTTTACCGATCGCAGACTCTACCGTCCTGAAGAAATCTATCCCGGGCCCTTTGCGCCAGCACCCCTTGCTCGCATCATCTGCACCATATGGGATCGCATAATAGGATTCAAACCCTCTGAAGTGATCTATCCTCAGTACATGATAGATCCCGGTCAGATATTCTATTCTCCGGTTCCACCAGGAATAGCCGTCTTTTTTCATGCCTTCCCAGTCAAAGAGAGGATTGCCCCACATCTGGCCTTTATCCGAGAAACCATCCGGCGGGCAGCCTGAGACCTCGACAGGCCTCCGCTCTCCGTCCAGTTGGAACATCTCAGGGTGCGCCCAGACATCAGCGCTGTCCATGGATACATAAATAGGCATGTCACCTATAATTCTTATACCCTTCTGCTCAGCATAAGTTCTCAGAGTCTTCCACTGTCTGAAGAACATGTACTGTATGGCCTTCCATTCGCTGATTGCAGAACCGTGTTCAAGTGAAAACCGGGCAAGCAGCTCTTCGTCATGGTTTCTGTAAGGATCGTCCCAGTCGGTCCACGAGATGCCTCCAAAACTCTGTTTGACTGACATGAACAGAGCGTACTCATCAAGCCAGAAGGCATTCTCTGAACAGAATCTGCGAAAAGACTCAGGCTCATCGGCCAGCAGCCTCTCTGCCGCAAGCTGCAGAATACTAATTCTGTGCTCATTCAGCTTTCCGAAATCAACTTTTGCTGGGTCACTTCCCCAGTCGAGGTTCGCATATTCCTCATGTTCCAGCAGTCCATCTTCTGCCAGCTCATCAAGGTCGATAAAATACGGGTTACCGGCAAATGATGAGAAGGACTGATACGGCGAGTCTCCGTATCCCGTAGGGCAAACAGGAAGTATCTGCCAGTAGCTCTGGCCGGCAGCAGCAAGAAAGTCTATAAACTCTCCGGCTTCTTTTCCAAGCGTCCCTATGCCATGCGGAGATGCAAGTGATGATATATGTAATAGAACTCCGCTCTTTCTCAAATCACTTTCCTTCTTTCAGTTATATTAGTGGCAGACAGCCTTCTCCGTATCCTTATCGAAGACATGTACCTTGTCCAGATCTATTGCCAGGCTGATGTTCTCATCCGCTTTTCTGGCATATCTTGCAGGTACTCTTGTTATCATCTTCTGACCGGCATAGTTGATGTACAGATATGATTCTGATCCCATCATCTCATCAAGGTCAATATATGCATCAATAACATTGCCCTCAGAGAAGAACTGTTTCTCAGCATGGAAGTCTTCAGGTCTGATACCAACTACGACTGTTTTGCCGACATATGGCTCAAGTTCCTTCTTGTCTGAGTGGATCCTTGCTTCGCCGAAGCAGAGTGAGAAGCCATCTCCTGCCTTCTCGACTGTTGCATCGATGAAGTTCATCTGAGGCGATCCGATAAATCCTGCCACGAAGAGATTGTCAGGATAATCATACAGATTCTGCGGTGTGTCATACTGCTGTATAATACCGTCCTTCATGACACATATCCTGTCTCCCATTGTCATGGCTTCAGTCTGGTCATGAGTTACATATACAAATGTAGTTCCCAGCTGCTTGTGCAGTTTGCTGATCTGGCTCCTCATCTCTGTTCTGAGCTTGGCATCGAGGTTTGAGAGAGGCTCGTCGAGGAGGAACACCTCAGGGTTTCTTACCATAGCTCTTCCGAGCGCGACTCTCTGACGCTGTCCTCCGGAAAGAGCCTTAGGTTTTCTGTCAAGATAAGGCTCCAGTCCGAGGATCGATGCTGCCTCTCTGACCTTGCGGTCGATCTCATCCTTAGGTGTCTTGGCAAGTTCCAGAGCAAAAGCCATATTCTTGTATACACTCATATGCGGATAGAGCGCATAACTCTGGAATACCATTGCAATATTTCTTGATTTAGGCGGGACTTTGTTCATCAGCTTGTCACCGATGTACAGCTCACCATCCGATACTGATTCAAGGCCTGCGATCATACGAAGCGTCGTTGATTTACCGCAGCCCGACGGTCCGACAAGTACTACGAATTCCTTGTCTTTGATCTCAAGGTTGAGATCCGGAACAACCGTAACCCCGTTATCATATGTCTTAACGACATGCCTGAAGCTTATTCCGGCCATATCGATTATCTCCTTCCGTCTATTTCATGACTAGCTGTTCTATTACCATCATGGATATCTCAGATCTGCCTGATGCTGTTCCCCGGGATCAGTATGAACGGAATCACCTCGTGCACAGCGCTTCCGCCGCTTACCATATCGATCAGTATCTCGATACTTCTGGCAGCAATTGCCTCTCTGTTCTGTCTGACCGTTGTCAGTCTCGGAATTATGTAATCTGCAGGATCTATCCCGTCAAATCCTACTATCGACAGATCATCAGGGACACGAATCCCTCTGTCGGCCGCCGCTCTTATGGCACCTATGGCTGTTACATCACTCATACCATATATTGCTGTAACATCCGGCATCTTGCGGAACAGCTTGCCTGCAGCGCTATACCCTCCTTCAAGACTGAAGTGGCTCTTCTCATACTGTCTGAACTCATCGAATTCAATGCCGTTTCTGGCGAATGCCCTTTTACAGCCGGTCAACCGCTCTTTGGATGCTGTCGATGTCTCCGGATCACCACCGATAACGCCGATCTTTGTATGTCCGTGTTCAACAAGCATGTCGATGATGTGTTCCGCAGCGAGCCGGTCATCAGTCGTGACACTAGCAAGATTATCAAAACCAAGCTCAGATCCGTCTATAGTGACAAGTACGCATGGAACACTGATTCCCGTGAAGCCGTTCCTGAAGAACTTCAAATTCGCGCCAAGGAAGAGGATTCCCTCAGGTTTCTTCTCCCTGCAGATACGCTGCGCAAACTCCACCTCATTATCGTCCTCATTGAGATAGAATACATCGCATTCGTATTCGAACTCATCCAGTTTTCTCTGGAAGAGTTCTGTCAAAGCGTTGAACAGCATATGCTGAGTTCCTTTGAGTAGAACCGCTATGCCTCTTGTCCCACGCTGCTTGAGCAGCTTCGCATTGCCGTTCAGCTGGAAATTGTATTTATCAACCACGGCCATGATCTGCGTTCTTGCTTTGTCAGATACATTCTTGTGTCCGTTCAGCACCCTCGATACTGTACCGACCGAGTATCCGGATTCTCTAGCTATATCCTTGATAGTAATCATCTCTCTACCTGCCCCTACAGTCTTATCCCTTGACAGCTCCGGCCGCAACTCCCTTGATGATCTGCTTCTGCCCGAGCAAATATACTATGATAATAGGAATTATTGTCATCATGATGCTCGCCATCATTGGTCCCATCTCAACTTTACCATAGCTGCCTCTGAAATACTGTATCAGCATAGGAATTGTCTTATATTTCTTAATGTCAAGAACGAGTACAGGCAGGAGGTAGTCATTCCATACCCACATTGCTTCGAGAATGCCTACCGATACCAGTGTCGGCTTGAGGATCGGGAATACAACGAGGAAGAACGTCTGTATAGGATTGCAGCCGTCTATCATCGAGGCTTCTTCTATCTCCAGCGGGATAGATTTCATGAAGCCCGCGAACATGAATACCGCAAGTCCCGCACCGAAGCCGAGATAAATAATCCAGATGTTCCATGGTTTATTCAGGTCAAGGCTGTCAGCTGTCTGGGAAAGTGTGAACATTACCATCTGGAACGGTACTACCATCGAGAATACGAACAGATAGTAAAGTGCACTTGTGAACTTGTTCTTAACTCTTGTGATATACCATGCACACATCGAGCAGCAGACCAGGATAGCAATTACTGATGTTATCGTGATCAGTACGCTGTATCCGAGGCTTCTCGCAAAGCCCTGCGCACCGAGTGCATTGATGTAGTTAGTGAATCCTGCAAAAGTCTCTGATGTCGGAAGATTGAATATATCCGATGTTCCGATAGCGCGCTCTTCCTTGAGAGAGTTGATCAGTATCATGAATATCGGATACAGATATGCTACAGCCAGGATAGAGAGCAGGATGACCCATATATGGTCTGATAATCTGGTTTTCTTTTCCATCATGCCTGTACCTCCCTCGAACGTGTAGCTCTAAGCTGTATCATAGAAATTACTATTACCAGAATGCAGAACAGAACTGCCTCACTCTGTCCATATCCCTTCCACTGCATGCCTGCACGGGCGTAGAAGGTATTGTAGATATTGAGAGCCAGCATTTCTGTTGAATGCTTAGGAGCACCTGCTGTCAATGCTAAGTTCTGGTCGAACAGCTTGAAAGAATTAGTCAGTGTAAGGAATACACAGATAGTGATTGAAGGCATGATCATCGGCAGTTTGACCCTGAAGAAGGTTTTAGCCGGGGATGCGCCATCAATCGCTGCAGCTTCCAGTATATCGTCTGGAACGTTCTGAAGTCCCGCAATATATATGATCATCATGTATCCTATCTGCTGCCAGCACATGAGGATGATCAGTCCCCAGTAGCCTGCTGTCGAGTTGAGAGCCAGCAGAGGCTTTCCTACATTTGACAGTATACAGTTGATGAGTATCTGCCAGATGTAGCCGAGTACGATACCGCCGATCAGATTCGGCATGAAGAATATCGTACGGAAAACATTCGTCCCCCTCAGTTTTCGTGTCAGCAGCAGGGCAAGCCCAAGGCCGCCGACATTGATAAGAATGATTGAGACAACCGCAAAGCTTACAGTAAATACGAATGAGTGCCTGAAGGCTTCATCTGTAAGCGCATATTTGAAGTTGTCAAGGCCGGTCCATTTGGCATTGCTGACTGTTGTGAACCTGCAGAAAGACAGATACAGTCCTTCAATGAATGGGATCACAAAGCCTATGACAAATGCTGCGGTTGTCGGGATGACGAATATCGGAGCGTACTTTCTAAGTGCTTTGTCCATTGTTCACCTCATCCTGTAAGGAGAAGAGGCAGACAGATTAACTGTCTGCCTCTTCAGTTGCTTAGGTTTATTTAGGATAATTATTTGTTGATGCTATTTAAAGGATACTATTAGCCCTCGTTAGCGAGTGCATACTCTGAAGCCCATCCATCTACGAATGCAGCCTTAACAGCATCCCAGTTAGCATCTGTCTGGTCTGCAGCATATGCTGTCAGAGCTTCGCCAAGTCCATTCTTCCACTCTTCTGAAGGCATTGTTGTGAAGTTCCAGGATACTGGTGTCAACCCGGCCTCTGTGTTGGCAACATCCTGCTTAACAAATCCATTGCTGGACTCAACAGCAGCCTTGAAAGGAATTGTGAATCCCATCTCGTTAGCCATTGCTTCTGTTCCTCTCTCGGAAGTTACGCACCAGTTCATGAAATCAAGAGTAGCCTGAATGTCTGCTTCGCTTGCATTTGAGTTTACACACCAGAAGTTCTCTGTACCTGTGCAGAGACCCTGATTTGCCTCATCTCCTGCTCCGATGTAGATAGGGATCATTGTAACGTCGTCCTCAGCAAGGAGTCCGTCGCCTACAACTCCGCCCCACTCCCAGGAACCATTCTGATAGAATACAGCTTCTCCGGAAGTGAATTCATTTCTGGCGTCATCGCCGGTCTTATTAGCAAGTTCCTTAGGATCGCATGTGCTGTTGTTAATGTAGAGATCCCAGATTGCCTTGTAATTATCAAGATAAGTTCCCTTGATAGCATCAGTGGACTCAATTCCGTCATCCTGATACTCGAAATAGATCGGGAGGTTAGCAAGGTGGGTCTTGAATCTCCAGTCTGAAGATCCATCCATGCCTGCTGATGTGAATGCGGAGAATCCGAGTTCATCGCTTCTTGCTGTGATGTCCTCTGCAACTTTCTTGAGGTCGTCGAAAGACTTGATATCATCTACAGTGTAGCCTGCCTTCTCAAGAAGAGCCTTGTTTGTGATAATTCCGTATGACTCGATTACATATGCAATTCCGTCAACCTTGTCACCGTCCTTGAGCGCATATGCATCGCTTGTCAGCTGTCCGTATACATCCGTACCTGAGAGGTCATAGCAGCTGTCTTTCCAATTTGCAAGACCAACAGGTCCGTTTACCTGGAACAGTGTAGGAGCATCGTCCTTGCCCATTTCAGACATGAGTGTTGTCTCATACTCACCGGATGCTGCTGTAACTACTGTTACAGGAACGCCAGTCTCTTCTGTATACTCTGCAGCAAGAGTCTGCCACTGCTCATCCTGCTCAGGCTTGAAGTTCAGGTAATAAACCTTGCCGGTCTCATCTGAAGCTTCCTCACCGCTGCCGCCTCCGCAGGATGCGAACATCATGCATGTCATTGCAGCAATAAGAGCCAAAACAAATAACTTTTTCTTCATGACTATTCCTCCTAGAATAAATCCAACCAGTAATTAATCTGCGGGATAATTGAATCGTTTCCAAATTAAGGTTATCCCTTCTGTGTTTAAATTTAATAAAAACAGTCGGGAAATGCAAGCGTTTTTTGCGATTTTTTCTGGATTTATTGTCCTAATCCAGGGACGATCGGTATTTTGAGAATGTAAGTCATTGCTGTTTTTGGAAACGATTACACAGTGTTGTTTCATCTAATATCCGTCCGGCAGTCTGCCAATGATAATCCTGGACACAAAAAAAGAGAGCCGTTCATAGAACGACTCTCGAAACGGCTCGTATGCCGCATATATGGCGGAGAGAGAGGGATTTGAACTCCCGCGCCGCCGTCACGGCCTAGCAGGTTAGCAACCTGCCCTCTTCACCGCTTGAGTATCCCTCGTTAATTGGTGGTAAAGGCTGGACTCGAACCAGCAACGCCGGGATCTTCAATCCCGCGCTCTACCAATTGGAGCTACTTTACCATATTGGCGGCCTCTGCAGGATTCGAACCTACACCGCCGGAATCAAAATCCGGTGTCCTTCCATTTAGACAAAAAGGCCACATGGTGCGCCATCGTGGACTTGAACCACGGACTGCACGCTTATCAGACGCACTCTCTAACCAACTGAGTTAATGGCGCATGGCACCCCGAGAAAGATTCGAACTCTCATCTGCGGTTTTGGAGACCGTTGTTCTGCCATTGAACTATCGGGATATTGGCGGTTCGTACGGGAATCGAACCCGTGTCTTCGGATCGACAGTCCGGTATAATAGCCACTATACTAACGAACCGTATTGGCACTCCACAAGAGACTCGAACTCTTATCAGCGGTTTAGAAGACCGCTGCTCTATCCTGTTGAGCTAATGGAGTATATTGGCGGCCCCTGCAGGACTTGAACCTGCACCTCCGGAATCAGAATCCGGCATCCTGCCGATTAGACGAAAGGGCTATGTGGTACGCCCTCGTGGATTCGAACCACGGACTCCCCGCGTATGAAACGGGTGCTCTGACCAACTGAGCAAAGGGCGCATACCTCCGGACTCCTGACCCAGATGTCCCAGAATGGATTTGCGCCGTGATCAGCTTTTGCCACCATGTCCAGTTCCTCCAATGTGACGTATCCCTGGACGAGTCCGTCACTGGCCATTGCCCGGATTTCTTCATACGGTATATAGTAGGCAATTGACTGACATTCATTTTTGAGCCATCCGTCGTCTGTGAATAACTCGACCTGATCCTCGGCCATTTGATCAATCGACAGATTCCAACCGTCGAAATCATCGATATCGATAAAGCTTCTGCTTCTGCTGACGATCGGCACCAGACGGTATTCACCTTCTTTTCGGATATATGGACCGATGGTCTCGATCTTATCATCTTTCTTTACGGCGAGATAAAAATCATAATACGTACTCATTTCTGATCCTCCTTCTACTTTGTTTATAATGTACAGGGCAGTATCGGAAATCGCACATTTTACGGTCTATAGATATTGAATATAATGGTTCCAGAAGTCATCCCCACAAATACAGGGTTCGAGTCCTTCCTCACCCGCCATAATCGAAGTCGTGAAATCGGCACTGAAATCATAGAAAAACAGAAATCTTCGAGTCCTGTCTGACTCAAAAACCATCCCCACAAAAAATCCCACTTCTTCCACTTTGTGCGTAGTTTTTACAGATTTGTACGAGTTCAGAGAAACGGCGAAAACGTTGAAATTTCAAAGAAAATGAGTGATATCAAAGGCTCCCGGATTTCTCCGAGAGCCCATTGTTTTGGTTGCGGGGGAAGGACTTGAACCTTCGGCCTCCGGGTTATGAGCCCGACGAGCTACCAACTGCTCCACCCCGCGACGATATATGATCTGTTGAACCAGCAGATGTTTCCTGGATTGGTGCCGGAGACCGGGATCGAACCGGTACGCTCGGTAAGGAGCGCAGGATTTTAAGTCCTGTGCGTCTGCCAGTTCCGCCACTCCGGCGAAATAAACTTGAATCTGAAGCCGAGACTTCAGATTCAGATTGGCTCCGAGGGTGGGGCTCGAACCCACAGCCTACCGGTTAACAGCCGGTTGCTCCACCATTGAGCTACCTCGGAATATTACTTTGTCCCGTTGCGACAGTGATTATTATAGCGCATCTGCAGAACGCAGTCAAGGAGAAATCCTAACTATTTCAGGTTTTTCCAACCTGATTTTATGATATGATATATCCGGATCACCGCTCACCAGAAACCCGGAGAAATAACTTGGAAAAAGCAGCTCACAAACTCACAGCTTTTATACTTTCACTCATTCTGCTCCTCTCTGTCACTGCCTGCGGCGGCCAGGAGAACAGCAATGAGATCGATCTGACCACGATGTCCGCGACCATGGTCTATTCCGAGGTTTTTGACATGCTCTACAAACCGGATGAATACATGGGCAAGACCATCAAAATGCGCGGAGCCCTGAACGCGGTCTACAACGAAGAGGACAACAGCATCATCTTCGCCTGCATCATTCAGGATGCGACCGCCTGCTGCGAACAGGGCGTGGAATTCCGCCTCAAAGAAGAACCGGAAGTATACCCGGAAGGCGGAACAGAAGTCACCGTTGTCGGCACTTACGATACTTATGAGCGGGATGGCGAAGTGTGCTGCTATCTCAAAGACGCTGTATTTCTTGAAGACTGAACTGCAGATGGATCGTTGCCAGAACAACGACCCTCTGAACTCGCTTCTGCACGCTTTTCATTGATCTCCTGTAGCAATCATCCTCTCCCTGATTCCTGCTCTCAAATCGGCAATTTCGCTTTTGGGGTAGTATTTAATGCTTTCATGGGGAAGTCTTCCCCACAGGTTTTGGATATACTACCCCACGCAGGAAAAATCGCAAAAAAAACCGGCAGCAGCGCCGGTTCTTCATCTTTTGTTCTGTGATATTCACACCTTTTTCTGTGATGATCACACCTTCTGGATCGCCTCGACTGCTTTGATGAACAATGTGCCGTGATCAAGCAGCGCGTCGGTCACTTCATCCTGATAGGCATCCTCCATCTCGCGGTAAGCATCGCCATAGACCTTGCCCATGATCTCCGCCTTCTGGCTCCGCTCGAACCCGGCGCCCATCTTCTTTTCTTCTTCATCGTAGTAACCGTTGTCATTGTCGTCATCTGCCATGATCAGCACCGGGAAAGAATAGAGCAATACTGCTCCGTTGTCTCCGGTCCCTCTCTCATGAAGGATGCGCTCCTCTTCTCTGGATAGCTGTACCCCGCGGGCCGGAAGTTCCTCCACCGACTCCATCAGTTTGGCAGTTCCCATACCGATATGATCCACGACCAGATCCGCGTAGGTCCGAGCCAGGAAACTGTATTCCTCACCGAATTCCGGGATCCCTTCGACCATCAGTTCCTGCATATTGACTTCGATCTCGATCTCCTGCTCCGGCGTCACGAATACGTTAAACCGAAAGATCTCTTCTACGTCACCGTCAAATTCTTCTGCGTCATCGTCTTCCAGTCCGTCGACCATGACTCCCAGATCATCAAATACGCTCATGCGTTTATCTCCTCTCTCCTAAATACGTTGCCAGCCGCAGCCCAATTGCTTATCCTCGGCCGCAGCCCAACTCTCTTTATCTCGGCAAAACGATGGTCCGCTTCTCCGGATCCTCCGCCTGCCGGTACAGGACGAACCTTCTGCCGATCGCCTGTACGAATTCCGCTCCAAGGGTCTCAGCCGCATCGTTGGCCGCTTCCTTCGGATCCAGCAGACTGCCCTCCTGCAGCTTGACCTTGATCAACTCCCGGCTGGAAAGCAGCCGGTCCATCTCACGAAGAACGTTTTCCGTCATATCCGATTTGCCGATGTAGACCACCGGATCCAGCTGCTGCGCGAGCTTTCTCAGATAACTTCTCTGTTTTCCTGTAATCATTTTCTCCTCTATTTCTTCCCGAGCCGCTTCACTTTCGGTTTCTTCTCCGGGGCTTCCTCCTGCTTCGCGCTCTCCGCTCCGGCAGTTCCATTCGCATCATCTTCCGCAGCCGGCTCTCCAGCCTTTGATGTATCGGTGCCCGTCATCTCGTCGGCTTCGCTCAGATCGATGTGCTCGATCGCTTCCGCAGGCAAAGGCTGAGCTTCCTCTGTCTCCAGCTTCTCGTTTTCTTTTTTTGTCTCTTCCATCAGCGCTGCCTGCTCCTCGGCCTGCGCCTCCTCGATCAGACGGATCTTCTCCGAATACTTGCGGATATTCTGCTTGTCATCCTGTGATTCGTAAATCGCCAGCAGCTCCCGCATGGTCTCCAGATGGCTTCCGTTGATCATCAGCACTTTCTTGAACTCCGCGACCGCGTCCGGCGTCCGGCCGGTCTGCTGATAGCCCACGCCCAGATAATAGTGGAGCGGCCACCAGTCCTTGAACTGGGTCTGCAGATAAGGCTCCAGGATCTCAACGCCATTCTCGTAGCGGCCGGAAGTCACCTCCAGACAGCCGGACTCGATCCGCACCGGATCCTGCAACTGTTCGATCCTCTTTTGGATCTCCTTGCGGTCCTTCTTGTTATGGGTGAACTTCAGGAACGACTCCCAGGCCAGAACAGCTTTTTTATACAGCCCGATG
>Ga0256405_10008692_pt1 | contig 14363 bp, 13 predicted proteins | sample RumenRJG_02DNA_FD_189096 | JGI IMG/M metagenome (GOLD analysis project Ga0256405, IMG submission 189096) | Bovine rumen microbial communities from Lethbridge, Alberta, Canada - RJG_02 | ecosystem: Host-associated > Mammals > Digestive system > Stomach > Rumen | place: Canada: Alberta...
TGTCAGAACGGGAACGGTCTTTTCCGTGAAAGCTCCTCCGTCGGGACGCTCATCGGCTACAGTGCTTTTTGTCGTGACCGCTTTGGGACCGCAAGACGAGAGAATCGCCAACACGGCCACAGCGGGGATGATTAAAGTTCTTTTTATCATGATCATTATCTTTGAAAGTCCGGTTCAACTCTCAAAGATAATGATGTTTTTTCAGAACTCCAGCGGACGTCCCCTGTAGAAATCAAGAAGCTTCGCCGAATACAGGTACTCGTAACGGGAGCGGACAAGGTCGGACTCGGAACGGAGATACGCATCCCTGGACTCGTTGAATTCGGTGATGTTCGCCTTGCCGTTCTCATATTTCGCTCGCACAAGGTCGAAAGACTCCCGGGCACTGTCCTGAGCCTGAATGCTTGAACGATACCTCTCAGAGGCCGCCACGGCGTTGTAATATGCCTGCTGGATCTCCTTGTAGAGGGTCTTTTTGGTGTTTTCAAGCTGAAGCATCTGATTTGTCCGGGAAAGCTCGGCGGCACGGACCTGATTCCTTGTCTGGAACCCGGAGAAGATCGGCACGCTGAGAGATATTCCAAGGTATTGGCTGAAATTGTGCTTGATTTGCTCCATGAACGCGGCGGAGGGGGCGGCGCTCATCGTGTAGTAATTGGTTCCGAGACCTCCGTTGGCGCTTATCGACGGGAGGAAGGCTCCTTTGGCGCTCTTGATGGAGAACTCGGTGGCGTCCAGACGGAACATCTCGGCTTTGACTGAAGGCTTGTTTTCGAGAGCCTCCGCATAGATGTCCTCGGGGTTTCCAAGCAGGATCCCATCTATCGGGACATTCGGCCGGACAATGCTGAATCCTTCAGGATCAGGTAGTTCCAAAAGTTGGGACAAGTCCAGCAACGACAAGTTGAGATTATTTCTCGCCTGTGTGGCGGACAGGCGGCTCTGCCCGAGGGCCGCCTTCTGCTGAGCCACTTGAGCCTGAGAGGCCTTACCATTCTCCAGCATGGCGGAAAGACGCTCCACCTGCAATGAGTCGATTCCGACCTGGTTGAGAGCCACGTCGAGAAGCTCCATGTTGTAAAGGATCTGGACATAAGCCTGAGCCACGGCGACACTCATGTCCTGACGGGCCTTCTCCAGATCGGCTGTAGAAGCCTTCAGATCCAACTCGCTCTCCTTGATGCTGTTATTGATCCTGGATCCCTGGAATATCGGCACCGCGGCGCCTAATGATATTCCCGTACTGGTCGTATTGGTGTTGGAATATGTGTTATCGGCGGTAAGGCCTCGTCCGAATGAGAAATTCTCGCTGGCGCTGCCGCTGACCTGGGGAAGGCGGCTTCCTTTAGCGGTCTCAAGCCGGAGCTCCTGCTGCTTGACCTGAAGCTCGGCCTGCTTGAGAGTGATGTTGTTCTCCCGCGCGTGGCGGACGCACTCGGCGAGAGTCCAAGGGCCGCTGTGGGTCTGGCCGTAAGCGACCCCGGACATCAACAAAAAGGTTATGGGTAAAAAAAGGTATCTCATCACTTCTTTTCAATTATCTGATTGCCACGGACTTTATCGCCTTCCTTGAGGCCGGACTTGATCTCGATGTTGATGCCGTCAGACAGGCCGGTCACCACAGGGGTCTTGTCGTATTTCTTCTCTCCCGTGACTTTATAAACAAAGGTTGAATCACCCTCGAAAGCCAGGGCGCTCTCCGGGACGGAAAGAACCCCGTCCACGCCCTCAAGCTGGATCTCGGCGTTGGCGCTGTAGCCTGAACGGATAGTGACGCTGTCGGGAACAGAGACAGCGGCCTTGATCTCGAACTCATTTGTCCCGTTCTTCTCCTGGGCTTTCGGGGATATGAATTCCATCACCGCATCGAGAGTCACGTCCTTCAAGGCTCCGACAGTGATCTTCATAGGGACCCCTTCACTGACTCGTCCAACCTCGGTCTCATCGATGAAACCGTCGAAGATCAGATCGCCCATGTTGGCGACTGTGGCGATGGTCGTTCCGTCGTTGAAGGTGTTGCTCTGGGTGACAGAATTACCAACCTTTACGGGAATATCCAGAATCAATCCGGAAATAGTTGATCTGATGAGAGTTGAGCTCGATTTGGCATTGCTTTTCGACACGCCGTCCCGGACCACCTCGAGGGTCTCTATCGCGGCTGCTTTCTCCTCTTTTGCCTGGGCCAGGGCCTGACGCACCTGATCATATTCCTCGGCGCTCACAAGATTCTTGTCGTAAAGGGCCTTCTCACGGTCATAATTGGTCTGGGCCTGTTTGAGATTAATATCCGCGAGCCGAACCCTTGACTGGGCGGAACTCAGCGAACTCATCTCAGGAATGACCTTGACCTTGGCGATGATCTCGCCTTCGGCGACCATCTCTCCGGCTTCCTTATAAAGCTCAGAGATGATGCCGCTGATCTGAGGCTTGATGTTGACCTCGTCCCTGGGGATTATCTTTCCGGTCACCACCGAAGTCTTGTGGATGTCCTTCACCGAAGCCTCAAGATGCTCGTAACGGATCTCCTTGGGGCGGGAGTTCTTCCAGAGGGCCACGAAGGTCCCCACGAACACGATGGCGACCAGCGCCAGGATAATGTACTTAAGGTTCTTTTTCATATCTGTTGTTATTATTATTCATCTCTCATAGCGTCAACGGGTTTGATGTTCATGGCCCTGAGGGCGGGGGCGAGGCCGGCAAGGACTCCCAGCACGACCAGAAGCAAAAGCACGGCTATTCCCGTCCAAAAACCAATCTGGAAGGATATTCCAGAAGTGAAGTCTGGCATGCTGGAAACAATGCTTCCAGCTGCCCAGAGGATCAGCACCGAGAACAGGATTCCAAGCATCCCGGCGAGGATGGTGAGGCCGATGCTCTCGGTAATAATCTGGGAAAGAATCATTTTCGGGGTCGCGCCTATCGCTCTGCGAATGCCGATCTCGGTCGTGCGCTCCTTAACGGTCACCATCATGATGTTGGACACTCCGATAGCTCCGGCCAAAAGCGTTCCCAGACCAACCAGGATGACCAGGATATTGACTCCCGTGAAGAGGTTGTCAACAATCTTGAATATCTTCTCCGTGTCAAGCATCATCATGGCGTTCTTGTCGTCGGGTGCGATGGAGTGACGCCTGGAAAGCAAGCCTCTCACTTTTTCCTGAAGCACATCAGAATCAGCGCCTTCCTTTGCCGTCATGCAAATCATGTCGAATTTCCCGCCACTGTTATTCATCTTATCCATAAGCTGGTAAGGAATCACGACACTTTGGTCCGGACTTCCGTTGATGTTGATTCCCCCGTTGCGACCGTCAACTCCGATCACCTGGAAGTAAGAGTTCTTTACCTTGATGAACAAGCCGGTAGGATCCTCCCCCTCTGGGAACAAGTTGGACCACACTCTTTTACCGATCACGCATACTTTCCGCTCTTGGGTGCAGTCCACCTCATTGAGCCAACGCCCGAACATCATCTGGGGAGATTCCACCCCGGCATATTCAGAAGTCAGGCCTTTGATGATTCCAGAATATGATTTATCGCTATAGGTGACATTTCCGCCCCAATCGGCATCCATCATAGTAACTATGTCCGCCTCCGGAACAAGGGTCTTTATCACCTCGACGTCGCTCTTGTCCATGAGCCAGTAACGGTCTCGTTTGAAACCTCCGTAAGGTTTTGATGTCCTGTTGGTTCCTATGATAATGGCGTTGGATGCGAAGCCTTCGAAATTCTGACTGAGGATAGCTTTGAGACCATTGCCTCCACCAAGCATCACAAGCAGCATGAAAATGCCCCAGAATATACCGAATCCGGTCAGAATGGTCCTGCTTCGGTTTCGGGACAGGGTGTCGATTATCTCCTTATATCTGTCTATGTCGAATCTCATGGCCCTGTCCTCCTATTTTTCCGCTCTCAAAGCTTCTATCGGACGAACCCTGGCGCCCTTCCAAGCCGGAATGATTCCGGCAATCGTTCCGGCCACGATCAGAAGCAGGGTGGCTTCAATCGCGACATCGAACCCGACTCCGATATTCTTGAATATATACAGCTGGGTAATACCCAGATCCATCGGGTGGGAACCGATAGTCTTGTCCAAAGCGAAATCCGCCACCATCCCTAACACCATGCCTATATATCCGAAAACGGCTGTAATCACAACGCTTTCCACCACTATCAGTTTCATAATCGACCATGGGTTTGCACCTAGAGCCTTACGGATTCCGAACTCGTGGATTCTCTCCTTCACTGTAATCAGCATGATGTTGGAGACCCCGACGATTCCGCTCAGCAGAGTCAGGAATCCAAGAATCCAGAGGGCTGTGCGCATGATCCGGATGGCCTTGTCCATCTCCTGGTTGTTGAGATAGTAATTGCTCAGGTAGGTCGTCCGGGTGTCTTCCGGATGCATCCCATGGAAATTATTGATACCCCGCTTATAAGCTTTCTCGAACTCCTCGTTGGCTTCTTTTGTGTCCAGGCCATGGAACTCGAGGGTCATCCTGCTTAACCATGCTCCATCCGTACGCATTGTCTTGGCGGTGGTGTAAGGGATGTAAGCCTGATGGCCCCAGGACTGCTCTTCTGACTCGTTGATACCTATGACTTTAAAAGGAATATTCCCTACCGTTATATGCCTTCCGAGAAGCTTGGAATAGTCCTTGTCATCTCCTAAAAGCTGTATTGCGGCATTCTCGTCTATAATAATATGCTTGCTTTCTCCTGCCAGGTCGTTCTTATTGATGAAACGTCCTTTGACCATCCGGATCCTCCAAATGTCTTTCTGCATGGGATCAACTCCATAGATTCGTGAAGACAGCGCCTCACGGCCAAGACTGATAGTGTCGGAGAATTCCAAGTTGCCGAATGCCCGATCTATTTTTTCACTGAACTGCTCGGAGAAATCCAGATCCTTATAGTTAAAACGCATCAATGTGCCTTCCTTGATGCCATTATAAGGCTTACTGGAAAAGCCAGGATATACCGCTATGATATTCTGGATCTCATCGCTGGCATTGTTCATCAGCGCATTCATCAAGCCGTTTCCGGTCCCGATCAACACGATGATGATAATGATGCCCCAGCTGACAGCCATGCCTGTCAGGGTCGTTCGCAGCTTGTTTTGCCGCAGAGTGCTCCATATTTCCTGAAACAGATCCAGCATAACTTCCGCTTATTTGAGCATTCCTTCGCCGCCGAAATGGACAGAATTATGAGCATGGTTCTCCTCGATCTGGCCTATAACTCCGTCTTTAATGTGGATGATCTTGTTCGTGTAATTGGCCACACCACTCTCGTGGGTCACGACAATGATCGTAAGCTTCTCTCGCTCATTTAGTTCCTTAAGAAGATCCATGATCTCCACGGAAGTCTTGGAGTCAAGGGCTCCTGTCGGCTCGTCCGCGAGGATGATGTCCGGCTTGGTCACAAGAGCCCTGGCGATGGCGACCCTTTGCTTCTGGCCCCCTGACATCTCGTTGGGGTAATGCCCGGCCCAATCCTTAAGCCCAAGGCGGTCAATGTATTCCATTGCCATCTCATGGCGCTTGTGACGGCTTACTCCCTGATAAAACAGAGGCAACTCGACATTCTCGACCGCGGTCTTGAAACCTATTAGGTTATATGACTGGAAAATGAAGCCAATCATCTTGTTGCGGTACTCTGCCGCTTTAGCTTCGGTGAGATCCCAGATAAGTTTCCCGTTAATGCGGTATTCCCCGCTGTCGTAGTTGTCCAGGATACCTAATATATTGAGGAGGGTGGACTTGCCGGAGCCGGAAGCACCCATAATAGAAACGAATTCACCCCGTTCAATCCCGAGATTAATCCCCTTCAACACATGCAGCGGCTGCGCTCCGAAATAGGTCTTGTTGACGTCTTTAAGCTCTATCAGCATACGTTCGTTTGATTTGTTTTGTGTATTAGTTCTCTAATACACTGCAAAGGTACAAATGTTTTTCTATTTCGCAACACTTTAATAACAAAAATCGTCCCCTTGTCCATATAATAGACGAAGGGGACGATAAAATGTAACAGAAAAGCGTCAGGCCTCTCCGGTGAACACTCCGATGAAGAGGATCAGGCCGGAGCCGGATTCGGTGATAGTGTAGATGAACGGGCTGTCGGCTATGAAGGTCTCTATCTTTGGCGGCTCCCCTGGGGAGGTTGCGAGCATCGATTGCGTCGCGGCTACCGCGGAAGCGCCTTCCTCATCAATCTTGAATATCGTTTTCTGAGCCAGCTTGCCTGTCACTCGCGGGAAGAAATCGCTAAGGGGAAGTTCGATCGAGTATGATGTCTCGAAAGAGGGTATTGACACTGCCGCCATCCCCCGAACAAATTTCTTCCTCATTTCAGACCACACGGACGAGCTGAGTTTCCCCATAAGACCCTCAAGGTCGAAACGCTTGGATGGCAGGAGGATCGTCAGGTCAAAGGAATTATGCTTAAAGGGAAGACTCACAGCCCGAAAATCATCATCCACATAATAACTGAACCGCTCAAAGATGTTCATCATCGGCATGATTATCTCCTTCTCGGGACTGGTGAAAAATTTATCCTGTTTCGTCGCATCTTTCTCGAATGGAAACGACCAGGCATCTTTGAAGTAAACCGCATTCATCAGAGAAGCGTCGAACGGCTGGATAGGGAGGGGGGCCGTACTTATAAGACCGCCGGTCTTCTCCTTGAACCACAAATCCTCGGGACGGTCTCCGACCGGCTGCTCGTCAAGGGTTTTCGCCTCGATCTCAATGTGGTCAGCATAATAATACTCCTTGAGAAGATCAAGGTATTCCTGCGTCATCTTCATCGCAAAGACATCTGACATGTAGGCGCTGGAAAACTTCAGCTCATTCCCGCATTCCTCTCCGGTCAGATCACCGATGAGACGTTTGAAGTACCCGTTCACCGCTTCGACGTCATCTCCCTCCAGGCCAAGAACCTTGCAGAACTCCGCCCCGTCGGAGGAGCTCCGGTTCCCTTCCATCGCAAGGACGGTCTGGATGCCGAGTGTGCTGAGAAAGACGTTTCCACCCTCGCCGTAATGTTTACGCAGGAAGTTGAACGCAAAATCATTGGAGGGGTCGATATTCTTCTTCTGATCCTCATCCAAAGAAAGGCGGGTTTTATAGTAAGCTCCCGGAAATATCCACTTTTGCTGGTCTTCCTGGCTTTCCTGGTCTTTCTGGTCATCTTCAGGCACGGGATCTTTCGGAGCATCCTGAACCGCCGGAACCGCCGGCTCGACAACTTCCTCTTGCTCCTCAGCAACCGGATCATCTTTCCTATCACATGACAGGAAACAGAATGCGGAAAGTAACGCCGCTAAAGTAAATAGGTATAGATTCTTTCTCATAGCTTGTAAATATAATAAGTATTACGACGGTATTATTTACTTAAGACTGTATCATTTCTTCTTTATCGGCACCGGAATACACTCCGATGAAGAGGATCAGGCCGGAGCCGGACTCGGTGATCGTGTAGATGAACGGGCTGTCGGCTATGAAGGTCTCTTTCCGAACGATGGATGACAGGTCTGCAATGGCAACGTGGGCCTGTGTGACGGACGCGGCGGAAGCCCCGTCCTCGTTCATCGCGAACGTAGCCTTCTGTCCTATTAATTTAAATGGCGCAATGCCGTCGATGAACTCATAATCTAGCGTTTGCATCTTAGAGTAGGACATCGAGAACACGGGGATTACCATTCTGACCTCTTTCCTTACAAACTCTCCCCTCAAGCTTTCCCACGCTTTGGAATCGAGTTTCTCCAAAACGCCACCCACATTGTAGCGGGCAGTAGGAAGGATTATTGAAAGATCGAATGTGCCGTCTCCGAAAGGAAGGCTTACGGCGGAAAACTCTTCACCGCGATAGATATTCACCTTCCCATCCTTTCTCATAAATGGGGTCGTGACAGACCTTTCGGGCTTGGAGAAAAACTCGCCAGGCGTTTGATCCTTTTCGAACTTATCCTGCCATTCACCTTTGAAAAGGAATGCGTTAAACAACGAGGTCTCGTACTCCTTTATCACGATAGGTGCCGTCTGGATCATTCCGTCGGTATTATCCTGACACCAAATATCCTCCGGGCGGCTTCCGATGGGTTGCTCAGAAAGGGGTTTCGCCTCTATCTCATGATAATCAACAAAGTAGTTGGACTTTAGGATATTGATAAAACTATCAGGGTATTTTTCCGCACGAACATCTCTCATGAAAGCGTTCGCCAAGCTGAGCTCATTGCTGAAAGCTTCCCCCGATAGAGCCTGGATAAGGTGCTGGAAATAGGTGTTCACGCCTTCCATGCTCTCTCCCTTGAAACCCAGATTCTCCCGGAGAGCCTCGCCGTTCTTTACGACGTTGCACACCATCGCCAGTGTCTGCTGGTAGCCTAACGGGCTTAACAACATATCCGTTTCTGCCTGGTAATTATCCCTGAAGAAACGAAATGTGTAATCGTTAGAGGGAGCGATATTACTCATCTCCGACTCTGTCAGAGAGAGCCTCGTCTTGGGAAACACGGTTTTCTCAACATTGTCTTCCAGGACTATCTCTCCTTCTTCCTTCCCGCAAGATACGAGAGCCGCCATCATCAAGGCAATAATGGCTGGAATCAAATATTTCACTCTATTAGTCATTGGATTATGGTTTGTTGGTGATACATTTCCTATTATAATAAATCCCAATTCTCTAAAACCTTGCATAAAAAAACGTTTTTTTAATTCAACTGTCCTACGGAGAGATTATAGTAGATCCTTTTATCATTCCTCGAGGCGTTTAAACTTAAAGACTCGTCCATCTCGTAACTCTTTAAATATAAACGTTTTCTTTGTCAATTTCAAGTAGATACATGGAACCATGGGACCACCATTGAATATAAAGGTAAATCCATCTGGTTTGACTACACACTCGTAATAGGAAGTTTCCCTATGATATTTTGAATATGTAACACCAGGCTCATAAACTCTCATATAAAACGAGTTTGATTGAGTTTGACCAGCATATAGATTTGTTACCCTCACAGTATCCCCCTCATGAAAAGATACAAAAGTTAATTTGGGTACTGTGATAGGATCCGCTGTTTCAACCAACCATGAACCTAATACATATTCTTGATGCACTGTATCATCCTTTGCACACGATGTTAGCATCATTACAGATAGAATAAGAATCGCCGTTAAAACATGCTCTTTCATATGCAAGATCAGTTATCTATCGTAAAACCATAATACATTTTTACATTAAGGTCGAATACATATGGATATGGATTCCAACCCATAGGACTCGAAGAATAATAACTATTGTAGTATGAGCCGTTCCAACCCCAATTCATATGATATTTAGTGCTATACGAATAGGAGTAATCATGAATAATCTCGTACTCATCAATACCAGGATAATAATACTCCTTCTGACTATCCGTAAGAATATTGTCATAATCCAAATAATTATAGAAACTTAAAGAATCTGTAGGGATGATTCTTAGATATCTCTGATAATCTGATGTCGTACGAATGATTTTAAATCCATCAATAACCCAGGCGTGTCCCTCATTATCATTTCCACTTGATCGGGTATAATTTGAATTGTCGGCTCTCACTAATACTGGCATAGCATTTCTCAAGCTATTTGTGGTATAATACTCACTGAATCCATCATATGAAGAAAACTGTATCCCAAGATTATTAAATACTGAATCTTTTATACTGGCGGTACTTTTCTCTGAAGAGAATTTGGTGTCTAATCTATCTGCGATATCAATAATGAACCTTCCTGTATGTTTCGCATTATTAGTCAAATCATAGCTCACGTACCTTTGCATTAGATTCCAACGGGGCGACGGATCATGATAATCAGACTTTATAAGTTGAGACGTAAATTGATTCTCCGCAGGAACCCATGTAAAGCTAGTATCAATAGTATGATATAAACCATTGGGTGCACCCAAATTATAATGAAGATAATAAAGCATTTGAGAAACGGCAACAGCTGCACATCCTAATAGGCATTGCTCCCCAGTAGTTGGGTCAATTGGGCATAACCAATTCCAAGGTCTATTTTGCCCCCACTGAGTTCTTGTCAGAGGAGTCACACTTTCAGATACTTCAGAAGAATACTGATACCCTAGTGGAATTATAACCCAGACATAAGGCTCATTGTCATAAGGTCCAGAACGTAAATGCTCGACGGGATTTGTTGATTCATCCTCAACCATTTCATGCTCTATCATAGACTTTGCCCTATCAAACCAAAAAAGTACTTCTGGACTCTCGATGTTATTTGGATCGAATTCGCCTTCTGTTCCGTACGCAAGTATTTGATTATCATCTTGGAATCGCCCCGATACAATTGCCCACCCTCCTTGCTCAAAGTTGACGATATACATTAGTTCGCATACGCCATTAGTAACTGTTGTTAATGAATACTTGTCTATACTTTTAAATTCGGCTTTATCAAGAAACCCTTCGAGAATCACTGGAACAAATTCCTTGGTTACTTTTCTCCCTTTAATAAAGGCAGAGGCTGGAGACTCTTGCAAGAGATTATTGCCTCTGGTCTTGATTTCAGCACTCTGGTCATGGGACGAGAGGTTGTTTATCAATGTAGATTCATCCGAGCAAGCGTGTAATATCGAAAATATCACTGTTGTGATAAGGACTGATACAAATCTAGTTCTCATAATTGTCACTTCTAAATAATTAAATTACAGTTAGATTAACAATCGAATTCACCTTTGTATTGTCGTCCAGACGGTAGGGTGAAAATTATGAGGTAGTGACCAGGCCCCATAGTAATAGGGACAGTCGCGTAAAGAAGCTGCGTGTCTATCGTACCGGCATCATAGCCGCCGGTAGTGGTGTTCAAAACCTCAACCTCAATCTCGCCAAGATTGGAGGTGAAATTAAGGAAGATTTGCGATAGCATCGAGTCGTAGTTGGCTGAGATTGGTATTATCGCAGGAGCTTTTGGGCCAATAGGAGGAACATAACCAGGCATTGGTTCAATAATGATAACGGTGTCGGCCGCCTCTGTTATAGCCGCCTTCATGGGTGTTTGAATAGCCAAACACAACAAGGATGCGAAAGCTACGAAAAAAGTTTTGTTGATGCGCATTGGGAAAAGAATTTTGGTCATAGGCAAAGGTCGGGATAATCTTTGAACATTAATTATCCTGAGGGACAAAATACCGTGAGAACGGCGAATGGTAAAAATAGCCCTTTGAGATACGTGTAAGGGCTATTTTATCTTTTTATTAAGATTTAATCGTGAGAAAGCATTTAATTATAGTCACCGATCACCGATAATGGAAGAATAATACTCACCAATCGCCCCGTACTTTGAGGTCATTTTCTTTCTCAAGTAACGTTTCCTTGAGCGAGTCGCTTCCAGGGATGGGATCCCCATGATAATCATGACAGTTGTGTTGTCAAAACCCGCGAAATAATAACTGGACATCCGGTAATCGTTTTCTGACAGGTCGGGACAATCTTTCCTCAATCGGCTCATAATCCCATCCATTTTTTTATCAACGAGCTCCTCAAAGGAGCGTTGTGCCTCAGAATCGGATTTAAGGTCTCCTATTTTTGATTGTATGGCCTTAGAAAGATTTTCCGTGGCAATTCCTCCGCTCGATTGTCTGAGATATGCGTCCTCATACACTTCCCCTAAAAAAGCGAATACCGCTCTCTGTCTGTTTGTTTTATTCGAATCTATTATTTTGTTTTCAAGATTCTCTATCACTTGTGACATCCTCTCTTCCTCTTCCTTCTTTTTTTGAAGAGCTTTTTGATACAACAAATATATCACAACTGAGACAAGGCCCAGTACCAAACACAATAAAGAGGTAATTATATTCTTTCTTCGTTGGTCTTGTGCTCTCAGAATTCTTTCAGCTTCGGTCTGTTCTATGTATGCCCGCTGCGCATTCGCCGCGGAAAGCTCATAGCTGCTCATTCTTATGGAATCCATAACATTCATGGCTGTCCATAAACTTCTGTAAGCATTATCTTTATTGCCGGACTTTAGCTCCTGACGATATTTCCAATAAGTGGAAGAGTATGTATCTTTTTCATATTCCTGTGAGGCAAGCTTCTCATATACCTCGCTTTCTTTATCCCTTCCTCGCGATTTCAGCAGATAGATGTATGCATATAAATGTGAGGTACTTCCAAAAGTTGCGCCCTCTTTAAGGGCGTTATCCATAAGCGACAACGCTAAATCCTCGTCTGGCTGTGGCTGTGTCAGCAGAAGTACCGCATAATCCATAGCGGCTATCCTTTTGATCCTGGGATCCATGGGATTCCGGGAGAGGATGTCTTGATAACAGTCGCGGGCTTCTTCCCATAGTCTTCTTTGCAAAAGGTTACTGGCCTTATGAAGAAGCATTAAAGACTCTTGGTCTTTTCTTCCACAAGAGTGAAACGAATCAAGCGACTTTTCAATGAAACTGGAAGCCTGAGCATAATCCATCGTCTTTGTATATGTGTTAGCGACCTTAGAATACAAAAGACCGATTAGATTATTGTCTTTAACTCCAGCTAAGGATTCAATAGCCCGATAAAAAGAGATGATAGCTTTATTGTATTGCTCGCAATTGTATTGCTCGGTGCCCAAATACATCCAGGCCTTCAGTTTCTCCTCCGGATTCCCGTGGCGGCTGTACCAGTCAACGGCGGGCTGGACGATTCGGGTGTCGGCGGTGTCGATGTAATTCTTGTCCAGCGCTATGGCGTGGAGAAGGGAATACTTGGCCTTTGTCGAACGTCTGCGGAGGGCTGTGGTGTCTATCTGGCGGATAGCCACCAAGGCACTGTCAGGGCGGGTGTCGATGTAAGATTCTATACTGGAGAGTTGCCCGGATATTCCCGGCTCTTCGCATGAAACATAAAGCAGAGTTCCTGCCAAGAGCATCAATTTCGCAATAAGAAACTTACATTGTCTCATATTCAAAATAGATTGTAATTTCTGTGAATCTCTTCACAAAATTACTGAAATAAAATGATATTTTTGTGAAATTTGTGAATGGTATGAGCCATTTCGAAGGATGTGTTTTCAGGCCGGAAGTGCCGGAGGGAATCGACTTGAAAAAGAGCCGGATCCTGCTTCATTGCTGTTGCGCGCCGTGTTCTACCGCCATCCTGGAATGGATGGTAGAGGAGGGGCTTCGGCCGGGTGTGTTTTTCAGCAACTCGAATATCGTTCCCTATGAGGAATACACGAAGCGGCGGGACGAACTAGCCAGATACGCTGCCTCATTCGGCCTGGAAGTCATTGATGATGAATATGATCACGCCGCTTGGCTGGAATACGTACGCTCTCTCTCCGGAGCCGCGGTATCAGGTCCGGAACGGGGGCCAAGGTGCTTAGCCTGTTTTGGGTTCCGACTTCTTAGGGCGGCAAAATATGCGGCGACCCATGGCTACGACATCCTCACCACCACTCTCGCCTCCTCACGCTGGAAAGACCTTGGCCAGGTAGATTCAGCCGGGCGTTTGGCAGTCAAAGAAACAGATGTGATTTGGTGGAACCAGAATTGGAGGAAGGGTGGACTGCAAGAGCGCAGGAACTTTCTTGTGAAGTCCTGCGCCCTGTACAATCAGACATGGTGCGGCTGCGAATTCAGCTCACACCACTAGAACTATTTGAACCAATCGGTGATGTGGTTTTTAGCCCAGAGATAATAGACAATAAGGCCTATCCAGCTCGTCGCAAGGACAATAACCGAGCAGATAATCTTACCAACAATCGAGATGGGCTTCTTGCAAATGTCAATAACCGCCAGGACGGCGAGGACAAGTCCGATAAAGTAGATAATTGATGACATACTCTGAAAAATTATTTGACACAATATAGTGAAAATCACCGAAAAAAGAATAATCAGTCTATTTCTTCCGCAGGAATTTCCCAATCGTCGGTGCGGAATGGGACAACTGGCTGGCCGAGTGTGGTCTTGAGATTCGTCTCGGAGTAGTTGTTGAAGCAATACCTGACAGCGACAGGATTCTTGACCTCGTCTGACCAGACCTCAACCTGATTGTCAGACCAAAGCAGCCTAGCCTGAGCCGTATGGAATTTTTTATCAGTTCCGGCGATCTCAAACCCTTTGACAGAACGGACCACCTGACCCTGATCATCAAGCCAATTAAAGCTCCTTGGATCGGACTGGTCATTCGGCGCGCAAAGATTATTGAACGACACAATTACCTTTCCTTCAATTATTTCCATTGATTTATATGTCGGAGCATCAGCCGGGACACCCTCCACACCATAGTCTCTTGAAAGCGCGAGCCACGCAAGTCTCTCTCCCACCGAGAGCTTGTCCGGCTCATGGATAAGGGAATATGTACCGACATCTGTGGTGCTGGCCATCG
>Ga0256405_10008693_pt1 | contig 14362 bp, 9 predicted proteins | sample RumenRJG_02DNA_FD_189096 | JGI IMG/M metagenome (GOLD analysis project Ga0256405, IMG submission 189096) | Bovine rumen microbial communities from Lethbridge, Alberta, Canada - RJG_02 | ecosystem: Host-associated > Mammals > Digestive system > Stomach > Rumen | place: Canada: Alberta | collected...
CGATCGGTAAGGGTCAGCGTGCACTGATTGTGGCTCAGCCGAAGACAGGTAAGACTGTCCTGATGAAAGACATTGCCAATGCCATTGCCGCCAACCACCCCGAGGCATACATCATGATGCTGCTCATCGATGAGCGTCCTGAGGAAGTAACGGATATGGCCCGCACCGTTAACGCAGAGGTCATCGCCTCTACCTTCGACGAGCCAGCCGACCGTCACGTTAAGATTGCCGGTATCGTGCTTGAGAAGGCTAAGCGCATGGTGGAGTGTGGTCACGATGTCGTGATCTTCCTTGACTCTATTACCCGTCTGGCTCGCGCCTATAACACCGTGGCTCCTGCCTCTGGTAAGGTGCTCACCGGTGGTGTCGATGCCAATGCCCTGCAGAAGCCCAAGCGTTTCTTCGGTGCAGCCCGTAACATCGAGGGTGGCGGTTCGCTCACCATCATCGCTACCGCACTCGTAGATACTGGTTCAAAGATGGATGAAGTGATCTTCGAGGAGTTTAAGGGTACTGGTAACTCTGAAATCCAACTCAACCGCTCGCTCTCCAACAAGCGTATCTTCCCTGCCATCGATCTGGTACTGTCTTCTACACGTCGCGACGATCTATTGCTTGACGAGACAACACTCAACCGCATGTGGATCATCCGCAAGTTCATTGCTGAGATGACACCAGTAGAGGCTATGAACACCATCCGTGACCGCCTCGTCAACACTCGCAGCAACGAGGAGTTCCTGATGTCCATGAACGGATAAGAGAATCTCTTATCATACTCTATAATAATGGTGAGCCACACGGGCTCACCTTTATTATTGGCTTCGATGATCTTCTGTTTGAGTTCATACAGCCACTTCCGCGATTCAAGCACTCGGCCCACAATCTGATTCCTACCCACGAGGATGCAACCCTGCGTATCCTTCACAGTGTTACCCATGTGGATGCGGATGCCCTCAAACATCGGCACTCCAAGTAGTAATGGCAACCACATCTTAAACTTCGGACTCCAGGTGATCACCACCGGGTAACGACCTTCGGGGATGGCAAAGGGCTTCAAGCTATGTGCCTTTGCGGGCGATCGCAGCACATCTTCCTTTGGAAGCGAAGTCTTCATTTCCATTACAGGCGGCTCGAGGGTGTCACAGAAATACGTCTCTTTCGAGCCTGCCAGGTACTCATCATCGATTCGTTCCTGGATGGAAAGCCTACCTATCGTGTAGGCTCTCCGTTTTGCAATACGTGTCAATATCAATTCCATATAATTTGCTTAAAGTTGCGATTAAATGAGAGCAAAGCCAAGCTTGCTTGAGCTCTGCCGAATGTGAGCAAGTTCAAGGGCGGAATGCCCTTAATGGGACAAAGTGGCAATGTGGCTTTGTGGCACTTTTGACCAATGTTTGCTATCGGTCTTCTCTATCCAGCCATCACGACGCCAACGAGTAATGATATTCCTGAGGGCTGATTCTCCGCAGAAGCCACGCTTCAAAGACCGCAGGTCATCCATTGTAAACGAGGATGCTAACTGGTCAAAGATTGAATGATTAGCCCCATAGCGCTGGCATTCATCCTGCGCATTCACATACTCATTGCGGAGTGCCTCGCCAAAGACCTTTATCTGCTGCGAAAGACAATACTCAGCCATCATCAGCGCGAAATCCAGACAAGACTTTGACTCACGGGCGCAGCCAGACAACATGTGGAAAATCACCCCACAACGGAAGCCGATGACAGCCGCACGCTTGCGATAAGTGTCCTTTACGTGATCAATGTCCTTAGCTGCCTCGACGCGTTTTTCCTCTACCCACGTCTCGATGGCTTTCCTCAAACGAGGCACATCAACGAGACCTGTAAACGAGCGCAAACGGGCGACGGCCTCCTGAATCCTTGCTTCATCCTCTGCGGAACGCTTGCCGAATTTCGGCATCTTTGAGAAAGAAGCGTCTGGCATTTCGGCCACCAAGATTCGCGAAGATAGTCCGTTTTCGATATTGTCCGACTTGAAGCACTTCCGCATGGCCCCGTTCGTGCCGAGCATCGTCCAGTTATAGGCGACATTCACCACGCCCGACTCTGCGGCATCAGAATTATAGTCCTGTCCCCACTCACCGAAGTCAAAGCTCAAACGGTAGATATCATACTTCGAACTCCACGAGCCAGCACCATTTGTTTTTCGAAGGGTATCCAATTCCTCTCCAAAGGAGTAAATGGTATGCCCCTGCGCATTCTTGAATCGCTTCAACAGCGTGGAACAACTGACCGTTACAGGCACCACACGAATCAACACATGCGGGTCTTCGGGAGCCTTTTCGTTGGCTTTTCGGCCTTTCTTGCGCTCCTTCCATTCCTCTTCCCGCTTGCGGGCTAAGGAATCTTCCTCATCGAGTTGGCGCTTCCAGATGTCAACGGCATTCTTACAAACGCTCTTGTTCGAAGCCTGCTCACCACGGATAATCGACATCAGCCCGAGGCGGTGCGTATTTCCATCACAATACTCTACCGTTACCTGGTCAGCGTAGGCTGCCGCAATCGGCATCACCGAACACAGCACAGGCATGTGCATCGTAACCGGCACACCAACGAGACTTTCACGAAGTCCGATAGGCAGCGTCTTCACATTCACCTTCACGCCTGTCTCTTCGGCAACCACCTCGGCATCCTCGACTTCATCAGAAGGAATGCCCATTTCGAGAGCGTTCACAATCTGATCCATCAGGCGCGACCCCTTTGTTGGCTCCTTACAAGCCGAGTGGATAATGCCCCGCATTTCCTGAGTTGACAACCCGAAACGTGGCATCACCTCTAACAGCCATTCTTCGTTATTATCGCAGATGGCACGCAGGTTAGCAGCCAGTTGGTGCAGCCGCTTATTACGTTCACCTTCGCTGGGTTCGCCGCCTGTGCGACGCCAGTACTCACTAATAATAGAGGTATAGGGAATGCCCTTAAAGTCCTGCGGAAACTTCCTTTCACCTTCCGCTGCGGGAACCGTTGGCACAATAGCCGGAGCCGCTGGTGAGGGCGTGGGGCTGTCATCGCCTGGGTCATAATAAGAACCGTCTTCGGTGCGCCCGTCAATGCTCAAACCTCTATCCGTATAAGCCTTCCTGCGCTGAGCCACCTCTTCCTCTGAAAGCTGCTGAGACCACCCATCGGCACGATAAATCTCATAATCGGCTGGCGTGATATAGATAAACCTCTCGGGCGTGAAGCACGAAGTATCGGGAAGCACACCAAGCGCCTTGCAATAGGCTCTTTGCGCCTCGGGCACCGTCATGCCTAATGGCAGTCGGATATCGATGTGCAGTTTCCTGCGAGCCGAATAGTCCTTGTGGAGCATCATGCCCTGCCACTCGCCGCCAATCTCAATATCCAGTTGTTCCGAACGCTTATTGGCTTCCTCAACGAGCGAGGCATCATCGATGTCAACGCACGTCTGCCAAGTGAAACTTTCCGGATCAATATGCTCGCGGTCGCGATAGTTGTCACGGAATCGGCTGTAGTGCGGGCAACGGAAAGGCAAATATCCCTTCAACTTCCGCTGTTCTTCTTCGTCTGTGGCGGCATTGATGCGCTCTGCCAACTGCTTCAACCTCGGCGACTGTGTCAGCGCATCATAGTCAGAAAGCGGGCATTCTGTTACGAATGCCCTGGATTGTTCCTTTATCTGACGTGGGTTGAGTGCTATCATCCTGCGGATTACTTCCATATTGTTTCCTCCTTGCGTGTTTTAAAGTAAGACATAATCTGATCGGCCTCCTCTTCGTAGAGCGCCTTGGTGAGTGCCAGCCCGTACTTCTTCGGGAACTTGAACGTGACGTATACGAACTCCTCCGAGAGACGTCTGCGACCATCACTTGGACGGATTTGTGGACGTGTTATTTTCACGGCTCCGTGGGGAGTCTCGAAGAGTGTATCGTGCAAAGGCCCATTGGCTCCTATGTTGTAGCGCTTCACGCGAGTGCGACCGTCAGCGTCCACCGAGATACAACCTTTGTAGTTCACACGATCACCATTGGTCACCTGCTTGTCATTCTCCCAAGGACAGGGATAGACGTTGATGTCGCCGTTGGTCATGAAGTTAATACTGCCGTCCATCTGAACGTTCTGCTGTAAAATCTGTGGTCTGAAAAAAGTTGGTTTCATTTTAAAATCCTTGTTGTTAAGCGAGGTGAGTGGAGCTTTCAGAAAAGAAGGTTGCGCAAATTATCCCGGGGACTCCCCTCATCGTGCTCGCCTCAACTCGGATTGTTAAAAAATGTGGTTTGTTTTGACTGTCCTTTCTCTCTTTCGAGATTCGGGCCCGAATCCTATTGGTTTTAGATTCTGTGACCCATGAAGCGCCAGTCTCTCTTCATTCCTCTTGGGATCTGGCACCGGTTGATCAGCGACAGCTGACGACGTGCATTCTCAGCGATTGTGCCTCTTGCCATTGTGATAGTGTTACGTGTTCTGCTCATTTTTATTCTATTACCGCTCCTTAGGCGGGGTCTTAATTGGTTCGTTGGATGTGCTTTGTTCAAGTCAGCATCCATAATCCCCGTCCTACCCCCTGTTTCTTCGGGAAAACGTTCGGGTAAACTTTCGGGAAGGGCATACTTCGCCCCTCTGAGCAAAGAAAAAAGAAAAGCGGAACCCCTTGTGTTTCAAAGAGATTCCGCTATATGCGAAAATTTTTCAAAAAACTGTGATTTCCCGAAAGATTTCCCGAAAGCACCTTTTGAGCTGCTATTTATCGTTGATGCCAATGCATATCCTGCTGGTCAAACTGGTCATATTCCGAACGTGCATCTTCATCCTCATCATAGTCGCCATAGATTATACGCTCAGGATCAGCCTTCAGCAATTTTACGCACTCCTGAATCACAGGCAGTGCCTTACTATTAGCAGAGTCGCCCTTGTCAAGACCTGTAAGCCATTTGCTATCGGTGTCTTTAAAGTGGCCTTCGAGGATGGAAGAAAGTGTAAACCCATCGGACACAACTATCAACTTGGCTTGAACAAACTGCTTGAACAACTCTACAAGCGTGCCCTTGCCATACTTTCCCAGCCACACCAGTTCGCAGTCCTCGTCGCGACTGCCTGAGAACAAAGCCTTGAAGTCAGCATCGTTGCCTTCTATCCACCCCTCTTTCACCAGTTTCTGATAGAGCAGTGTAATATGCCCCTCGGTCACTCCACTTTTACGCCCGAAGGTCATCGTCTCACGAGGCTTCTCAGGTTTCTGGCCTGTAGTTTTCTTAGGCTTCTTTCCCTCTTTCTCTTCACCAACAATCACCGCATCCTCGGCATCATCCTTGAAGAAAGCAGATAGCAACTTCCCAATATCGCCACCATTCAACGTGTCGATATGCAGTTCCTTGTGGTGGTCGTAATGGTTGGCACCTTTTTCATAATAGCTGTTACTCATTGCTTATCCGTTTTAGTGGAACCAACTTTTCCTTTTCTTCTCCCAAGAGCAGCTGACTGCGCTTGTCATCATGAGTAGAACCCGATGCATAATATGCACCGTATGTAGGCCGTTCAGCCACCTTCGCCATCGATTCCGTCAATTCCTTCTGTTGCTCGATAGGCTCCATCAGACGCTTGCGGTATTTCTTGAGTAATTCAGGATAGTGCTCAAGCCATGCCTCTTGCACGCTGATGATAGGACTTGCCTGAAGGTCTCTCAGCATGGCAAATGCTATTTCAGGAGGATACTGCTCCAACTCGGCATCGACATCCTCGATGGGGATTGACGAAAGCACCATCTTCTTAATGATTTCCTTCGATTTCTCCAACTCCTTAAAAGTACGGCTTGTCTGGTCTCTCAACTGCTGGATGAGTTCATCTTTCTGATTGCTCTCGTCCTCAATTTCCTTATAACTCTTGGGGCGATGCTCGCGAAGCAGACGCTGGAAATCCTCGGGGAAAATGGCATCACACAGCGGATAAAGCAGTTCGGAGGGCTCTTTTACTCGGTTCATCTCTTCTTGCATCAGGAGCAACACCTTATCCATCTCACGCTGATGTTTTTTGTCAAGATGCAACTCGTCCACGCAGTCCATCAGTCCGCAATAGAAGATGTGCATGTGGGGCTTGAACGACTGGCTGGAACTCATGACGGTCTCCGCAACCTTATGAAACCTTGTCCACTTCACGCCGATGATATGCCGTATCATGACCGAATAGTAGTGCTTCAGGAAAAGCCAATGCTGGTTGAGCAGATCCAACATTTCCTTCTTTTTCTCCTTAGTCCAATCCTGTTGCATAATCATCGTGAAGGCGTGCAGCACACACAGCACCTCATCGGTCTTGTAGTCGTAACACACCTCCGACTTGAAAAGCATCTCCTTAAGTTCCCCAGACAGAGCACACCAATCTTGCTGGCAATCGGACTCCAACAGCACCTCCAGCACATGAAAGAACCGGTAGACACGCCTTGACTCTTTCTCAAAGCGTTTCAAGTTGTCACCCCAGTTTTCTGCTGCTGTAATCAGATTCTTTTCCGATGCCCAGTTTCCAAACTGGTCATCATCCTCGATAATGCTTTCCATTTTTCGACCAACGAACTCCAGCCGATTTCCGGCACAACAGAGTCTGATGTCACCGTTCAGATACATCTCGTAATAAGGCACCATCATCGCATGCAACAAACTCTTATAAACGGAGTCCTTCGGAGGATAGCCACCTTGCATGTAATACTTCTCATACAAGTTCACGCCTGGCTCCCCACTGTCCCCATTCATCAGTCGCTCCAAAGGGCTGATGACGGCATCCTGAATATATTCTTTTATTCTATCTATGTTGTTCATTTCTATACCTTTTCATTTTTCAAACTGCAAAGGTACGAAAAATCCCACACCTTTTTGCAGATATGGGAGAAAAGATGATATTTTCAAACTATTTTTAGTAATTTCGCTACTTCGCCGAAGTTCTGAAAGGATTTTTTCATCAAACGTCTTGAAGAATTTTGTTTTGTTGCTCCTGATCGGTTATTCCGTAATGAGCAAGAATCATCAAGTCAAGTTCATGTTCTTTTTCTTCAGTGGACTGACCTTCACGCTTCATCTGCTGGATTTCCATCACTCTGCGCTCGTATTCGGCGTCTTCTGTATCGGTGACGTCCTTGACAGGAATACGCTTGAAGATAACTTCACGTAATTCTCGGTTGCCGCCTTGTATAGGTGGAAAATCGTCAAAGAAGCAATATCGGAACAGACTAGAATTAAAAAATGCTGTAAGATAACCGAGATGCCCCCCCACTATCATAAATGCCTTGTCATTGAAGTAGTAACCTTCGGTATCTAAATAGAAAGCAGGATTTTTTGCTTGGATAGAATATATAATTTTCTTTTGAGTAAAGTCTCTCAGATAGGTGCAATTACGCAAGTTATATGGTGTAGCACTTTTATCTGTCCTACCCTCTATTCTGTTATAGTAAGCGTCAAGGTGCTCCTTTATAGGCAAATAATCATTGATATCAATAGGAGAAAGCTTTTCTTCCTTTATACCGTTATGGCTATTGATAAGATATGAGCCTTCCCATTCTATCTGATAGTGCTTGATGTTACGACCACGAAGATGTGGAACCAGTATTTCCTTACAATTCTCATCACGAGATACCATATTCCGATACTGTTCTGAGGAAATCCAGAAAGCTGGGTTGTAGCCAGTTTTTATCCCGTAATTGATTTTAACCTTCCAATTTGCAAGTGGTGTGCCTTGCGCCTTAATGACGCTGACAAATGATTCTTTCTCTTCATCAACGAATACCCAAGGAGTTTTTCCTTTGAATGAATGCTCTTCCCAATTCTCCTCACAAAACTTGCCCAAATCCTTTAATTTGAACGTCTTGTTATCCTCCACCGTGCAGCACATTAGCCTGTTTTGATTCTCTGCTTTTTGAAGCATCAGAATATTGGTGCGAACGGTGACATCGCGGAACACTTGGAATGTGAAGAAGTCAATCAGCAGCATCGGATTAACATCGTTGCCTTCGAAGAACTTCTGAAGTTTTCTGCCATAGTCAGCACGCATCCAAGAGTTTGTAGTGATGAATGTCAGGTAGCCGCCTTTTCGGAGCAGGCTCGTACACCACTCGTAGAAGAGGACGCTGATGTCACCTGTACGGGCAAACGAAGTGTAGCCTTTCTTGCCGTACTCGTCGACTACGCCATCCATCTTTTGTAACTGTATGTATGGTGGATTACCAATGATACAATCGAATCCAACAAAGCTACCGTCGTCTGCCAGTACATCGGGGAACATATAGCGCCATTCAAAGGCATCCTCATATATCTGCTTGCGTTCCTCAATCTTAGCATTCACTTTCTCTAGTTCGGCAGCAATCTTGTTTACTTCTTCCTGTGTGTGCTCATCAGCTATTTCCTCATGATGGAAGAGTGGATTAACATATCCAATAGAACCCAATTCACCCAGTCTCTCGGCAAGTTTTGCTCTTCTCTTATATAACCTGTCGCTCTTGTCGTGGCCAATATAGAGAATGTTTTTCTGTATATTCCTTAGAATCTCGTTGTATTCCCTGCGTCTTGACTTGTTGGCATTTTTATAGTTGGCATTCACCTCCTTGTAGGTTTTGATAGAGATGCAATTCTTCTCTAATCTTGGCATAATATCAGCATCAAGTGGCAGATTATGAAGCAAACTGTCACCTTGTTTGATGTTAATGTCGATATTAGGCAGCGTTACAAGTTTGTCACCATCATAATAAGCATTCTTAAGCAGTTCTATCCACAGACGCAACTGACATATATCTACTGACTTCGGATTAAGGTCCACGCCGAAGAGACAATGACTGATGATTGCAACTTTCTCGTGGAAGAGCGCTTTTTGAATGCGGGTCAAATCATCCACGCCTTTCTTATAAGAGAAATGCTGATTGCCACGTTTTATTTCCAGTTCGTCATCCTCACTAACACCGATGTTATATGTATATGTCAGAGGTTGGTCATCTTCATCTAAGAGTACACCAAGTTCAGCCTTGATGGCAATCAGACGATTCAGAGCTGATACAAGGAAGTGACCACTACCAACAGCTGGGTCGCATACACAAAGTTCGTTGATGACATCGCTCGTCTTACGCAATCCAAACGAAGGGATATGATTTTTCAGTTCTATAATTGTCTGACATTGACATCCTATTCGTTCATTTAGTTTGCTTACTACTCCGCGTTCCAGAGTTTCCTTGCAGATAAAATTGGTGATTGAGGCAGGCGTAAATACTGCACCATCCTTATAACCATTTATCTTCTCAAATATCTTGCCAAGAACTGATGCGTTAATCAATTCGCGAGTATCATCCTTACGTGCTTCACCAAAGTTATACTTCGCCAGAAAAGCAATCAGATAGCTGATGTTGCTAATTTCATCTTTTATCTTTTTCCCTCCAGGATTAGTAATGACTGTGTCTTTGTAGGGCTTCATCCTCGTCACATTTAGGGAAGATATATTTGTATTTAGATGACGCTCCAAATAAGTGCACTCAAACAATTTACTGTTCAGATAGGGCACATCACCGAAGTTCCTGTTCACCTCTTTATCGCGTTGGTTCTTGGGCAGAGCCAGCACCTTGAAGAATAAATCATCTATGTGGCGGAAAGTCTTGATTTTGTCCTCATTGAAAAAACTATGTTTTTCCGGCTCGTCCCATGAGTTGAAGCTGATAACTTGTGACTCCACTAGTTTGATGAACAGAAGTCGGTTCACCCATGTCAGAACCAGTTCAAGAGCAGCGTTATACTTCTCGTTCTCCGATAGTTCGTCGTGTACTGCTAACCAAGACATAGTACTCTCTATGAGAGAGCCTGCCTCACGGCGTTCTTCTGGTAGGCGCTGAATCGTGGTATTGCCGTTCTTGCTTTTTTCTTCAAGTCCAATAATATAAAGTAATTCCTTGTAGAACTCGTCGTTCATGTCGTTAGCATCATGACGACGTTTGCCAAGGAGAAAATATGGAGAAAGCAATCTGTAAATATTCGATAGATTACGGACGCTCATCGTGTCCCATTTTTTTAGCGAGAAGTGGATACACGATATTTCATCTGTCAACCCCTTATCCTCTATCTCCTTTGCTACGTATGCATAAAACGCCTTGGTTTTCTCTTTGTAAAAAGTCGGTCCATCCGGATTCACCTTCTTGTACTCTTGTATGAACTTTTTGGAGGTGAAAAGCCTGCGGAACATTGTTTCCTCGAAAATGAACCAATCATAACCATTAGAAGCTATCAGATAGCGGATGGCATTGTTATGGCTAGGACCTTCAAGTTCAAACAGATAATAGAGGATGAGTTCGTGAAGGGCTTTCTTGTTAAGATTCTCTGTAGACAGCATGTCGTTCTTCTCCGAAGGCTTCTTCATTTCTATGAGTACTACAGGAGAAGATGATGTTGTATTGTCCTCAAAGATATTCAAGTCAGTGTTAACACCCTTCTTTCGAGCAATTTTATTCTTGCCCTTGTAGAACGTGTCTTCCAATAGAGCCTTTACGTTGTCCTCGTAGTTTGATTCTGGATCATTGTCGGGTTTGGTTGGCAAGTGGTTTGACAAAGCTTCCTTGAACTTTGCAAACGCCTCTGGCTCCACGCGTATTTCGCGGAGCTTCTTCTCCTTTAGGAACTCTGATGGAGTATATGTCTTTGCCATACTTATTTTCTTATTCCAATATGTCGCTATTATCATTGCCAAAATTGAATCGGCAACAACAGCCGTTGCAAAGTTACGAAAAAGTTAGCGAATATAGTCGGTTTTTCTCAAAAAACTTTAAATAATCGCTAAAATACTTACATCTTTCACAAATCATGCCTAACTTTGCACCCAGTAAAGTGCACTTGATTGTTTTGACTTTCATACTGCACTATAAAAGGAACTGATGAGGGCTGTCTTTCGAGGCAGCCCTTTCCTGTGCCATTTGATAAAGGAAGAGCTTAACCAGCGATGGCTTCAAGAACTACTCAACCAGTGTTATCTCGTGCACGTAGCAATGGTTCCAGTCGCAACACTGATTCTGCTGCCAGACTTCCTGGCGAAGCACGTCATCCATCGTGTACTGGCGCGAGCCGTGGGCATTCAAATACTCCAGCACGAAAGCGCGCTCCCGTTCGTCCTGCTCCTTGATGTATGCCTCGCATTTCTCCTTGTCGTGGCTGATGTCGTCGGGCACGGCATCCCAGTTCATGCCGTACATCTCTTCATTGGTGCAGTACCAGACGTTCTCTACCTCCTCCCACAACTTCACTTCTATGGCAGGTTCAGCAAAAAGCTCCGCGTCGAGTTGACGTGCAAAAGCCTCAGCATCCTCCTTGCGACGGAAAGCCTTCTCTATCCACGAAGGGCTGTCGGAGTATTCGCCCTCGCTACTCTCCATGATGTAAATCTTCATTATTTTTCTGCCATTTCGTCACTCTGGCTTCGCCGAAGTGGCTAAGACTCGGCAAAGCTCAAACGAGTTTATCTCTGCTCTCGCCATTTCGCCACTTTGCCACTTTGTCACATTAAGGTGGTGGCGGATGGGCAAAGTTAGGCGAAGAATAGAAGTATAGTAATTATTAAATATTAATATATTATAATATATTAATATTCTATAGTACCCTTACGGCGTATCTTAAAGATGCTTAATGGGACAAAGTGGCATTGTGGCATTGTGGCTCAGGATCTTTTAACAAATTTTCACGTTGTAGAGGCTTTGAAATTTGCAACCGCAATGAAAATTTTGTACCTTTGCAGTGTCAAATGAAAGTTGTGGAGACAGCGGGTATTAAGGGTAAAAATTGCGGGAATTAATTCTAGAAATTGCGCGCATTAATAGTAGCGATTGTTTTCCCTAATCAACCTCAGTCGAAACGCTTGAAGGCGACATAGAGAGTAATAACAAAATTTTTAACAACCAACACAAAAACTAAACATTTAAGATTATGGCTATTAGAGTAATTGCACAGCGCCGAGTGTTGAAGATCGGCAAGAATCCAGGGGCGAAGAAGTTCGTGATGCGTCCGGAACTCTACACCTCTCTCACAGAAAAGAAGGTGTTTGCGGAGGCGGCCACCCACTCAGGTATCTCCGCAGGTGTGATCAAGGCGGCTTGGGATGCCGCAGGTGAAGTGATCCGCACGTGGGCTACCGAGGGTCACAGCGTACCCATGCCCGGCCTGGGAACCATGCGTTTCGGTGTGCGTTCGAAGGCAGTGGAGAATCTCGAAGACGTGAAGACCGGTCTGATTACCACCCGTCGCATCGTATTCACGCCCTCTGTGGATGTGAAGGACGAGTTGAAGAACACCAGCATTCAGATCACTTGTCTCGATGAGGAGGGCAACGTGTTGAAACGTGTGACTTCTGGTGACAGCGGTGACATTGAAGACCCTTCGGCAGGCTCAGGGACCGAGGTACACAATGGTAGCGGCATCATCCCTACCCCAACTGATCCTGAAGACGATCAGCCCGGCGATTGATTTCAACTTGGGGGCAGTTCAGCCTAAGGGCTGCCCCCAGTATTAAACAACATTAAAGAAAGGAGAAAATATGAGTAAGAAAGAGACTGTAAAGTTTATCACGCAGTTGATAGTATCCATCGCGAGTGCGATACTGACTGCGCTGGGAGCCACGTCGTGTATGGGCTACTGAACAAAGAGAATCCCGGCCATTTGGTCGGGATTCTTATTATTTTCCCCAAAAACTTGTCGAAAATGGATTTCTATATGTATCTTTGCATTCTGAAGTGGTTGGAGAATTGCATTTATCGGGGATTGTTTGCTTCGAAAATTTTCATACGTTCTTCCAAGAGATCGTATTGATGATCCTCGATGAAAGAAGTACACACGCGCAGGCCTTCCTGTTCAGAACCGCAGGTGATCAGGCAGATGGCTGACACACCATAGTACATCAGTTCAAGCGCCAGCTGACCAGAGGTCATGCCTGGATAGCCGATGGTGAAATAGAAGCCGTCGGCGATAGGCTCATCGAGGTCTTTATCATACACCACATAGAAGTTATGACGACAGAAGATCTCCTTGAGTTTCTTGGCACGCTCACCATATACGATGACCTCCTTACGGAAGTTGTACTTGCCTTCGTAGGCGGCTTTGAGCATGGCTGCCAAGGCATATTGGGCACTATGGCTCGTGCCAGAACTCAGGGCGTAAAGCATACGAGTGGAGAACACAGGTCCAAAAGGCAGTCCCTGATAGCGCTCCGACAGGGCATCGAAATGACGATGGAACAGGGCATCGGAGATACAGGTGACACCGATACGCTCGCCTGCATAGCTGAACGCCTTAGAGCCGCTGATGAGCAGCATGTAGTTGTCGGTATAACGAGCCACCGTAGCCTGATAGGGAGCCTCAAACGGCTTTGAAAGATCCTTACGGAAGTCCATGGCGAAATAAGCCAGATCCTCCATCACGATGGTATCATATTTCGTAGCGAGTTCACCTATCACCTTCAGTTCCTCCTCACGCAGACAGATCCACGAGGGGTTGTTGGGGTTGGAATACACGATGGCGCAGATGTTGCCCTGAGAGAGATAGCTTTCGAGTTTCGGACCCAGCTTCTCACCACGATAGTCATACACATCGAAGGTCTGGTATTTCACGCCCATCACCTCGAGTTGCATCTTCTGCACAGGGAAGCCCGGGTCGATGAACAACACGGTATCCTTCTGCTTATCACGCTGCGAACAGGTGAGGAACGAGGCGAAGGTACCCTGCATCGAACCAGTCACGGGGATGCAGCCCTCGGGCTTGATGTCGATACCGATAAAGGCTTTTACAAACTGAGAGGCAGCCTCCTTTAATACCGGAATACCCTGAATATCGGGATAGCTGTGGGCGACACCATCCTGCAGCGCCTTGACCTGCGCATCAACACCCACCTGAGCGGCAGGCAGACCAGGGATGCCCATCTCCATCTTAATGAACTCTACCCCACTCGCCTTCTCGGCCTTGGCTGCCACCTGCTTTACTTCACGGATCGTTGCCTTGGCAAAATCGGTAATGCCAAGCTCTGCCACGAGTCCGTCAACGATTTCTTTCTTAATCGGAGTTTCCATTGATTTATTTTTTTTGGCAACGGACTACACGACTAACAGGACTGATTTATCCATGTAGAAGAAGTCCTTAAGTCCTGTAGTCCGTTGCTAAATATTACTTCTGAGCTTCGCGGCCGATGGCGAGTGCCTTGATGTTTGCCTCGACGATAGCCTCGCCTTTGCGTCCGAAGACACGACGGATGGCATCCTCAAGCTTGTCATACTCAATACCCAGTGCTTTCTGGGCAGCACCCAACAGGATGACATTAGCAGAACGGGGCACGCCATTATCTTTGGCAGCCTGTTCGATATCCAACATAATCACATTGTTGATCTTCTGGA
>Ga0256405_10008695_pt1 | contig 14359 bp, 8 predicted proteins | sample RumenRJG_02DNA_FD_189096 | JGI IMG/M metagenome (GOLD analysis project Ga0256405, IMG submission 189096) | Bovine rumen microbial communities from Lethbridge, Alberta, Canada - RJG_02 | ecosystem: Host-associated > Mammals > Digestive system > Stomach > Rumen | place: Canada: Alberta | collected...
GGACCTCGCTTTTTTTCTTGTTTCCTTTTTTTTTTCTTTCTATACGAAATTAAGACGATTTCGTTTGTGTTCATGTTGGCGATTTCAGATGTGAATGAGGCCGGTCGTCTCCCCTTCCTACGGGTTCCCCAGTGACACATCAACCACGCCCCTTCCTTTTCTCCGATCATAAATAACCTGATCTCTTTCTTTCTAATTCATCCCCTTCTTTCTAATTCAAAAAAGAAAGGGGGGGGGGCGGTAAGGCAGGCTCGCAACTTACAAAGGGCACTCGCTGCTCGCAGGCCTGCTCTTTCTATTATGATTTCTATGTCTATGAAAGCTCCTTTGACTCCAGCCCCATAAGCTATTCTTTCACCTGCACCAGCTCTTGGTCTTTGTCCAGGACAAAGATATCGCAATAGTGGAATAAGGAAGTGCAAGTTGGCGATCGAAGCAAAGGAAAGATCAAGCCGAAGAGGATACCTGGGGCCATCTAAGACGGCTGTAGTAAATAGCTTACACGACTGATCAGGCTCATCAACCTATGGAACCTCACGCTATGTTGCTATGATTCTTTTATCACGAAAGCATGTCGGGCGAAGGAATAAAACGCGTACAACACTAGCAAGAAGAGACTTGCCAAAGAATTCGATGCCTCACAGGATCCTGCAAAAGCGGAGTCCAAAAAAGCACGAGTCGGGTCGGCGGTTTCAGATTCAGATAGTTCAGTTCAATCATCATCTGACACCTTTCGGTGCCATTCCTTTTGAAACAGGCGTTTCTTTTGTAAAAGAATTCGATGCCCCTGCGAAAAACCGAGTCAAGAAAGAGGTAAGGGCCGGGTCAGAGGCGGAACAGACATTCAAAGCAACCGAACCATAGATCCAGCTTTGCAGGACAAGCATAACGAAAGTAAGCATTTGGCCAGACATTCAAATAAACCCTATATCTAGAAATCCATCATCCCTGTCTGAACGGTCTAAGCATCATATCTTTTTCTTTTCACTTCCGCTGCATCGTCCGGACATCAGAAATAGCTGCATTAGCAGCATCTCGCTACAACTCCCTTGGCAACCCTAGCACCAACAGGAACAACTCAGTTCAAGCTAGCAACAACTAACAATTTCTACTTCCTCGAACAAGAGCTTGCTTTTAGTTCACGTTAGCTACATTCGTTTTAATAGAAAGATGGGAAAGGCTAGGTTAGCAGAAGACTATGCTTGTGCCACAAACTTATTGCTTCGGAGAAGCATTTCTTCAATGAATCTTACTCAGTACAGTATTCATAAGGGACCTGTATCTAAATATTCTGTTCTAACATTCCAATTTTGGTTGGAAGTTTCTCAAATGAAAGAGCACAACCCTTTCCATCACTTCTCTACATACTGGCATTCGGAGCTAGGAGCAGAGAAGAGAAGTCAATCGGAAGAATCGTAAAAGCCTGGAGCTCAAACATTGCGTTCTACACTTTACTTTTGTTTTGTATCTCTGAAACAGGAGTGAAAAGAAATCAGCTCATCCACCGCTAACTAAACAGGGCGAAACTAGCTCTTCTTTGGTTTCCCTGGGTCCAAGTTGGGGCAAAACCTGCTCTTTTCCCGAAAAAAGTCTATCGTACTAGGTGGCGCGACACGCGACATAGGTAGTAAAGTAGTGATTTTGGGCCCAATTCATACTTATTTTTTGATTGGAATTCTTATCCTAGCTCGGCCTACTCGCGAGATGTTAGCCTTCAGCCTGATTACATAAAGCATAGCACTTCTGATCGATTTGAATATTCCATTCCCTATTTCCTTGAGCGCTTTCACCATTAACCCATGGGTGCCAAGACCATCCCCCCGGCTCTTTCTTCTTCTACTTCATATAATAGAACACAAGGATCGAACCTACTTTGCTTTAAGTCTGTTTACTTTTTAACGCCGTCTACGGAGAGACAAGATGAGAGAGGAGAGAGGAAGCTGAACGACAAGAGCTGACGAAGTCCAATCAAGCTGAGGCCTGGAAAGAGTTAAGAAAAAACACCTTCTACCTGCATTCATGGGTGCTCAACGATAGATTCCACATCAAGATAGGCAAAGCGGGATACAGCTCGTTTATTACCTCAAAGAAAACAAGAAACAGGTCTTTTCTAATCACGGAACACGAGAATAGCATGCACGGGAGAAGGATTTAGGGAAAGGTACACGATGATTTTTCGGAGTCTATAGGGGAAGATTCCACCAGCCCCAATTGCTTTGGGTGAGAGATCGAACCTCCACTCGTTTCTGGTTTCTGCTTTCTCCCTAGGGAAAGAAGATATGATACTTTTCGAAGAATGCAATCCCCGCATTCCGGCCCTGCTCTGCAAATCAACATCTGAAGATCTACGGGTCACCATAGTCTTCTGATCCACTAATAAGATTCCGCGCTCGAGATGATGTGATCTGAACGAAAAGATAGATACATCCGAGCTGCCCAAGGATATGGTCTGGGTACCGATCTGCTAGGATAAGGGGGAGATCCTAGTAGCCATCGCTGTTAAGAACAACCGATGCCTTATGTGTATTGGATCCGCTCTTCTGTTAGCATGAACACATGAATGAGATTCTATTCCTCTTCCTTATTCTTCCTAAATAGAACCCCCCAACCTAGGTGCGGAAGTAAAATAAATCCTTGTTTGTACATCGCTGAACTTACATACCCGGGCCCGGCTCAACATTCTTTTAAAACAATCGAATAACGGCTTTTCCATGACTTGGCCATTCAATCTTGTGAACTAATCGAGACCGAAATTGGATAAAGAGATACAAAAGGAGAGGAATACCCAATCGATGAAAGAACATGAAACCCTTCTGTTTCTATAGAGGTACGGGAAACGGTTGGGGGCAATAAAGTAGGTGAAGTGGTTGGATTTTGCGAGCTGTTCCAACCACTGCTGGATGTGATTCCAAGAGCCGAACGAGAATGAATACCACACAGAAGAGTCAAGACCGGGCTCCCTAATAGAATGTTTAACCGATCCATTCCGGATCGATCGAATTGGTACGGAAGTTGTAACATGGGAAAAGCACAGAAAACACGACTTATTTGAATAACCCGGTGACCTACCAATTGTAGAAGTAGGATTTTTGGCAAGCAATAAGCACTTAAATAATACAATTCGAGTGTACCAGATTCTTTATCATTTCGAGGAAAAGGTTCGGGAGGAAAGGGAAACAACAGAGGGATCCGAATCGAACCTAAATGGGAATGACATGAAAAATCTTTTTCAAAACCTATCATTAAGGGCGTGACGACGATATACGAGAGGAATAAAAAAAAACTCGTGATTGGTGTGGAGGGGAAGATCTGCTTATGAAATTGTTCAAGAAAGAGTCGTCTCATTTCCTTACTTCTGCGTTCTTTCGAATTCATTCACTTCGACGGCTGGCGCTACGCTAGCTTTGCATGATTAGCTCCGACAGAACAGGTACTGCATTTCCTTAGTTGGATCCGCTCTTTCTCTCTCGTGCAGTTGTTGCTTCCGGCTATTTATTCAGTCGTCAATCAGCATTGATCCGGGTAGTTAGTCAGTCTCTCTCTTTTTGCCCGTCCTTCTCTATCTATGAAATTCCTAATTCAGGGAGTTCGCTTTCCAATATCTAAATGTTCATGCAAAGCAACAAACGAAATGCAAGAACTGTCACGCAGAAGTCACACAGTATGCTGATCGTTCTGAAATGATAAAAAGTATGGGATTTCATAAGAGATTCATACATAGAGATCTAAACTCATGGAAGGGCCCGGCCAGCAAACGAGATCTCTTACATCCAAAGGACCATGCCAATCGAAGATGAACCATTCACCGAGCCGAGTATGTGCAAGACAAGACACGGCTAGATAAGTCAAATAGAAGATATTGCTTTTACACGAGCAACTCTTTTCTTCATGTGGGTACAGCCCACTTTTCCTTTGATGAAATGCGAACACAAACTTCAGGCATCCAAGAAAGAAGTCAAGATCGAAATCGAAGCATTGTCATTGGGTTGAAGATCAATTCATATCGACAAGACTTTCCATTCATCTTTTTGTTGATATTTGGATTCCGTTTTCAAATAAAGTCATCTTGTAGTTAGAAATCACCTTTAGAATCATCAGCCTCTGTCCCTACACTGACTCGCTTATCCGGGATCGATCCTCACTACGGTCCTTTATTTCGAAACGAGGATAGGTCTCTCGCGGAACGAGGTGTAGATTGAGAAGAAAGATGAGCGTATGGTCCATACTCACTCGGGTTCAAACTTATTTTGCAGGGAGAAATGGGTACATGCCTGTAGATCTTCTTCTCACAGCGAGCACTTGATTACGGAGCCTGATTCTATATATTTTTTATGGATTATTATTGAATCTATCTTTTTCTGCAAATCATAGTGGGAATCCTATTACCGATACCTAAACGTTTTCTTTGTCGAAACAGAAAGGAGGGAAATTGGATAACCGACGACACGAGTTTCCCGTTCAACGTTCCGCTTCGCTCCACTGTTAGATAGGCAATTCAATAGTTACCGACGAAAGGAGTTCCCCTTCTCTTGGCCAATTGACGTTCTGCTTCAATAAGTCATGACCTTCACTCTCCTCAAGTGAGGAGGGCATATTGTTTGACCAACGAAAGCCTCACTAGTTCCTTCTTCCCGTTCACTATTCCCGTAGCCTGATACGAGTTATTTAGTTCGTGTCTCCTTGTTCTTGGGAAGAACCGAAGGTTCATTCGCGGCACTCGTAGACATAGTTGTATTTCAGACCCTCTTCTTTCCCTAAAAAGCTAATAAATCAAAACAAGAGAAAAGCAGAAGCGAAAGCTCGAGTCGAAGAGTGGAGGTCGCTCGGTAACTCGAGTCGATCAGTCCCATTCATTCTTGCCCGAAACAAGTGGGCTATTCATTCCGGTGCCACCTTTGTTCAATCGAGTCCATGTTCTCTATTTCCCAAAACCCATTCGTTCACCGACCCGTGGACCAGAGGTTTAAAGCTTGGAATTGAGCTTTCTAGCTTTCTTTAGTACAATCTTTTTGCGAGAGCAACCCCCGGTTCGTTCCTAAGACTACACTCACAGCTTTCTCTGTTCATGTTCCGGCATAGGAGATCTAGTGGTAGGATAGGGGACAGAGCTTTAGGGCTGCAGTAAACCTCATATGCGCGTGGCTCATCATAAGACCTTAGCCTGATGTCCTACCCAAAGACTTCAAAGGTAGTCACAGGACAACCTTTCCGAGTTCTAACTTCCAAACCTATAACTTGGTTTGCTTGCCTGCTTCCTATCTGACCTATCAATCAAAGAAATGTTCTAGTTCCGCGATACGAGCTTGACTGTCGCTCTGAGACAGTAGATTTCTTGGTTGGGGGTCCCTTTATCAAAGGCTCCCTTCCCTACTGATCATACAACAAATGAAGGTGGTTAGAAAGATGGCACATCGATCTTCTGTACACCCTGTTCGTGCTGCGGAACGCAGAAAATCCGCCTTCCTTGGAAAAAAAATTCCTGACTCCGAAGTCTCAAAGGAGACTTGGGCGGCGCCTTCTGAAGAGCCCTTCATTCTGCGACTCAGATAGGCTAGGATTCGTGTCTCAGCCGGAAGGGGTCGTAGGACTGACTCAGACAAAGCGTTAGAAGTACGATCTCCGAATCTATAAGCTTTGGCCTGCCTTCTTCCCTTATCTAATCTCTTAGGTAATAAGAAAGTGGTGTTAATTGTCACGCTAAGGAGCTGACCAGTGACATTTCTGTCTCAATTGAAGTCAACCTTACTATACTCGCTTGTAGGAGATCATCGCTCAGAAGGGCGTTCTTTCGCTAGAAAAACAAGAGTTTGAAGATCACCCAACCCACGAAAAGGTCAGAACTCTCGATCTAGCCCCACTTTCTATAGCAATTTATCGACATGTTGTTTCGAATGTCCTTGAAAAGGCCTACACACATACCCTGCCACTCGATGTGTAGTGGGTTTGTTCAGTAGAGATGGGTAGAGCGCACAAGTATTGGAAGGAAAGTTTCACCCTTCTTAAAAGAGAAAAAGTCTGTATTGAACTCTGATTTGAATTCCTTTCTTATTAGTTTCAAAGTGCAAAATGTTCATTGCCTTGATCAGAGCCTTTAAGCCTTTTAGAAGCGAGCATTTCCGCAGCTTCTATTTTTCCTAAAGCTAATGAACCGAATGGAAGAGAAAAACTTGGAATAAATAATAAAGAAGGAACCAACAAGAAAATAAAGAATTGTTCCAACCTCGGCTCGGGGTCTGTCTGGAAATGGAAAATAGTTCTCTCTCTCATCTGGTCTCGCCACAGTGACAAGAAAAACAAGTGAATAATTGGAATAGAACGCAATCGTCAACCAAAATCGGGTAGGATGTATTCTAAAAGAAAGCCTTGCCTCACTCGCAAGTGAGGACCTCACCCCTCCTTCCTCATTTATTGAGAATGGAAAAAGACAATGTTCATTGCTTCCTCAAAACAAGAGTTCCACGGGCGGCTGCTCCTGAACGAGCTGCTCATGCTCAAACTGATCAACATAAAGTGGAAAGTGTAGTAGAGATATTACTCGCAGTATGAGAAGGAAGAGAAGATCTAACCTCTCTACTTGACACCTCTGAACCAACTTCATTCCTAGCTAAAACAGGAAAGCTGAAAGTACTCAAGCTTCAAACTCCTTGCTAACAGCCCTACCGATAAAAGGAATAATGCTTCAAGGACTATATGACTAGCTCTTATACGAGTTCCTGGTAAACCACTACTTGCGTAAAGTACTCCGCTCGCTCCCCTGCTCGTTCAAAGTATTCCACTCGCTAGGATCTTAGTAAATAAGCTTACTCCTTACCTTTCCTTCCTAGCTTTGAGAGCAATACTACCTGTAATAACACAATGAACTTATCCTACTTAGGGAACAGGCTGGCATAAAGGGCAAAAGAGAAAGAGTTACACCCGGTCTAAAACCAGGTGGTGTTACTTTCCTGCTTCCACCTGAACCTGCTTGCAGGCCTTATAGAAAAGTCTTGTATAAGATAACTAGCTTGACAACAGGAATTCTCTAACTTACTTGTAGATAACGAACTTGCTGAAGGAGGTTAAGATAGTTTTCCGTTAATGGGGAGAGAGAAAAAGAGTCCTCGCTTTCATAATCGGTAATCAGAGTCCAGGCTTCCTACACCCATATTTTACGACAACCTATGAACCGACTAACTCAACAGCTGGCCTTAGAGAAACTGTCCTAACTTATCCAAGTAGTCCTAATAAATGGCCATGATGAAATACTCTTCCTTTCCCTGCGGCACTCGCTTGAAGGACTCGAAAGCTGACTAATGCTGATAGGAAGAACTTTCAAAGTTCTCGTTAGTCCTTTCATTGAAGCTAGTGACATCATCTGACTCTATCAATTCATTTCTATCTTCTTTTTCTTTCATTTATCTCTTTCCTATCTATACAGTGTATTACCCCAAAAGATAGTGAGTTAAGCAAGCATGTGGGAAGTAAGCGAGCAGGGTGAGGCGGCGGCTTGTAGAAAATCCTCAATATCTATATCGGAGTCAGCATCCGTTTTTGTTTGAGTTTCGCTGTTAGCTTACGTCCTTTTAGCTAGTTCGACGTGTTTTCATTAGTCCTTCAAGCAAGTGAGCCAGTCGCGGTAGGTCTTTTTAGCCTTTAAGTAGTAGTCCTGTTCGAAAGATAGTTATCATAGTGAAGTGAGTTATTACAGTTTTTCGAGTTTCTTGAAGGCCAGGCAGTCAGCCAAGGAAGGAAGTTATGGTGTGGAAGTCTTCTAGTCTGTCTTCCCCTTCAAGCTCTCGAGTACACTAGGGGAGAGGTATCGAAAGTCAAAGTATAAATCAAAGTGAAAGTAAGAAGTATAAGTAGTAGGCTATCGATTAGGTTTTTCTACTTAATTAAGCTGCTTATGCAAAGTTTTAGAATTTGTTCACATAGGCAGCGTGATTGGGGGCATATTTGTTGCTTCCCAAGGTAGTTAGTTCACCACACAGGCATGTTAGTACTAAACTGCAGAAAACTATTAAGTCATCCAATTCATGCCGCATTGCAAGATTACTCTACCACTCTATAAATGGTATATAGATAAGTGTCTTCACTTCATCAAATGAAAATCAAAGAAATTGAGTACTAACACGTATTGCTATGGATGCTGCAAACAGGCTTTCGGCAGCAATTCCAGAAAAAAGGAATAGGTGTTTTAGCCAGGTCATCAAATCAGGGGGGATATGCCAAGAAGAAATCCATGGAAATCAGCATTCCAAGAACAATAAGTTGGCACTTTCTTTCATATATAAACTATTTATTGAGGGAAAAGATATGCAAAACTAGAGTGGAATCGATTGAATGCACTATCGTTATGCTTTGGCCAACCCTCTTTTCCAAGTTCCTCTTGTTTATCCAATCTGTATTCCAATCATAAATCCAAGGTAAGATCAAGCCAAAGGGGAATCTAGGTACCGTTGACCCAGGAAATCAAGTATCAAAGGACCCGGGCAATAGGTTTATGACTGAACTGAAACTAGAGCAGGGAATAGCAGGATGCCTATGTTTCCAATACAGAAATCCTTAACAGAACAGAGCACAGACAATAGGGCCAACTATTGATCTTACTTTCCCTCAATAAATAGTTTGGATTGGATAAACAATCCTACTTTCATTCCAATCATAAAACAAGGGAAAAGATCAAGGGAGAAAACCCTTCCAAGAAAACTAGTAACCAAACCCTGACGAACTTGCATTTGTTGAGCGAAAAGAAGAGTTCAACAGGAAGAACGTATGAAGAGATTGAGATGTTTGGATCTTGGCTAAATTTATAAGCGAAGAATGCACGTGAAGTATTAAAGGTACATTCGACTATATCTCATTCTATAGAAACCATTTCTCAATCTATAGAAACCATTTGCTTTAGGTAGACGTGATGGTACTTCCACTATTTTGGCATCTTATGGAACCCAATTCGAGATATATAAACTAGATCCTTGTTATTAGAATGATGATCTCTTGGCTATGACTGAGTCATATATTAATGGAAATGGTTTGCTCCTCCGAAAGTCCAAGTTGAGTCCAAGTAGTGGCAAACTAGAATCCTTCTTTTCTTTTCCCTTCGTGGTTAGTTTCAGTTCAAATGACGAATTGAGACAGAAACCAATGGATTCCAGTGGCTGGGGGATCCTATGTCTATAGATAGATTCAAGTACCATTCTATACCCCTTCCCTAGCGCCCTATAGACCTGTTTTGCTAAGTGGGTCCTACTTAGCTGGTCGGCCTAGGGGGGGATGCAATTCAAGAGACAAGTTCTACAAGTTCTCATGGCCGAGATCCCCGTATTGGTAACGGGGCTGGTGCTGACTCGTTCAGAGAACAGACCCCCGATGTTCTTGGGAAGAAAGAGAGAAGGACGGCCCTGTAAGGGAGATCCTGTGTTGGAAGATATTGGTGGGTGTCATCTCGTTCAATTCTGGGTCAAATGACAAGAGGGCCGTTCAAGCAGATTAGAAGTAGATGTTGTTGAGAAAAGGTCAAAGTGCCACTATGGAGGTCGGAACAAGCGTCTACCTACCAAGTGAATTGTGATTGAAATGACGATGGCAACAGGTTGAGCTCTATCCACTGAAATGGAATCCATCGATGCGGTAAAGGACAGAGCAGAAACAAATCCTCCATTTCCCTGCCTTGCGACCGAACAAAGAAGAAATGCTAGAGTGAGGAGACCTGTTGGTTGACCAACTGAAGGAAACGACGCCTCTCCTGCTTTGCTTACTTTTGGCCAGCATTCGTCTTCGGCTTACAGTAGCGTTTGCAGCTCTATTGGAAATCGAATTTCTATGTCCGTCCATAAAAAGCATCAACTTCTAGTGCCGCCATCCACCACAAGAGTAGGTAACCTGCTCGCTCTTTTCTCTATTGGGGGATATAGGTATATCTTCCAACTCTCCTTCCTGCACACTGGCATACAAAGCAGCCTCATAAACTGCATTTTGTAACTGAACCTCCACAGTTTTAAAACCTAAGGGTGGATCAAAAGGCACCGGTATTCTCTAATCTAACTTGAATTCAGATCAATAATCAAGGGGCACAAGAAGAAGGCAAGAGCGCGGTTCCGGCTAAAACCAACTCTGCGAGGAAAGCAGAACTCAGCGGTGACTGATCCGCTCGAACCACACTACTTACTTAGGCTCACTTACGAGAGCTCCCCTGACTCTGATCTCTGATCTAGTAGATGCGAGAAATCAATCCAACTCCATCTGATCTTATGATCTTTGCAGAGGACAAAGGTACTAGGGATATTTCCTCCATTTATATTCGTAAGAAAGAACTCCCACTATTCGTTTGTATCAGCCTTTAGCGGGTCTTGGTGAATCAAAAAAAGGCGTAGATAATGCGCATTGCTTTTGAGTTCGATTTGAACTAACTAGTTTCCACGGTTCTCCAGGAACCTACCGTTTGTTTGGAGTATAGCCAAGTGGTAAGGCATCGGTTTTTGGTATCGGCATGCAAAGGTTCGAATCCTTTTACTCCAGATTATGAAGACCCGATCGGATTTGTCAAGAACGAGCTAACAACTACAGGGGAAGCGGCTCAGTATCAACATACCACCTGCCCGTCTTATCAATGACAATCATCCGTTTGGATGAGGCCATTCTAAGGGTTGTTTAGGATTGGTATCTGCTCTCTTCCCACGGAGTTCTTGTCCCCATGACCAGTATCAGCAGAGGCAAGACCTGTAAGCATCAAGCCAGCCAAGAAGTAGAAGTTGGTAAAGATGGCACAAACAAAAGAAGAAAGGAACTTGGTTGGTGATCTTACATACGGGAGGCCTTCTATAGAGTGAGGCAAATAGCGATTTTGCTATAGATACTGGGATCAGAAAATGGTAGTGGATGTGGACGCCGAACAGGTGGCACGAAATGCTCGTTCAACGGACGGAGTCATACCACCGCCTCCTCCTGCAAACGAGCAAGTTCTAAGCTTTATCGATCTTCTCCGGCTCACGAAACTCTGGTCTAATGCCCGCCTTTAGAAAGGACCTGTTTCTTCCTATTATTCATATCCGCTAGGGGTACGAAGGAGAAGGAGACCGGATGCGTTAAGCTAGTTGGTAAGAGTTCTTGTCATTATTGATAGTGGCCCTAGAGAAAGAGCTTACGCTGATTGTTCTAACTTCATTCATATTTGATTCCGCAACTGAGACCTTTTCCCACATCTGTGCCAGGAGGGCAAGCGGTCAAAGCAGAAAGGGTTCTCGCTTCTCCGTCTGGAAGGACACCAAATGGACCAAATCCTATCGATCTTTCCTTACGACTCGACTTCAAAAAAAAGGCCGCAGAGGGCTAAAGGCAGTATCTTTAGTCTACCCAACTCCCTTGCTGCCTATTTCCTTTTAGACGGTCATTCCGTGGGGCCACAAGCACCATCAATTGCATTATCCCCGGTACCACACATCACTCCAATCAGAATAAGCGGGAATGCTGGTTGGAAAGACAGAGAAATAGAATAATGAGAATCATATGGTCTGCTTGGGAAGATAAGCGAAGAAAGCTCTAAGGTTTCCCTTCCTGCATTCAGAGCTTATCAATTCGTCCCACGCTATATAGTGAAGCAAAGCTATCTATAAATCGAGCATATCTTTTATCCGGAAGGTAGTGGGCTTTCACCCGTACTCGCCCTTCCACTTCACACTTACTAAATTAGGCTGAGTGTATGCGCACATGAAAACAAACAGAAAACGAGTGAGCACTTTCTTTCTATAGACAACGGTCAAGTCTGCGATCCAAACAGTGATGAAAAGAATTCTCAAATCATTCGCGGATGGACGTGAAAGAAGGAAGAACCAAATGGCACTGCTTCCTCAAAGCGAGCTTCGGGTACCCGATCAAGGGACTAATGAAACACCAGTACATGTCATACAGAAGCTCCACTCATCCCTCCGCCAGCCCAACCTAAGTTTCTATCGGACTGAGCTATTCTTCAATCCAGTGCCCTAATCCTTTCGAACTTGGGTCCAGAAAATAGTGCTATTGTACAACCTGGGGAAGTCAAAGCACATTCTAAGTGGGCCGCATGGGTCGGCCCTTTCACCTCATTCTTTTCCGTTTCCACGCTCTGAAACCGGGTTCTTTCACTTCAATCTCTCTCATAATCAAGCTGAGATATGATGCTGTTTCATCCTAGAATTATGAGAAATCCCTTGTTGGCTGGGACGGACCCTTAGTATAAGATAAGTCAACACAACAGGTTGTGTCAGTTTCTCAAAAGACATGGGCTCGCCTTTCGGGGTGACTAGCTGCATTCATTGGTTTGCTTTCTTCCACCAACTTCACAACCATCCTTCGTTGATGACAGGCAAGCTCAACCACAGTTTCCGTAGTTTGGTTCAATTCATTCGGCATTTCCATTTCCAATTGGTAAGTTCTATTTTCTCCGACCCAAGGAAGAAGATCACAAGCGGGAGTCCCCTCTAGGAAGAGATGCTTTCCAAAGGCCGTACGCTACTGTTGAATGGCCAAATAGGGATTGAAACAGAGTAAATAACTATAGTATCCCGTCGTAGTGGTAGCTGCATTTACGCGACCGGGTCCGAGCCACGGGACAAGACCAAATTGGATTGGATTTGTCACATCCGCGGATGGAAGACCGTAGATTTCTCACTTTCCCTACTCGGAGAGCACGTGTATGTAGTCCGCCTGTATCTACTTATTTATTCGGAGAGCGCCATTAATAGGATTCAGAAGTCGTACAAGCTATGGCGGAGCCGTTTACCAATGCACCCAGTTCTCCTCATATTTGATTCTTTTTTTGGTATCATTGGTTCCACGTACGTCTTTTGGGCGAGCTTTCTTCACTGTCATCAAAACCAACGCTCAAACCGAAGCTTTCCGAGCAGTTGTTTATTTCTCACTTTAGCTGCTGTCGTTTTCCTCTTCCGAATTAAGCGAGTTAAAAACAAGGGGATCAGAAGAACAAACAATAAGAATGAGGGATTGAAGTCCGTTTCCTTCGTATCGTATTTCAACGGATCGGGTAGTTCTAGTCTTTTTTGATTACTCCTTCCTTTTTCCCATCATTTGACATAACATAATTAAGAAACTGTTTGATGGTCAACGGAACGAGTAGAGAAGAAAAATGCCCTTATTCCAAAGGAAGTGAGTGCCAAAGCGAAAATAGAGTAAAGAACAAAAGAACGAAATGCAAGGGTTGCATCCGCTGTTTCAAGTCCGGACGGTTCCTCCGCTAGGTTATTGAGTTGGCTCCCCCGTTATTCTTCATCAGACAACGCACACTTAATGGAAAAACGAGGTATCTTTTTGGAAAACTTCTCTACTTACGACTTTGTTAGCGCTTTGAGGGCTTCACTATGTTCTCTGAAATCTTGTATAAATAAGAAAGAAGTCTTTCTCAGGAGATGACTCTGCTGATACCGAGTTTCAATGCAAAATGGCTCCCGCTTCTTCTGAAAGAAAACTGGGGAAAAATCAATATGGAGCCGTCAGAGGCTTATCTGGCCGATATGACTTCCTGAAATTCTTTCCTGAGAAAAACCTAAAATGGAGGGGTTGGGGCTTTGGCTCCAGGCTCAAACTCTATCTTGTGGTAGACTGCCCTCCTAGGGAGCGCTTGGGCAACTAACTTGTGGGGCATGACATCCCAAATTCATCAGTTACATTAGGAATTTCCTGAAAAAAAGTCTTATGTGTATTGGATCCGCTCTTCTGTTAGCATGAACACATGAATGAGATTCTTCTTATTCTTCCTAAATAGAACCCCCCACCCTCACCTTTCTTAGGACTATCAAGCCTTCTCGAATTAGGTCTATGGTAGAAGCTTTGAACGTAGACCCGGATACAAATCTTTCACTCACTGAAAAGTGAAAACCTGTGACTATATCGTCCTGAAGACGGATGCGGCGGGAAGAAGTGGCATTTAGAAGTGTTGCTGACTTTACATTTAGGTTTCGGCATAACAAAGCTTGCACTGTCTTTTCGCACTTAGGCGCACAGCGTGCCGTTGGTAATGATTCTACTACGGTGCTGCAAATTCGCAAGCTGATCCTAAGTAATCGTTGTTGTTCATTGGATTCCTCCGGAATTACTTCGTTAGGATTGAAGAATTGCAGCAATTCTTCCTGAATAGACTCGATTCTCCCGTCGAGAGTTTCTTTGAAAGTCTTACCTAAACTCTTCCGACTGAATATGAGAAAGCCTATAAAACAACGAGCTACTATCATTTCTTCATTATAGATTGAGATCTTCTTCGGACTTGATGCACAAATAGATGGAATAGCAGCAAATAGCATATTTCTATCCTTCATATCCGTAGAAAGAAATCTCATCTCCAGGTAACTCCATCTTTTTCAGCTCTGCTCGCTCACTTTTGAAAGGA
>Ga0256405_10008697_pt1 | contig 14359 bp, 13 predicted proteins | sample RumenRJG_02DNA_FD_189096 | JGI IMG/M metagenome (GOLD analysis project Ga0256405, IMG submission 189096) | Bovine rumen microbial communities from Lethbridge, Alberta, Canada - RJG_02 | ecosystem: Host-associated > Mammals > Digestive system > Stomach > Rumen | place: Canada: Alberta...
TATCGACTGCATAGTTATCGACTCTGTTGCAGCTATGGTAACAAAGGCTGAGATAGACGGCGAAATGGGCGATACCCACGTAGGTCAGCTGGCAAGACTTATGTCACAGGCTATGAGAAAGCTGACAGGTGTTGTTTCTAAATCCAATACTACCTGCGTATTTATTAATCAGGTGCGTGAGAAGATAGGTGTTATGTACGGCAACCCCGAGACTACTCCCGGCGGACGTGCGCTGAAGTTCTATGCTTCGGTACGTATTGAAGTCAGACGCGGTGAGCAGATCAAGGACGGAGGAGAAGTTCTGGGCAACAGGACTAAATGTAAGGTCGTAAAGAATAAAGTCGCTCCTCCTTTCAAGGAGTGCGAATTCGATATCATGTATGGCAAGGGCATCTCCCGCGTGGGCGAAGTTCTTGATGCGGCTGTTGATCTCGGTATCGTCAAGAAGGGCGGCGCATGGTTCAGCTATGAGGATTACAAACTGGGTCAGGGCAGAGACAACTCCAAGCAGTTCCTGCTGGATCATCCGGATATCATGGCTGAGATCGAGGAGAAGATAAAAGCGGCTTCCGTTGATGATGCACTGGCTTCCTCAAATAAGAAATCTGAGAATAAATCAAAGCTAGAAGAAAAGGCTAATGCAGGTGCAGGCATCACCTCTGATAAGGCATCTGCCGAACCAGAGACTCCTTCAGATGAGGATTTTGAGGAGTTCGCACCGATAGATATCGACAGTCTCGGTGAGTAAAAAATGCTTAAAATAACCAACGTATCCCTTTACAAGGGCGCGACTTACATGATCGAATTCGAGGACAGGGATGCTGAATTCCTGAATAGAGAGATCGTAAGCAGATATAATTTAAAGGCAGGCATCAGTCTGCCTTTGTCTGCGTGGGAAGATATCAAGGCAGAGGAAGAATACCGCAAGGCGCGGGAAAGAGCGCTGTATCTGCTGGATTATAAGGACTATTCGTATATCGAACTTTTCCGAAAGCTTGAAAAGAATTATTCCGAAGACACCTGTTATCGTGTAATGGATAAGATGGTGGAGATGGGCACTGTCAACGACAGACGCTATGCTGAGGGTATGGCACGTCATTATGTTGAAGTCAAAAAATTCGGCAGAACAAGGGCTTTTCGTGAGATGCGAAATAAAGGTCTCACATCGGAAGTCATTAACGAAGCCCTTGACAGATATGACGAAGACGAGGAAGATACGTGGTATGACCGCCTTTATGATTTGGTGGAGAAGAAATATCTGCGGTACCTTGATGACGAAAAGGGCGTTAACCGTGTGAAAAATGCGCTGGTAAGATATGGTTATGGTTATGACCTCATAAAAGAGGTCTTGCGCGATATTGAAGAAGAATACGGCGAGGAGGAGTAGACTTTGGATAAGATTAAGTACAACGAGGAACAGGAAGCATTTGAGATATCTTACGAGATTTGGGGCAAGCCTGTGACGGTCCTGTTTTATATGGAAGATCAGCAGGATATAATGGATAATATCTCCGATATTGCTGACAAGCTTGGCAGGGTAGAGCGCAACAAGTCAAAGCTTGCCGAGATAATAAAGCGTGACGGAAAGTACGACAAGAAGAAATTCCCTCTGCTGACTTCTGCGCAGATAGAAGAGATAATGGAGATAGAAAGTGCTTTTGTTGACGAGGACGATGAGGGCACTGTTCTGAGTATAACAGTAACCGCAAAAAATGGCGCTCTCGGTGAGGGAGTTATGGTCGAACTTCTGGGAGATGGGTCGATCGAGATATCCTGTGAAGGTAAATTAATGTAAAATATTTTTACAGCTCTTTACAAATCAGGAAAAAGGTGTTATAATGTAATAATGTGATCGAGCAGAATGTTAAATTGATAGGAGTTCTTATTTTATGTCTACACGAGTGGGTATGGTTTCTCTTGGATGTCCCAAAAATCAGGTGGATGCCGAGCATATGCTTTATGACCTAAAAAAAGAGGGCTATGAGCTTGTGAGCGATGCAGCTCTGGCTGATGTGGTCATTGTTAATACCTGCGGTTTTATTGAATCCGCAAAGCAAGAAGCTATCGATACGATACTTGAATTCTGCACCCTCAAAGAAGAGGGCAGGATAAAGCACGTTATCGCAACAGGCTGCCTTGCCGAGCGCTACCGCGATGAGATGAAAAAGGAGATACCCGAGCTTGACGCAGTCGTAGGACTTGGTTCAAACGGCAAGATAGCCGATATAATCAGGGATATATACCGCACCGAGGAAAGCGTTTGCGCCTACGGCAGCAAGACAGACCTTCCTATGGAGGGCGGCAGACTGATATCCACCGAGCCTTTCTTTGCATATCTTAAAATAGCAGAGGGCTGCTCCAATTGCTGTACCTACTGTGCAATACCTGCCATAAGAGGAAAATTCCGCAGCAGAAAGATGGAAGATATTCTGGAGGAAGCTAAATGGCTGGCTGAACACGGTGTTACCGAGGTCGTAGTCATAGCACAGGATACCACCCGCTACGGTGAGGACATTTATGGCAAGTCAATGCTCCCCGAGCTGCTGAAAAAGCTCTGCGAGATAGAGGGCTTCAAATGGATAAGAACACTTTACAGCTACCCCGAGCGAATCAGCGATGAGTTCATCGATGTGCTGGCGACCGAGGATAAACTGGTAAAATATATAGATATGCCGATACAGCACTGCAACGGTGATGTTCTGAAAAGAATGAACCGTGCAGGAGACGAGGCTTTTCTGCTTGAACTGATACAGAAGCTGAGAGCGAGGATACCTGATATTGTGCTGAGAACTACCCTCATTGCAGGATTCCCCGGGGAGACCGAAGCTCAGTTTGAGGAGCTTTGCGAGTTTGTAAAGAATGTCGGTTTTGAAAGACTTGGCTGCTTTGCATATTCACCCGAGGAGGGCACAAAGGCTTATTCAATGCCCGATCAGGTAGATGAAGTAACAAGAAACAGACGCGCTGATATCATCATGCAGGAGCAGATGCTGGTGACCGAAAGATATAATCAGGCACAGCTTGGCAAGACAGTCGAGATAGTTTGCGAGGGCTTTGACCGCTATGCGGAGTGCTATTTTGGCAGAGGTACAGCAGATGCGCCCGAGATAGACGGAAAGGTATTCTTTACCTCCGAGAAAAAAGTCGCAGTGGGACAATACGTCAAGGTCGAACTTTTTGATACTCTTGACTACGATCTGCTGGGAACTGTAACGGAATAAGGAGGGCTTTCCGATGAAGAAAATGAATTTGCCAAACAAGCTCACGGTGCTGAGAGTTATACTCATACCATTCTTCATGGTATTTATGCTTTGCTTTGAGATAGGTCCGAGACTGCATACGATACTTGCAATGTCGGTATTTATAATCGCATCGCTGACGGATATGCTGGACGGCAAGATAGCAAGGGCACAGAATCTTGTTACAACTTTCGGCAAATTCCTTGATCCGCTGGCTGATAAGCTGCTGGTCATGGTGGCGCTGATATGTTTTACTTTTGAAAGATGGATAGATCCTATCGCGGTTGTTATCATACTTTCAAGAGAGTTCATGGTAACAGGTCTGAGACTCGTTGTTGCAGGCGAGGGAGTTGTTGTTGCCGCAGGCATCTGGGGCAAGCTTAAAACAGCTTTCACTATGGTGGCTATGATAGCTATAATGTTTATGCAGATAATCTACCCCGAGCTTAAAGGTGCTCCCGATCTGAACTGGACACACCCTGTTTTCCTGATGAATGAGGTGCTGATCTGGATAGCTGTTATACTTACAGTTATATCGGGCGGTGTTTATCTTAAAGCTTACGCGAAGTATATAGACCCTAATGAATAATTGAATATTCCCGAAATGCGCATCAGCAAGAGTACCCCGCATCAGTGACGTCAAGAGAAAAGCCGTTCGGTGCAAGGCTAAGTTACGGCGGTGGGAAGTGCGGCTGACAGCAGGGAGAGGGGAACAGCAATGCTCAGTATCCCTCCTCGTTTATCCGCGTTAAGGATATCAAGGCTGTACAAGATATGTACAGTGAAACGGAGTGGGACCGCGGGATCTCTCGCCTCCGAATACGCATACGTTGCGTGTTCGGGGGCTTTTTTATTTAACAGAGGTCTGCTTTTTCCGACTGAACGCATTACAGAAATTATAAATGATATGTTTATTCAGAAACACGGAGGGTCAACATGAGTAAGTTGATAACCAGAATCATAAGAAGCTACAAAGATGAGATACAGTCCATCAAGGACAGAGATCCCGCAGCGACAAGTACTTTAGAGATACTGACTTATTCAGGACTGCACGCGGTGGCTATGTATCGTGTTGCACACTGGTTCTATCTTAAAAATTTAAAGTTTGTAGCCAGGGTGATTTCCCAGACGGCTCGTTTTCTTACGGGTATCGAGATACATCCCGGGGCAAAGATAGGCAAGGGTCTGCTGATAGACCACGGCGCGGGAGTCGTTATCGGTGAAACAGCCGAGATCGGAGATAACTGTTTGTTGTATCAGGGCTGTACCCTCGGCGGTACCGGCAAGGATCAGGGAAAGCGTCATCCTACACTTGGCAATAATGTAATGGTGGGCTGCGGAGCAAAAGTGCTCGGTCCTTTCAAGGTCGGAGATAATTCAAAGATAGCGGCTAACGCCGTGGTTCTTGAATCTGTTCCGCCAAACTGTACGGCAGTTGGCGTTCCCGCAAAGGTAGTTAAGCAGAACGGCAAGCGCACACTCGATCTCGATCAGGTGCATATGCCCGATCCTGTTTCTCAGGAGCTCTGCAAGGAAAGGATCGAACTTGAACGCCTTAAAAAGCGTGTTGAAGAGCTGGAAAAGCTCATAGGACAAGAGGGCAGATAAATGGATACGATAAAGCTTATTGAACATATGCTGGCAAAGCCATATCTGTTTACGGGCGGCGAGGATCTGACAGCACTGAAATACTTTCAGTTCGGTTATGATTTCTGTCTGGCTTCAAATATGATACTGAATGAAAGCCCTGAAAAATATTCGCTCCTGCCCGCTGACTGGAGACTATTCACTGAATTCATCAGGTGTTCGCTGACCTACGATGAACCCAAAGCCGACTGGTACGATATACTCATTACATATTTCGGCAATAAAGAGGGCTACCGTATGTTCGTGAATTACTTCGATAATTTCCGCAGACTGGAGATAAGGTCATACAAAAGGGCAATGCTTACCGATGAACAGCAGCAAGCCTTTGTAAAGATAACCGGTCTGGATAAATACCCCACAGTTTTTTATGCTGTTGAACTTGCAGATGGCGCAGGTTGGCTTTCAGCTTATGAAACGGACAGCGTTATATATCAGCGCAGGCATTTTTTCAAAGATGAATCTGCTCTGCTTGAAGATGCACGGTCGCTTTTTGGAAGTGAACTCAACTGGTTCAGTGTTACTGGAGTGAGTGAACTGAATTTCAAAAAGCCCGTCAGACTTGAACTTAATAAAATTTCCAAGTAAATTATCAGGAGGAAAAAACAATGAAGATCTATAACACACTCAGCCATAAGGTTGAAGAATTCGTACCGAACACTGCGGGAAAGGTATCCATGTATACCTGCGGACCTACTGTATATCACTTTGCCCACATCGGTAACCTGAGAAGCTACATCATGGAGGACGTTCTGGAGAAGTATATGCGCTGGACAGGCCTTGATGTTAAGCGCGTAATGAATATCACTGACGTTGGTCATCTTACTTCTGACGGCGATACAGGTGATGACAAGATGCTCAAAGGTGCAAAGCGCGAACATAAGACCGTTATGGAGATCGCTAAGTTCTACACCGATGCTTTCTTCACCGATTGCGCTAAGCTGAATATCAAGACCCCCGATGTTGTGGCACCTGCAACCACCTATATCGATGAGTTTATCAAGGTCATTTCTTCCCTTATCGAAAAAGACTATGCTTACGAGGCAGGCGGAAATATCTACTTTGATACTTCCAAGCTGAAGGAGTACTATGTGTTCCACAATTTCAGCGCAGAGGATCTTGAAGTAGGTGTCCGTGAGGGCGTTGAAGAGGATACAAATAAGCGCAACAAGGCTGACTTCGTGCTGTGGTTCACAAAGTCCAAGTTTGACGATCAGGAGCTGAAATGGGAATCTCCCTGGGGCGTAGGCTATCCCGGCTGGCATATCGAGTGCAGCTGCATATCCATGAAAAATCTCGGCGAGTACCTTGATATCCACTGCGGAGGCGTTGATAATATATTCCCCCACCACACCAATGAGATCGCACAGTCCGAAGCTTATATCGGACACAAGTGGTGCAATTACTGGTTCCATGTTCATCACCTGAATACCGATACAGGCAAGATGTCCAAGTCTAAGGGCGAGTTCCTGACAGTATCCCTGCTTGAAGAAAAGGGCTATGACCCGCTGGTATACAGATTCTTCTGCTTACAGTCTCACTACAGAAAGTCACTGGTATTCTCATGGGAAAACCTTGACAATGCAAAGACCGCTTATGATAAGCTTACTGCAAGGATCGCTGCACTGCTGAATGAAAAGGACGCTTCTGCCGCTGATGCAGCTAAAGTTAATGAGCTGAAAGCTGCATTTGCTGCTGCTATGGACGAAGATCTCAACACATCAAACGGCATGACAGTTCTTTATGATATCCTGAAATCCGATGCTTCCGCTGCTACCAAGCTTGCCGCTATCGAGGATATCGACAAGGTGCTTTGCGTAGGTCTTATCAATGCTGCAAAGAAGCAGAACGAAAAGAACAGCGGTGCAGATATCCCCTCTGAGGTAATGGCACTGGTAGAGGAGAGACAGGCTGCAAGAAAAGCCAAGGATTTTGCCAAGGCAGACGAGATACGCGACAAGATAACCGCTCTTGGCTATGAGGTCAAGGAAACTCGTCAGGGTACTACCGTGACTAAGCTTTAAGCGGAGGAAATGATGGAAAACAAGAAACCAAAAAAGAATTATTACGATGTGCAGCGCAGCAGACGTTTCAGGATATATTTCAATTTCTCAATGATAGCTCTGGCTTTTGTGCTGGTTTTTACGCTGTTCAACGCTTGTCAGAGAATGAAGACAGGCACACTTGATCCCGATAATGTTGATCTTATACAATATCAAGTACCAAAGGACGATGCACCTGTTGTTGTGTTTGAAACTTCTGAGGGTAACTTCACAGCTGTTCTTTATCCCGATCAGGCACCGAAGTTCGTTGAGTATTTCGAGGATCTGGTCAAGGACGGATACTACGACGGAACCTATGTATTCGCAGTACAGAAGGACGTTTACTTCATGGGCGGTTCAAAGGCATCGGACGGTACTGAAACTGACGATACAGATAAAACTCAGATCGATCCCGAGATAAACAAGGATCTGTGGCCTTTCAAGGGCTCGCTGATATCCTATGGTGACAAGGGCGGCTCCATCTTCAACAAAAAGATCATGTCGGGCAGCCGTATACTTTTTGTTGATACGGTGGAATTCACCGACGAATTCAAGGAAGAACTTGATTCTGCGGGCGGCAACACCGAGCTCGTTGAAACTTTCAAGAGCAAGGGAGGCATACCGAATTTCTCTCAGCAGTACACCATTTTCGGACAGGTGTATGATGGCTTTGATGCTTATGATGCTATCTGCCGTGCCGAAGTAATGAAAGATGATGACGACCTTCGTCCCAAAAAAGATATCATCATCAACAAGGCATATTTATCTACCTACGGCGAGCACAGGAACGATAGTTTCTTTAGTTTGGCTCAGGATAAAAACACCACAGATTCAGAATAATATGACATAATAAAAAGAGCTAAGACCGATCATTATCAAGTCTTAGCTCTTTTGGTTTTATGGGTTTTCATTTTCAGGATCAGCCATATTATGCCGATGACAGCAAGTATTATACAGAATACCTGTGTTAGTGAAAGTATAATGCCTTCATGCGATGCGCGGAGAAAATCCAGCGCACATTTTGCTGATGCAGATGCAATGAAGATCATCTGCACAGCGTACCGCCTCTTTTTAACGTAAAGCATAACGCCGATCAGGAATATGATAAGGAATGTAAGTGTCTCAGTTGCCTGAACAGGAAAAGCAGGATGGACATGTGCATAACGTCCCGAATACTCAACGGCTAATGCGCCGTTATATTCAAAACCGTAACAGCACCCTGCCAGAAAACAGCCGATTTTTGAAACGCTGTACATCAGCGGAAGCATTACCGTTGCTGTTTCTGCCATTACAGGCATATCACTTTTGTTAGGAGACATAAGCCCCATTGTGATAACAGCAGCGTATACTCCAATTAATCCGCCGATAGAGGATAGCCCGTAGTTCTTTCCGCCGCTTGTGATATATGTAAGCATTACAGCACAGAACAAGCTCATCAAAGGCAGAAGCAAAAGCAGATAACGTGCTATATTTTTCTGAACTCCTTTTCGGATATTAAGTATATACATCCCCGCCGCCCCAACAATAAACGACATTATTATCATCAGACCATATGGCTGTATGTGGGAATGTGTAGTGTTTATATGGATATGCATAGTCGTCATTATTAACATCCCCTACAGTCATTAAAGCAGGAATTGCACGAGGAAATAAGGGAGTAGCACATGATAATAACTGCTATTACCCCTATAAGTATTAAAACTGCTTCTATACTATAAATTGTCATTAGCACTATGCCGAATTTATTTTTCGGATAATAAATACGCACATAGATCATCAGTATAAAACTAGATATACCGAGTATTGCGGTGAGCGGAGAAATACACAGGTTATATGTCTTTGAAAGTACAAAACTTAATACGCTTAACCCTTGACCAAATATCAAGGATATCAAGCACAAGATGTTTGCTTTCCTTTTATCCTCGGGAGATTCTTCTGATGAATTGGGTAAACCAGAATACGCATACTCTGGCAAGTCAACAACAGCCATATTTCTTTTGGATTCGAGATATGCGTATTCCTGCGGAGTAAGCTGTTTGTACCACCTTCCGTCGGCAGTGGTATAAAAACCAAGCTGCTGAAGCGACTGAACTTGTACACCTGCGGGGGCTGACAGAAATACACCATTCTGATCCAATATGCATTCGCATCCGAGAATACCATAATAATTAACTATCATAAATTCACCTTAGTGTTGACATCACATTTACGAGCAGTCGTTCAAGCATGAAGCACATGCAGCGATAATAGCGATTAAAGCTACAATTGCTATTATGATTTCAACAATATAAAGTATCATAAGTACCTTGCCGAATTTATTCTTCGGATATATTACACGTACATATATCATCAGGATAAATGCGATCAGCCCTGCTATTCCAAATATGGAATAAGATTGTTTATCAAATATTTGTATAAGTATATAACTGAATAAACTTAGACCGTGTCCCAGTATCAATGATATCAAGCACAGATTGTTTGCTCTCTTTTTATCCTCGGGGGATTCTTCCATATCTGATGCTGTACCTGACACCATACCGAAATTAGAGCCTTGTGCAGGCAGATCAACAACAGACTCATTTTTCATGGAATTCAGATATGCGGATTCCTGCGGAGAAAGCTGTTTGTACCACCTTCCGTCGGCAGCGGTGTAAAATCCAAGCTGCTGAAGCGACTGTACTTGTACCCCTGCGGGTGCTGCGAGAAATAAACCATTCTGATCCCATATGCATTCGCATCCGAGAATACCGTAATAATTGACTACCATAAATACACCTCAAGATCTCAATAATAAGTATGATATATTATCTATTTATTATATCATACAATTGACAATAATGCAAGCTATTGCACATTCGGTTTGGACAAATCTCAGTAGTTTTTGAACCGGTATGGAAACAGTAAGCAGAGTTATATTTAAATAAAGCCTAACTTAGGACTGCGATCAAATGACGTTATTTGCGTATACCAGGTATTGGTATAAAATTCGGCTTGAAGGCGAATTTTTAGCTTGAATTGTACTGGTTGCACAGTTATTGACACGATTTGAACGAAAAATATTACATCGAAAATGATTACTTCACTTTTTGTTCACTAAGTATATCATGAATATTTAATCTGTTGTGCTATAATAAACCATATGTTATTATACGTGTAATATAAGCTTTTTTTAATTTCTATAAAGTGAGGTAGGAAATGGTAAGAAGCAGTTTGAAGCTTTGGATAGGGATAGCTGTTATTGTGGTAGTAGTCTTTTCGGGACTGCTTATCAAATACTCACTCAGAAGAGATCCTTTCTCGATCGAACGTTCCGGAAAGAACCTTTCTGATGAAGGTGATGTCACGGCTGAAAATGATGGCCTTACAACTGATGCTGATGATGTGTTACCGGATACTGATTCCAATATTACGACTACGATCAGCGGCGAGGAAAGTCAGCCCGATGAAGAGACCCCTGTGGTCACACAGTCTACCGAAAAGATAGATAACCGCCGCAAGACTGAGACTACAACTACGAGATCGAATAAAGAAGTAAAAGAAGAAAAGCTGAAGAAGGCTAAGAAAGAGCTTGAAGCAGCTTCAGAAAAATTTGAGAAAGCGGGAGAAAAGCTCGATCAGTGCAATCAGGCTCTGGATGATGCAAAGAGCAGAAGAGACCAGCTTCAGGGCGAATATGATAACGCAAAGTCAAAGTACGAAGAGATCAAGCGTAATTATGATGAGAAACAAAAAGAGAACTTCAACAAGGGTATGCTTGGCTTCTTTGAAAGTATACACGATCACAAAGGTATTGAAACGCTGAATGATTCTGATCTTGTATCTCTTTCAAATATGGGTGATTCTGCTGATGCAGCATCGCTGGAATGCATGAAGAGAAGCATAGAGTATCTTAATTTCATCAACGAGATCAGAAAAGCCGAGGGCAAGCCTGAGGTCAAGGTAAGCTGTAAACTTATGGCTCTTGCAGCGCTGAACAACGATCTTTATTCTGCGGATAACAGCAATTCCAACGGAACTGGTCTTGACGAAGATCTTGCTATCGGTTTCGACGATCCTTTCACCATATGGTATTACGATGAAAAGGACGATAACGGCGGCAATTATCTCAGCCTTGTGAATGAAGAACATATCGCTGCCGGCTTTGCTTACAGTCACAAGAACGGCAATGTTCATAATGTGCTTTTCTGTGATAAGGGCTATGATGCAGGACGGATGATGCCTCTCGCTGAATTTTCCGAGAAATTCAATACCTATTATTCAACCGCTATCAAGGGCAAGAGTTACTCGGGCGCGGAGGAAGCGATGAAACGTGCTGAGAGTGCCCTCAATTCTGCTAAACAGGCAGTTACCGACAAAGAAAAGGCTGCACAGTCAGCTTCGTCTGCTTACGGTTCAGCCAAAACTGTTTATGAGCAGAAGCAGAATGCTGTTGATGAACTTGAATAATGAATCTTAAAAAAATTAACTGCCTTGTCCATTTGGGGACAAGGCAGATTTTTTGGAGGTGATGCTCATGAAGCTCAGTAAACGTATATTAAGTATAGCTGCCGCCTGTTCGGTTCTGTTTGATATGTTGAGTTTCCCTGTTTCTGCTGATGAAAGGGAAACAATAACAGTATCCATATCCAATAGGCTTTGTGTGTTTTCTGGGTGGGGTACAGGATTTTCACAGTGGGCTGTTGATGCAGGCAAGTCAAAAACTGTATCCGACAAGGCTGCCGAAGTTCTCTTTGGTGAAGATGGATTGAAAATGAATATGGTCAGGTACGAGATAAGCGGCGGTGATGACCCGACTCATTCACATTTTCTCGATGCTGATAAAATGCCGCCATTCTGGACTAAAGCTGTTACCGACAAGAAAGGGAAGACCGATCATATTATCGATCTTTCAAAAGATAAGAACAGGATAGCACTGCTTAAAAAGTGTATAAACAGCGCAGGCGGTGATCTTTCGGTCGAGCTTTGCCCTACCTCGCCGCCATACTATATGACGGTCAGCGGCTGCACAGCCGGGGCTGTGTATTCGGGAAAGGATAATCTGCGTTCGGAGTGCCGTGGTGCTTACGGAGAGTATCTTGCATCAGCCGTGACTGCCATGGCAGCTCAGGGTATAAGTGTTGCAGGCATCGCACCTATGAATGAGCCGTCTTCGCTTCACTGGAAAGCAGGCGACACAAGGCGGGAGGGTTTTCATGTCTCTCAGGGAGAACAGCAGTCATATCTGTTGCTCGCTGTAAGGAATGCGCTGAATAATGCAGGCCTTTCAAAAGTGTATATCTCCGCCCCTGATGAAGCAGATGTCGACACGGCATCAGCTTCACTTAAAGCTCTGACCGGTAAGGCAGCGCGTATTGTCCACAATGTGAATATACATTCTGCCGAGCATGAAAATTCTGATTTTACTGCGGCTTCAAAGAATTTCGGAAGTGTGAGAATAACAGAGGCTGATGGCCTTTACATCGCAGGTTCAAATGCGGGAGAAATGTCAGCAGCGCTGGGCATCAGCAAAAGAATAATCTCCGATCTTCAGAACAGCGGTGCTTCGGCGTGGGTGATGTGGCAGGCTGTACGCGATGGCAGACCGGATCTCGACAGCGGCTACCTGGGATTAGTGTATCGTGACGATCTTACGAGAAGACTTGAACCAACACAAAAGTACTACGCCTTCGGGCAGTTCAGCAGATATATAAGCGCGGGATCAACGCTTATCAAGGTCGATGAGAATACGATAGCTGCATACAACAGGTCAGAAAACAGGATGACTATCGTCGCGGTCAATGACGGATGCGGAGTAAAGAAAGTGAAGTATTCTCTTGATGGCTTCGGTATGCTGAAAGGAAGCACTGTGAAAGAGATACGTACTTCAGGAAGTCTTGATAACGGTGAGCATTGGTCTGTGACAGATGATGCGGCAGTAGTCACAAGCACTGGTTTTTCTGTTGATCTTGCGCCGAATTCAGTGACAACCTGCGTTATTGACGGTGCTGTGCTCCTTACAACAGGAACTCTCGGCGATATTAACGGTGACGGTAATATAAATGTGACCGACCTTACCCTTACGGCGGCTCATGTAAAATCTGCAAGATGTCTTACTGACGATGCACAGCTCCTTGCCGATATTAACGGTGACGGTAAGGTAAATATCACCGATATTACGCGTCTGGCAGCTCACATCAAAGGTAAGCGTATTATCACGGATGTTCGCAGGTACAATGAAGACAGCTTTATAACTGATGACGAAGATATTGTCACCTCGGATGATGATATAACTTCTGATGGAGAATTTTGATGATATTGCCCGAAAAAGCTTAGCTTTTCGGGCTTTCTTCTGCATTTACGGCAATTGACATTCGGGTGCGATTAGGGTATAATATACTAAATGCTATGGCAAAAGATGTCAGATATGACGAAGCTAACGGCTTTTGGAAAAAAGATAATGGTATTTGTATACTAACGATCGGAGGAAATATGTTGAATAAAAAGTTTGCAGCCTGTCTTGCGGCGGCAGTTTTTGTGTTTGGCGGCAGCGGAATACTGCCTGTCAGGGATAGCATATACAGTGTATCGGCTTCAGCTGAATCTTACGGCGATTTTTACTATGAGGCTGTCAGCGGGGGAGTTTCAATAACCGCTTATGGCGGCAATGGCGGAAAAGTCTCTATACCTTCTAAGATAAACGGCAAAAAGGTTGTTGCAATTGCGGATAATGCGTTCTTTCAGTGTGACGCTGTTACCGCTGTTACTATTCCCGACACTGTTGTGACCATCGGCGAAAGCGCTTTTATGGAGTGCGATTCTATGACATCGGTAACTATACCTGATTCTGTGAAGACCATCGGCGTATGTGCTTTCAGCGGATGTACAAGCCTTAAATCTGTGAAGCTTCCAAAGAATTTACAGACTGTTTCAGAAGCAGCTTTTTCGGATTGTACTGCGCTGAATACTTTAACCATACAGGATTCTGCTGTAACATTCAAGTATGAGGCTTTTATGGGCTGTACTTCTTTGAAGTCGGTAACTATTCCTAAGAACGTAGTCAAAATTGAGGACGCAGCTTTCGGTTTCACTCTTGATGACAATGATGCGGCTTCTTACACGAAAATAAGCGGGTTCAAGATAAATTGTTATATGAATTCGCAAGCTTATATATATGCGGTGGTCAATGATCTTTCATACGAAGTTTTTGATCCCGAAACCCCTGATATAATATTTGATGAGGAAGATGAGGATACCTCCGGTGAGGAAACTGCGCCTGGTGATATTAACGGCGATGGTTCTGTAAATATTGTGGATATCACTATGACGGCAGCCCACGTCAAGGGTAAAAAGGCACTTAGCGAAAAGCGAAAGACGCGTGCAGATGTCAACGGTGACGGCAAGATCAACATCTCTGATATCACTATGATAGCTGCCCACGTCAAGGGTAAAAAAAAG
>Ga0256405_10008699_pt1 | contig 14351 bp, 7 predicted proteins | sample RumenRJG_02DNA_FD_189096 | JGI IMG/M metagenome (GOLD analysis project Ga0256405, IMG submission 189096) | Bovine rumen microbial communities from Lethbridge, Alberta, Canada - RJG_02 | ecosystem: Host-associated > Mammals > Digestive system > Stomach > Rumen | place: Canada: Alberta | collected...
TTTGTAACTTTTGACTATAGCCATGCAAAGGTACAAAATTGAAAAGTACACGTAAAGTATATGCTTGTAAATGTCTGACCTAAGGGCAGTTTAAGCGAATGTTAAAGGATTTAAGTGGACACTAGTGTAAAACCTTTATGAAACAAAATCATTCTACGGGCAGAATGTGGTTCAGAGCATTGCTCTCCCTTCTGTTGGTTTCGCTACCGCTCCAGTGGGCCGAGGCGCAGATTACGCTCAACACCCGCAAAGCCGAGTTGCGAACCGTTATCCACAAAATCAAACAACAGACCAAGTATGAGTTCTTCCTCGACGACAAGTTGGCCAGTTCCACTGTGCCGGCCATCAAGGTGAACAATGCCTCCATCCAAGAGGTTTTGTCGCGCTTGTTAGCGGGTAAGGCCGTGACCTACCGAGTCGAGGGCAATGTGGTCTATCTCAAGCGCAAGGAGGCCGGCCGCCAGTCGGCTCCCGAGTCGCAACAGCCCAAAACGAAAGTGGCGCCCCGCAAGGTCTCAGGTACAGTCGTCGATGAGCACGGAGAGCCGCTGATCGGCGCTACGGTGAGCATCAAGGGCTCCAACGAGAAAGCCATCACCGACTTGGACGGCCGTTACACCATCACCACTGATGAGGCCAACCCGACGGTGGTGGTGTCGTATATCGGCTATCAGGACAAGGAGGAGCGCGTCAATGGCAGCACGGCCGACCTGACCCTCGTGCCCGACTCGAAGTCGCTCAATGAGGTGGTGGTTACCGCCCTCGGTATCAAGCGCGAGCAGAAAGCCTTAAGCTACAATGTGCAGCAGATCAAAGGCGATGAGCTGACGAATGTGAAGAGCACCAACTTCATGAACTCCCTCGCCGGTAAGGTGGCCGGTGTCACCATCAATGCTTCTTCGGCAGGTATGGGTGGTGCCACAAAAGTCGTCATGCGCGGTCCCAAGTCGATCTCGCAGTCCAACTCTGCCCTCTACGTGGTAGACGGTGTGCCCATCACCAACACTTCCAACGGCGGTGTTGACGGTGGTATTTATGCCACACAGCCCGGGTCGGAAGGTATTGCCGATATCAACCCCGACGACATTGAGAGCGTCAACGTGCTCAGTGGTCCGGCCGCAGCTGCCCTCTATGGCTCAGCAGCCGCCCAGGGTGTCATCATGATCACTACGAAGAAAGGTGCCGAGGGAAAGGTGAAGGTGAGCATCAGCAACAGCACTCAGTTCTCCAATCCTTTCGTCATGCCCGAATTCCAAAACGAGTATGTCAATGCTCCCGGCAGCATCCTCTCATGGGGCAACAAGGAGCAGTCGGCCTACGGCAATTATGATCCCAAGGACTTCTTCAACACGGGTAGCAACGTGCAGAACAACGTATCGGTGACCGCCGGCAGCAAGACCAATCAGATGTATGTCTCTATCGGCACCACCAACGCCACGGGTATCATTCCCAACAATGCCTACAACCGCTATAACGGTACGGTGAGAAACGTCACCAAACTGCTCGACGACAAGCTGACACTTGACTTCAACTTCCAGTATGTGCGTGAGAACGACCGCAACCTCATGGCTCAGGGACAGTATTTCAACCCGCTGACCTCGGTCTACCTCTTCCCCCGCGGCGAGAGTTTCAACGCCATCCGTACCTATGAGCTCTATGATGCCACACGCGGCATCTATACGCAGAACTGGAATCTTGGTGATGCCCTCCACATGCAGAATCCCTATTGGGTGGCCTACCGCATGCCCCGCACCAACCGCAAGAACCGCTATATGATCAATGCCTCGGTGAAGTACCAGGTGCTCGACTGGCTCGACGTCACTGCCCGTATGCGGTGGGACGACGCGCAGACCAAGCAGGAGGACAAGCGGTATGCCTCCACCATCGACCTCTTCGCCCATTCAAAGTATGGCTTCTACAGCTACGACAAGGTGAACGACCACAGTCTCTACGGCGACTTGATGGCCAACATCAACAAGCGCTGGGCCGACTGGACCCTCGCAGCCAACTTGGGTACCTCCATGTCGCGCACCAAATACGATGTGACTGGCTATCAGGGCGGTTTGAAGGCGCCATCCAACCTCTTCACCCCAAATGCCATCGACTACGGGAACGTGACCAACGACAACCGGCCCATCTACGATTATACCCGCCACAATATCAATTCGCTCTTCGCCAATGTGGAATTGGGCTGGAAGAGCATGCTCTACATGACGGTGACCGGACGTAACGACTGGGATTCAGCCCTTGACGGAACGGCCCAAACCTCTTTCTTCTATCCTTCGGTGGGCCTTTCGGGCGTGATCTCTGAGATGGTGAAGCTCCCCTCGTTTGTCAACTACCTCAAGGTTCGTGGCTCATGGGCCTCGGTGGGCTCGGCCATTCCTGCCAACATCTCTTCCAAGAACCGCTATGCCTATAATCCCGCGACGGGCACCTACAGCAGCGTGACTTATAAGTTCCCCGACAAGTTCTATCCCGAGCGCACCAACTCCTGGGAGGGTGGTATCTCGGCACGCCTGTTCAACAACACCGTCACCTTTGACCTGACTTTCTATCAGTCGAACACCACCAAGCAGACCTTCCTGCTCGACATCACCTCGGCCGGAGGCTACAACAAGGAATATGTGCAGACTGGTAATGTGCGCAACCGCGGTATTGAGCTCTCTGTGGGCTTCAACAAGACTTGGGGCGAGTTCACCTGGAACCCCACCCTCACCTACAGTATGAACCGCAACAAGATCGTCAAGCTCTTCGACGATCCCGACCGCGTGCTCTCCATGGGCGGACTGCCTGGATGCGAGATCATCCTCAAGAAGGGAGGCACGATGGGTGATGTCTATACCACTATCGACTTCCTCCGCGATGCCGACGGCAATATCGCTGTCAACGACGGCAAGGTGGCGCAGCGCACCCTCGACAATCCCACCTACCGTGGCAGTGTGCTTCCCAAGGGCAACTTGGGATTCTCCAACGAGTTCAGCTATAAGGGATTCAACCTCGGCTTCCTGATCTCCGCACGTTTCGGCGGCATCGTCATGTCGCAGACACAGGCCATCATGGATGCCTATGGCGTGTCGAAAAGCTCGGCCGAGGTCCGCGACAATGGCGGCGTGGCTGTCAACCGCGGTATTGTGAGCGCCGAGAACTATTATTCCGTTGTCGGTGGCGAGAACCCCATCTGGTCAGAATATATCTACAGTGCCACCAACGCACGCCTGCAGGAGGCCCACCTCAACTATACCTTCCCGAAGAAATGGCTGGGCAACCTCCGGCTCACCGTAGGCGTTGTGGCCCACAACCTCCTCATGATCTATAATAAGGCTCCATTCGATCCAGAGTCGGTGGCCTCCACCGGCACCTACTATCAGGGATTCGACTACTTCATGCAGCCCAGCCTGCGCTCATGGGGCTTCAATGTCAACCTGCAGTTCTGACAACATGGTATCATACTTAAACAGAGAAATCATTCAATGAAACACGTCAAAATATATATTCGGTCGTTGGCTTGTGCCGCAGCTTTCTCAGCCGCTGGGCTGATGACATCATGCACCGACGGATTTGAGAGTGCCAACCGCCCTGGAGACCAGGCCAGCAGTGAGGAGCTCAACCGCGACAACTACATGACCGGCAACTTCCTCAAGAACCTGCTCAACTATGCATTCCCCGAGCAGGAGAACGATTACCAGATGAACTACGACCTCATTGGCAACTATCTGGGACGTTACTTCACCTATGCCAATTCACAGTTCTCACAAAAGAACTTCGTACTCTGCAATGCGCCTGAAGGCTGGTATACCTATCCTCTTCGTGACCTCAAACCGAAGATAGAGTCGAACTTTGAGGAGATCAAACGCATCACCAACGGGGAAGGCCTCACCTATGCCCTCGCCCTCATCCTGCGTGCCCAGGGCTACCTGACGCTGACCGATATGTACGGTCCGCTGATTATAGGCAAGGACGCGGCTGATGCCAACGCCTATTCCTCTCAGAAAGATGTCTACACCACGATCCTCGGCGACCTCGATGCCGCCACGGCTGTGATCGGCCCCACTGTAGCAGCCGATCCCTCGGCCACAGTAGCCTCGGAGTACGATCAGGTCTATCAAGGCAAACTGTCGGCTTGGCTGAAGTATGCCAATTCGCTCAAACTCCGTATGGCCATCCGTATGCGCTTCGTGGAGCCCGAACAGGCCCGGAAGATCGGCGAGCAGGCCGTCAAGGACGGGGTAATGACCAGCAACAGCGACAATCTCACCATTGCCTATACCCCCAACGGGCTCTATAAGACATCGGTGGAGTGGGGCGACACCCGCGCCTGCGCTGATATTGAGACCTATATGAACGGTTATCATGATCCACGTGTGGAGAAATATTTCTCTACTCCTGCCACCCAGGGCGATCGCAAGATCATCGGTCTTAGGGCTGGTGCCAATGTGGGCAATAAGGCAACGGCCGACGCCATCTATTCCGCGGCCAATGTGAAGCAGTCGGATCGCGGTATTTGGATGACTGCTGCTGAGGTAACCTTCTGCCGTGCAGAGGGTGCTCTGGCAGGATGGTCGGGCATGGGCGGCACTGCCGGTGAGCTCTACAACGAGGCCGTGACGCTCTCCTTCGAACAATGGGGCGCTGCGGGGGCCAGCGACTATCTTGACAACGGCACTTATACCCAGGCCGACTATGTGAATGTCGATGGAGGCTATGGTGCCAATGCCACGGCCCAGAGCACCATCACTGTCAAGTGGGACGACAATGCCACACCTGAGCAGAAACTCGAACGGCTCATCACCCAGAAGTGGATTGCCCTGTACCCCAACGGGCAGGAAGCCTGGTGTGATCTCCGTCGCACAGGCTATCCCAAGGTCTTTGAGCCTGCTCAAAGCTCAGCTGCCAATATCAGCGTCGCCAATCGTATTCCCTTCGATCCACAAGAGCGCATCCGCAACAAGACCAACTACGACAAGGCCGTGCAGATGCTCGGTGGGGCAGACGACTATGCCACAAAAATGTGGTGGCAGAAAAAATAAGCCGCTACTATGCAGTATCACTTTCTATTAAAAGACAAAAACAAAATGAAAAGAAATATCAAAGCCATCTGCCTTGCGTTGCTCGCCCTGGCCGGAATGTCATCGTGCAGTGACTGGACAGATACAGAAATCAAAGACCCCACGGACTTGACAACAACAAACCGTGACGCAGCCTACTATCAGCGGCTCAAGGCCTATAAGGCCTCAGATCACGCCGTGGCCTTCGGATGGTTTGGCAACTGGACCGGCAATGGTGCCAAGCTCGAAAACTGCCTGATGGGACTCCCCGACAGCGTCGATTTCGTCTCCATCTGGGGCAACTTCAAAAATATCAGCCAGGATCAGAAAGACGACCTCCGGCAGGTGCAGCAACTCAAGGGCACCAAGGCCCTGATCTGCTTCATCGTGATGGACATCGGCGATCAGATCACTCCCGAAATGCCACAGTCGGAAGTCGACAAGGGGACGACATGGGATGAGTGGCGCCATCAGTTCTGGGGATGGGGAAGCGATGAGGCCTCGCAGCTCGCCGCCACAGAAAAATATGCCAATGCCATCTGCGACACCATCGAGAAATATGGCTACGACGGTTTTGACCTCGATGCAGAGCCCGACTATGCACAGCCCTTCAACACCAATAAGGAGCTCTGGAGAAACGATGCCGTGATGGACCACTTCGTGGAGACCATTTCCAAGCGCATCGGCCCGGCATCGGGTACCGACAAGATGTTAGTCGTTGACGGACAGCCCGAGCGCATTCCCGCCAAGTATGCCGACCGCTTCAACTACTTCATCCTTCAGGCCTACGCCTCCTCTTCCGACCGCAGCCTCGATTCTCGTGTGGCTATGCAGTACGATCATTATAAAGACGTGCTCAGTGCTGAGCAGCTTGCCAAGAAGATCATCGTCTGCGAGAACTTCGAAAGCTACGCTTCCAATGGCGGCGTCAGCTATACGCTCAACGACGGCACCACCGTGCCCTCACTGCTCGGCATGGCCTACTGGAACCCGACCATCGACGGCATACAGTACCGCAAGGGCGGCGTGGGCTCCTACCACATGGAGTATGAGTATTCGCTCGCGGGAATTGTCAACACCTATCCTTACCTGCGCAAGGCCATCAGCATCATGAATCCTGTCATCAAATAATCCTTTTAGACACATCTGTAAAATTATGAAACGCAATACATTTCTGTTGTTTGGCTTGGGCCTCGCCACCCTCTTGATGGGCGGGTGTGAGGATGCCGACTATTCCACGCTCAGCGACCAGGCTTTTATCGCCCAAACCAGCACCAACGGCAACAGCAGCGAGAAGATCACCATCGGCACCGATCCTGTAACAACCTCGGTCAACGTGCGGCTCTCCGATCCCACGTCGGAAGCTTGCTCCTTCCGCTTGGAAGTTGATACGACTGTGCTTGCCGACTACAACCGGCACAATTCCACCTCTTATGTGGCCCTGCCTGAGGGACAGTATTCTTTGGACAACAGTCAGGCTACAGTGGAGGCTGGCGAGTCGTTATCGAGTCCTATCGACATCACGCTTAATCCCCTCACCGAGCAGATGAAGAACAGTGGAGCCAAGTTTGCCTTGCCCCTGCGCCTCGTCAGTACCGACGGCAAAAAGGGGGTGCTCAACTCGGGCAGTTCCATAGTCGTCCTGCTCGACCAGGTGATCTATACTCCCGTGCCGATCCTCAATAGCAGAAACAACTTCAAGTTCCTTTGGAATACTTCTGCCGACAACATCGAACTTAACGCCTGGACCATTGAGATGGATCTCAACATCAGTCTGTTGGGTACAGAAGTGGGACAACTCAACAACCAGGCCATCTTCGGCGGCTGGGCCAACAGCGGTAAGGACGGCGAAATCTATATCCGCTTCGGCGATGCCCCCATCAAGGGCAATATCCTTCAAATCAAGACCCAGGGCACACAGATGAACAGTAAGATGGAGTTTAAGGCCAACACCTGGTACCACATTGCCTACGTCTGCACAGGTTCCTCGCTCAGCCTCTATGTCAACGGACAGCTCGACAACAGCATGACCCTGCCCGGAAAGACCGTATTCTTAGGCAAGGACAACTGCCAGATGGGTAATCAGGATTATCTGCGGGCCAACGTCATGGTCAGCGAGTTCCGCCTTTGGACCACGGCGCGCAGCCAGGGTGAGGTGGCCAACAATATGTATGTCATCAGTCCTCAAAGCAAGAATCTCTTTGCCTACTTTAAGTTCAACGAAGGCTATGGCAACGACTTCGCCGATGCCACCGGCCACGGCAATACCTGCACGGCTCAGGGTACTACCCAATGGGTGCAAAACGTTCGTATAGACGGTAAATGAAAACCAACAAAATGATGAAAACAAGCTTTTTTAAGATAGCGCTCCCCCTCATGGCGGGAGCCCTTCTCCTCACTTCCTGCGACGACGAGCCCGCTGTGGGCACACCTCTCAATACGGTAGCAGAAGAAAACTATGGACCCAAAGTGTATCTCTACCAGGGAGGCCGCGATGTGAATACGGCACGGGCCACCGTGGTGCAGACCCCCGTTGACGTGGTGATGCCAGAAGACACGTTTGATGTCTACGTCAGGCTCACCTCCCCAGTAACTGAGGATGTCAGCGTCAGCCTCGTCCCCGACGATTCCCTATCTGCCGCTTATGGCGACGGTACGGCCGCCCTGCCCTCATCGGCGCTCGAAGTAGTCGACCCTACGGTAGTGATCAAAGCCGGCCAACGGCAGTCCGACCAGCCCGTCAGAGTAACGCTCAAGGCCAGCGAAACCTTCAAAACTCTCCAGGGTACCGGCGTAGCCGCGCTGAAACTCTCTACAAGTTCCAAGGCCGTAGCCGTGGCGCAGGAGTATAATCATTTTGACGTTCTTGTCAATGTCATAGCCACCAACCTCAAGTCGCAGTCGCGGGAAGATCTCGACAAGCTCACCGAGATCGGTGTCGGCAGCTACAAGGTAAGCATTGACGGGCAAGAGACATCCGACCTCACCGACGGAAGCACTGACACCTACAGCTATTATTATGCTCCCTATGAGATCGTCATGCAGATGGACGAGGCCAAGTCCATCGCCGGCCTGTCATTCCAATATGGCTATGATCAGGGCTACATGCCTTCGGTGGTAGAGATACAGACCAGCGACGACGGCGAGAACTGGACCTCCCAGACCAACGGTGAGGTGAGCAACGACTATTATGCCTCGTCGGTGGCTGATCCTATCCCCTGGGTATTTTATAGCGCAGTGAAGTGCAAGTATGTCAAGTTGCGCTTGCTGAACTGCTTCTACGGTGAGCGCTACGGCTCCGACTACAACGCGCCCATCGTGAGCGAGATACGCCTCTACGAATGATGAGGCCTCACGGCGGTTCTTTGCTTAAGGCTTAGAACAAAAGTGTGGCATACAACCTAAAAGTAATGACGGGCAGCTGTTCGAACAGCTGCCTGGGAGGTGCGGCGTTCCGCCGCACGTACTTACACGGCATCCCGCTGCATGTATTTGCATGGTGGGATGCCGTGTCTCCTATTCACCAGCTTCTATATAGCTAAACCGTTATTTACTTGTTTTAGTAGGGTGCGTTGTCCCGCCGCATGCACTTACACGGCGGGACACTGTGTACTGGGCTTGGGGCAGGATGTGGCAGTTGGCACGATAGTCAGTGACAGTTGGCACAGAAGAAATACAAGCGCACGCGCTACGTCAAAAAGCCCTCCGCAACGGCGGAGGGAGGCCGCCATGCCTGCATTGTGACCATAGGCCCAAACAAGAAAAACAAAGCAAAAACAGGCGGCAACCATTGGGCAAGCGGGAAATATTTTGTATTTTTGCAGAAATAAAGGCCCGCCAAGGCGCGCCCCCACCGGGGGAAGACAATCTTGGGCTATGCCAGAAGGCCATGGCGAAAAGCCGAAAGAAACGACAACATGTTTTACAAGCTCATAGAAAAGAAGCGAGACCTCTGGCTTGCGTCCGACGACTGCACCGTCAGAGAGCTCATCGCCTATATCGAGCGGCGCGGCAAGATGCGCGACGCCCAGATAGAGGCCATCAAGACCTACCTATACCTAAAGATAGCATGCAAGAACAAGCCGCTGTGGCAGCTCTTCGTCGAAGGCACGTTCAACGACACCCGGATTGGAGAGGTGGAACTCACCGACACGGCGCGCAGGGTGATGGCCGAGGAGCCGGCCGCGGTGGCCCTCTTCCAATACTCGCGGCTGAGAGACAAGAGGGGCGCGCAGCTGGCTCCCGAACTGGAAAAGCTCATCAAGCGCCACGCCGACCAAATCGACTACAGGACGGCCTTCAAGAAAATCTTCTATGGCGTGGGCTATACCGACTATCTCTTCAGCCTTCCCATGGGAGCGGGCAAGACCTATCTGATGGCGGCCTTCATCTACCTCGACCTCCACTTCGCGCAGAACGAGCCCCACAACCCCATCTTCGCCCACAACTTCATGGTCATGGCCCCCTCGGGGCTGAAGTCGTCGATAGTGCCGAGCCTGAAGCACATACAAGAGTTCGACCCCTCATGGGTCATACCCGAACCCACGGCCACACAACTGGCACGCCTCATCAAATTTGAGACGCTCGACGAGCAGAAGAGCGCAATCAAGAGCAACATCGTCAGAAACCCCAACGCGCAGAAAATAAACAACCACCAGCCCTTGGACGACTTGATGGGCCTCGTGGCCATCACCAATGCCGAGAAAGTGATCCTCGACCGAATGGCAGACACCCGAGATCCCTCGCTTTTCAGCGAGGAGGAGCTGAAGAAGATGGAAGTGGCCAATGAGCTGCGCGACATCATCGGCAAGCTGCCCCACCTCTCCATCTTTATCGACGAGGTGCACCATGCCGCCGACAGCGAGATCAAGCTCAGGCAGGTGGTCAACAAGTGGACAGAGAACCACACCTTCAACTCCGTGATGGGCTTCTCTGGCACGCCTTATCTCGAAAAGGCCGAGAGTCTGACGCTGGCCAGCGGCTTCACCATCCGCAACACCGACCTCTCCAATGTGGTGTATTACTATCCGCTCATCGAGGGCGTGGGCAACTTCCTCAAGGTGCCCGATGTGAAGTTCACCGACAACGACCGGGCGGTGATCATCGACAATGGCGTGAGGGAGTTCCTCGACAAGTATCGCGACACGACTTACGCCAACGGCACCTGCGCCAAGCTGGCCGTCTATTGCAGTAAGATAGAGACGCTTGAGGAGGACATCTACCCACAGGTGGCAGAGATCGTTGCCGACTATGGCATGAACCCTACCGACGTGATACTGAAATACCATGGCGGCAACAAACAGTATCCACAGGCCGAAGGAGCTGCCGCAGCCTTTGCCTCGCTCGACACGCCTCTCTCCCGTATCAAAATCATCCTGCTCGTACAGATCGGCAAGGAGGGGTGGGACTGCAAGAGTCTCACCGGCGTGATACTGCCACAAAAAGGAGCCTGCCCCACCAACATGGTGCTGCAGACCAGTTGCCGCTGCCTCCGTCAGGTCGTGCGCCACGAGCACGAGACAGCACTCATCTGGCTCAACGCGTTCAACGCCGACAAGCTCAACCGACAACTCTTTCAGCAGCAGAATATCACGCTGCGAGAGCTTGGCAACAAACCCAAGCCAGACGCACCGCTCATCGACCGCTATTCACGCATGGAAAAACTGCGTGTGCCCGACATCGACTTCTATCAGCTCAAGGTGAGCTATGAGACACTTGTCATCGATGACGCCACCCATCCCGCCGAACGTCTGAACGATGAGGGACTGCTCGTCAGCCGCCCCGTGAGCCTCATCCACCGCCAAGACTTGGAGGGCAGGCTGCTCGACACCTACGAGCAGGAGGACAAGACCACCCACCGCGTGACCTATCATTGGTGGCTGCAACAGATTGCCAAGGAGAGCTTCGGCACACTCAGCGTGGCTATGTTGCGCACCTGCGATGAACAACTAAAAGCTGTATTCTCAAAGATCACCAAGCTCAAAGACGGCTACACCGTGGAAGACACCGCCTTCGACCAGGCACGCATCCGCTCGCTCATCCGCCAGGCCTTCGCGCCCATCCGCGACTTCCGCGTCCGTGAGGAACTGCTGCCCTGTCAGGCCAGTCTGTTGAAGATCGAGAAGCTCACCTCGCCGGTGGAAGACAGCGAGAAATTCTATCCACCGCAGAAGGATGTGCACGACATCATCGACTGGGACCAGCGACCTCCACAGAAAGAGATCAGCGAGAAGGAAAAGGACATGCTGGAGAAACTAAGACTCAAGGGCTACGATGTCTCCACGATTCAGCCACAAGAAGATCCGCATCCCGAGCGCACGCAGACCTATCACTATCTCCCCTACCGTTTCGACAGCAACCTGGAGCGCGACTTCCTCGCCAAGGAGCTTCTCCCCATCATCCACGACCGGCAACTCGAAGCCTATTTCAACGGCGACGAGACGCTCACGCAGTTCGTCATCAACTGCTATCAGCAAAAGGGCGGCATCTGGCGCTATGCCGGACACTACGTCCCTGATTTCTTGCTGCTCAGCCGCAAGGACGACGGCACCATCGACCGAGTGGTCATCATCGAGACCAAGGGCGAAGGCTTCGCCGCAAAGTTCGCCGACAGGCTCCAATTTATGCAGACGGAGTTCATCCGGCAAAACAACGAGAAGTTTGGCTACCGCCGCTTCGACTTCCTCTATCTTGAGGACACGCTCACCGCAGAGCAACGGCGGCAGAAGACGCTGCAAAAAATCAACGATTTCTTTAACGACATAACAAGCAAATAACTATGGCTGTCAGATATATCCCCTATTTCCCCAACACCCTCGAGGGTCAGGCACTGCTCGACAACTTTGTGCGCACCAAACGTGTGCTTCGCTACCGCGACAACGACCGCATCGTGGAGAATATCCAGCGCGGCATGCCCTACTACGAGGTGGAGCCCATCGAAGAGGTGGGCGACAATCCTCAACACAATATGGTGCTGCGCGGCGAGTGCCTCTCGGCTTGCGCCTATCTCAAGGACAAGGGCATCAAGGTGGACCTCGTATATATCGATCCGCCCTTTGCCAGCGGCGCCGACTATGCCAAGAAGGTGTATGTGCGCAACAACCCGAAGGTCGCTGCCACCATCGCGCAGGCCGAGAAAGAACTCGACATCGACGAGCTGCGCACCTTCGACGAGAAGATGTATGGCGACATCTGGGACAAAGAGCGCTATCTCAACTGGATGTACGAGAACCTCATGGCCATCAAGTCGGTCATGAGCGACAACGCAAGCATCTATGTGCACCTCGACTACCATATCGGGCACTATGTCAAAATCCTCATGGATGAGATATTCGGGGAGGATAACTTTGTCAACGAGATAATTTGGCATTATTACAATAAGATGCAAGGAAACGTAAATAGGTTTGCCTCAAACCATGATAATATTTTCTTGTATAGTAAATCCAATGAATTTTATTTCACGCCCATAAAAGAGAAGCGGAAGAATAAGGCAAAACAAATTAAAAGAGTTTGGAATAACGAAACACAAAAGTTAGTCAATGCTAAAGATGAAAATGGGAAAGTAATCTATCTTGAATCTGAAGAGAAAACTATAGATGATGTATGGCGCATATCAATGCTTCAACCTGCTGATAAAGAAGAACCTGTTGACTACGCCACCCAAAAGCCGGAGGCTCTTTTGGAGCGCATCATCAAGGCCAGCAGCGATGAGGGCATGGTGGTGGCTGACTTCTTTGGAGGCAGTGGTGTGACGGCGGCGGTGGCCAACCGGCTTGGACGACGCTTCGTCACCAGCGACATCAACCTCAACAGCATCCAGACGATCCGCGACCGTCTCATTGGCGGAAAGGCTGAGTTTGAGATCTTGGAGGTCAAGGATGGCGTGTCGCTCTTCCGCAACCCTGTGCAGACCATGGACAAACTGAAGAAGATGATCCCCGGCCTGTGCGACAACGAGGAGAAGCTTGACAAAATCTGGGCGGGCAGCATCGTCAGCACGCAATACGGCGTCATGCCTGTGTATCTGCCCAACCTGCTCGACAGCAGCTCGCGGCTCCTCGACAAGCCGATGATCAACCGCATCATACGCGAAGCACTCCCCGACCTGCCGTCTGACATCAAGCGCGTCATCGTTTACTACATCGACATAACCGACCGGAACGACATTGAGCAGTTTATCAAAGAGCAGAACGATCAGACGACCATCGAGATAGAGCTGCGCGACCTCAAGCAACTGCTCGACGAGATTGTGGTGGAGGACGACGCTGAGTGGGAGGTCAGCGAGACCCACGACTCACTGCTCCCAGGATGGGAAGTGAGGGTGAAGAGCTTTCATAGCGACCGTGTGCTGAAAAAGATAGAGGAAGTCAACCTCAAAGGACAGCAGCAAGTGCTACAGCAGAAAACCAAAGGTAAGGAGAAGAAGTTCGTGCCGATAACTATCAGCGATGAGGGGCTGGAGACCATAGAGTGGATCAGTCTCGACTGTGAGACCGCCGAGAAAAACGAGCCATGGCACAGCGACGTGGAAATCAAGCGCGATCATTTGGGGCGTGTCTGCCTCAACGGCAAGAAAACGGATGAGTTTTGGGACGGCTCCATCCGCTGCGACAAGAAACCGCTGCGCATGAAGATCCGCAACATCTGCGGCGACGAGACCGTGTGGACGCTGTGACTTCCCACTCCACCGACCATTTACGATTGCCCAGCTCGCACAAGAATGGCCGGAGAGGAAGTCACATCTTTCCATGAAAGACGACACTAAAATCGGTCAATGGATTTTTTCCGTGGATTGGATATTATTGCTGTCCGCTAAAACTCAAAATGGTAAAAACATCCTACCCGAAGCCCTGTAAAATAGGACTTCGGGCTTATTCTTTCAAAAAGTAAGCCCCCTCTAATCAAACAGACTCGGTTCAGGAGGTCTTTCCTTAGCCTCCTGAACCATTTTCGTCCAGTCTTTTTCTGGTTCTTCAAGAAAAGTGTAGCAGTTTACGTAATACATGAGCATTATTCTTATCATTGTAGCCAATCCAGAGAAACTCCATGTGCGTTTGATGCGCTTTTGTATGACCATGAGAAGGAGATTGGCTATCAGGGTGACCCAAATCTGTATTTTGATGGCATTTGAACTCTCTCCATAGAAATACCTTAGGGGAAAGTTCTGCTTTAATTACTTGAAGAAGTTATGTAAAGCTTTACATAACTTCTTTTATGGAAAGCCACACGTTATGTAAAGTAGAAGATCCTATTTTCTAGAATTTCCTTTGTATATTGTTTTTTTATCCCAACTTTCCATAAAAA
>Ga0256405_10008700_pt1 | contig 14350 bp, 17 predicted proteins | sample RumenRJG_02DNA_FD_189096 | JGI IMG/M metagenome (GOLD analysis project Ga0256405, IMG submission 189096) | Bovine rumen microbial communities from Lethbridge, Alberta, Canada - RJG_02 | ecosystem: Host-associated > Mammals > Digestive system > Stomach > Rumen | place: Canada: Alberta...
ATGTCCACAAGACGAAAGCGACCATGCATCTCAACCATAAGCCCGGTGAAACCATGCAGGTGGACTGGGCAGGAGACGCCATGGGCATCGTGGATACCGATACCGGCGAACTGATTCCAGCGTATCTCTTCGTATCCGTCCTGCCGTACAGCGGTTATGCATATGCAGAAGCTTTTCTGGATGAAAGGCAGGAAGCTTGGATCGATGCACATGTAAATGCCTATCGTTTTTACGGTGGCGTTACCCGCATCCTTGTACCGGATAACCTCAAGACCGGGGTCATTAAGAACACAAAGGCTGAAACCGTCCTGAACCGCAGTTACCGCGAAATGGCGGAACACTATGGGACAGCCGTTATTCCTGCCCGTCCCAGAACGCCGAAGGATTATCAGCAAAAAAGTGTTATCGGCAATCTTGGCAATAACTTATCATCAATACTTGTAACTGAACGCATAGATCGTTGTTTTTGCTGATAACTTTTTCTTTGTTCTCTCAAATGGTATGCTGTTTCTGACCACAATGAACGATGCTTGTGGCAGAAAGGAGCCTAGAGATGAACAAGATACAAACAATAGTCAACATTGTACTTGAACAGCAAAAGCAACAGCTTGCCCCTTCAACCTACGATGTACGCAAGAACTACTTGAAACACTTGACCGCCCATGCAGAAGAAGTAGGCATTTCAGAACCGTGCCAGGAATTATATGATTCCTATGTTGCAAGGGCAATAACACCGGATCTGCGGTTTCAGCTTTTCCATGCAGTACGTTTGGTGGACAGGGAAGCTGGGACAAAAGCATTCACTCCAGAGGGGACGCTTTATAACGAACCTAAACTTCCTTCTTCCACTGAATCACAAAAAGCACTTGAGAGTGTATCATTTCCGATTACTGACGGCAGTATCGATACCGGCTATCTGATCCGAAGGGCAGAAAGCGAGATGGAGTATCTTCATCTTTCTGCATCTACCAGTTGGCAGTACCTACAGGCTTGGAGGGAATTGTATGCTTTCCTGTATCTTCATGGAGATACAAAATTCACCAGAGTAGGCTGTGCCGCTTTTGTTGAAGACGCTTACCAAAAACACCGGGACGGAAGCCTGCATGAATGGAAGCGAAAAATACGTCGCCGCGCTGTCTGTGTCTTACTTGAAGTTGCTGATACCGGCTGCTTTGAGTGGAAGCTGTTCCGTATACGAAAAGTATGCTGCGCAGAAGATACACTGGAAGAACTCCGCCAGCAGTACATTGCGTTTTTACGAACACAGAACCTTGAAAACAAAACAATCTCCCTTTGTGACTATTCTTTCCGAAGCATGGTCGAAGGCCTGGGGGTAGGGAGCGTTTCGGATCTCAGTATTGTGCAGCCTGAACAGATTCAGGATATGATCGTCTTTTTGTCAGGAAAGCTCAGTCTGAACAGCAGAGGAACGGTATTCCCTATCATTCGCCAGATTCTTTCTTATTTGTACGCTTCAGGATTCATGACAGCAGACTATTCCAGGATGATCCTGACTCCTGCTTATCAACGTAAGCACTTGAGACCTTACATTACAGCAGGTGATGAAGAGAAGCTTTATCACGCAATGAAAAGTGCCCCTCTGAGAACCAGGGCTATGATGCGACTGGCTCTCCGTTTGGGATTACGGGATGTTGATATCTGCAACTTGTGTTTCGGCCAGATTGACTGGAAAAATGACCGTATCGTCCTGGAGCAGGAAAAGACCGGCGTAATGCTCTGCCTCCCATTATTGGAGGATGTTGGCAACGCCATCATGGATTACATCATAAAGGAGCGACCGGAAGCTGCCAAAGGTTATCCATATGTTTTTGTGAGGGAACAGGCTCCATACAAGAAGATTTCATCCATGTATTCCGTCTGCTCCAGGCTGTTTGATCGGGCAGATATCAAAACTGTTAACCGTGAAAGTCGTGGGACTCATGTCTGCAGGTATACTCTGACACACAAGCTCCTGTTAAAAAAAGTCCCCCACCAGGTCATCACGGATGCGCTGGGCCACATATCCAAGGAATCTGATAAACCTTACCTGTCCATGGAAGAACTGATGCTGCGGGAATGCCCACTTGATTTTTCCCTGATTGGGCAGAAGTACTGGGAAGAAGGTGAAGGTCATGCCTGATCCCGTCTTCCGTAGTAAACTCAGTGCAGATATAAAAGCATTCATCATCCAGAAACGTGCGGCGGGGTATCCATACCTTACATCAGCCAGGGTGCTGGGCTATCTTGACACAATGATCACGGAAACCTTTCCTGAAAGCGTTACTTTGTCAAAAGAGATCTGTGACGCCTGGGTTAACGAGTGTTCGAAGCTTCATCAGAACACCGTGCTGAGAAGGGTAACCCCTGTCCGTCAGTTCGGGAAATACCTTGTTGGGACGGGAAAAACCGCATACATCATTCCATGTGGTATTCCGAAAAAGCAAATCCATTACGATGCCCACATCTTTACAGAAACAGAACTGAAAGCTTTCTTTGCCTCTATAGATCACTGCAAGAAATCGCCGTTTGCACCGTATCGATGTTATGTGATACCCGTAATCTTTCGCCTGTTGTACACATGCGGACTCAGGTCTTCAGAAGCACGGCGGCTACATGTTGATGATGTGGACCTTGCCACTGGGAAGATCTTTATCCGGAACACCAAAGGATGGGAAGCCCGTATCATCTATGCAAGCGAAGACATGCTGGATCTCCTTTGTCGGTACGACTGTATTATTAATCAGTACTTACCCGATCGGGAAGCGTTCTTCCCAAACCAGAAAGGGGACTATTACAACAGGTCCATTATAGATGTCTGGTTCCATGAGTTCTGGGATCCGCTTCCTGAAGCTGCCGTTACAAAAGGCAATACCCCAAGGGTTCATGATCTCCGGCATTCTTACTGCGTTTACCGGCTGAACCAGTGGGTTAGGGAAAAGAAAGATCTGAATGCGCTTTATCCTTACCTGAGCGAATTCGTGGGACATTCCAACTTTGCAGATACAGACTATTACCTGACATTTACGGAACTGTTTTATCCAGAGTTCGAAGCACGCATGCGGGAAATCAACGCCGCCATCCTCCCGGAGGTGCCGCATGAAGATTAAAAGATCTGAACTCCACTTTTATGAGCTGCTCCGGGATTACCTATATAAGTATCTCGTTGTACAGCGGAAGTTTTCTGCCGCTACTGTAAAAAACTACACGGACTCAATGGAACTGTACCGATTGTATCTCCGTGAGCAGAAAGAGATTCCGTTTGATAAGGCGGGGTTTCATTGCTTTACAAGAGACATGGTGTATGATTACTGTATCTGGCTTCGGGACAGCCAGTCAAAAGCGGTCAGCACTATCAACCTCCGGCTTTCCGCAATCAAATCTTTCCTGTGTTACTGTAGTGAAGAGGATGTTTCTTTAACCGAGCTTTACCTGAAAGTAAAAACCATCCATCGCTTTAAAGGCAAAAGTGAGCCGAAACTTGAATACCTGAAACCAGTGCAGCTTGAAGCAGTTTTTTCTGCCCCTGATACTACTACAAGGAACGGGAGACGGAACCAGTTTTTTATGATCTATGCCTATGAAACCGGCGGCAGGATCGAGGAACTGGTCAGCATGACATTAGGTGACATCATCCGCAACGGGGATAGTGTACAAATCCGGCTTCATGGGAAAGGCGATAAAACCAGGTATAATCCTCTTCCGGCAGAGGTAGTTCCCCATATGGATGCATACATTTCAGAGTTCCACCCGGAGGGGAAGAATACGGATTATCTATTTTATACGATCCACAATGGGAGACATACTAAAATGTCACCTCGGACTGTGAACACGTTCCTTGTCGCCTACGCAAAGCAACTGCATGAAACAGATCCGACATTTCCCGAAAACCTGCACTGCCACGTTTTTCGTCACAGCATTGGCATGGCTATGTATAAAGCCGGCATACCAATTTCCTACATAAAGGATTTTCTTGGGCATTCATCGCTCGATTCGACAGCTATCTATGCCCATGCCGACAATGATGCGATGGCTGAAGCACTCCGCTCCGTGGACCAAGAGGCATTACCGGAAACGGATGGTACTGGCAATGTCATTTCCTTTCCGGAAAAGAAATGGAAAGACAAAGAAGAGTACCTGCTGCATTTCTGCGGGCTTGGCTGAAATGTTATCGGCGATTCTTATGATATCTCAGCCTGGATAATTGTGCATTCGGGCTGAGATTGCCGATAACACTTTTTTGCTGATAATCCTGCTTATCGGAAGTTTCCGATAAGAAGGACAAAGCCTTCGTGGAAGGCTCTGTAGGCGTTGTTTCCACATGGGTCATTGCCGCATTGCGGAACAGGCAGTTCTTTTCTTTGGCGGAGCTGAACGAAGCGATTTCGGAAAAGCTTTACGAATTCAACCACAAGCCGTTTCAGAAAAAAGAAGGCAGCCGTGCAACCGCATTTAAGGAAGAAAAACCGTTCCTTTTGCCATTGCCCGCTGTACCGTTTGAACTGGCAATGTGGAAGATTGCAACAGTCCAGTACAACTACCACATCTCTGTGGAGAAGCAGAATTACTCCGTTCCTTACGAGTACATTAAGCAGAAGATAGATGTGCGTCTCACTTCACATACGGTTGAGGTTTTCTTCGAAGGCAACCGAATTGCCTCTCATCCGCGGCTGTACGGCCGTCCCAACCAGTATAGCACACTTGAAACGCATATGCCTCCCGACCACCAAAAATATCTGCAGTGGAACGGTGAACGATTCCTGCGTTGGGCAGAGCAGATTGGTGCTAATACCGAGGCCGTTGTTCGTCATTTTCTCACGATGTACGCGGTGGAGCAGCAGGGTTACAAGTCCTGTATGGTGCTGCTGAAGCTGACAGATAAATATCCCCCTGAGCGTCTGGAGAACGCCTGCCGAAAGGCTCTTTCTTACACGCCACAGCCGAGTTACAAGAGTATACAGTCCATCCTGAAGTCTGGTCAGGACAAACTCCTGCTTGCAGAGCCGGAACCGACAATGAAGAAAGCCTCACAATACAGCTTCACGCGCGGGGCTGACTACTACAGGAGGGACAAGTAATGCTGACCAATGAAACGACATCCAAACTCCACGAGATGCATCTAAGTGCTATGGCAGAGGCTTTCACCGCACAGATGAACGATTCGCAATACAATGGGCTATCCTTTGAAGACCGCTTTTCTATGCTGGTAGATGCCGAATGGACACGGCGAAAAAGCAACCGACTTCATTCGCTGATTCGCGCTGCCGGTTATGCTGCGCCGAGTGCCTGCGTGGAAGATATCTCCTATGCGGCACAGCGGCAGTTGGATAAAGCCCAGATCCTCAGACTTGCTTCTTGTGCATACATAGAGCAGGCACACAATGTCGTCATTCTCGGAGCTACGGGAACAGGTAAGACGTATCTAGCCTGTGCGCTTGGCATTGCCGCCAACCGCAATTATTACAGCACCAAATACATCCGTCTGCCAGATCTGCTAGTTGAGATTGCTATGGCACGCGGAGATGGAACCTACAGGGAGCTGATGCGGAAATACCGCAAGTACAAGCTGCTCATTCTGGACGAATGGCTGCTGTATCCGCTGAAGGAGAGTGAAGCCAGAGATCTGCTGGAGCTAATTGAAGCCAGGAGTCAAGTGGCATCCACTATCTTCTGTTCTCAGTTCGACATCCCCGGCTGGCATGAGCTGCTTTATGATCCGACCATGGCCGATGCCATCTGCGACCGTATCGTTTACAACTCTCATGTACTGACCATTAAAGGCGAGTCCATGAGACGGCTGAACGCAATTTCTGAATGATCCAACGGCGTGGCGGCCGTGCGCAATCCGTGCGGCCGCCATGCACCATCTATGCGGAATGGGTGTAGGATTTTCGCGGTGAGGGTGTCTGACTTCTTGCGGTCTGGGGTGTCTGACAAAGACGAAATATTCAGATGGCTCAGAGAAGAGTATCCCAGCCCCTATGGGAGCTATGGCAACGGATCGGCCATGCGCGTGTCGCCGGCGGGATGGCTCTATCCAACGTTGCAGGAGACGCGGCGGATGGCTTCGCTCACCGCAGTCGTGACCCATAATCATCCCGAGGGGGTCAAAGGCGCTGAGGCGACCGCCAGCGCAATTTTTATGGCCAGGACCGGCAGCACGAAAGAGGAGATCAAACGATACATCGAGAGCGAGTTCGGGTACGACCTTTCCAGAACCTGCGACGAGATCCGCCCGACCTATCACCATGATGAGAGCTGCCAACGCACGGTGCCGGAGGCGATCACTGCCTTCCTAGAAGGAACGGATTTCGAGGATGTGATCCGGACTGCCGTTTCCCTCGGAGGAGACTGTGATACTTTGACTTGTATTGCAGGAAGTATTGCCGAAGCTTTCTATGGTGTTCCGATCCTGTATGAAGCAGAGTGTAAGAAGAGACTCCCGGAGGATATGCTGAAGGTCCTGGAACGCTTTGATCAAGCCAGAGGGAGATCAGAAGAGTACCATGATACGTCTCTGGATGGGAACGAGGCTATTGAAGAAGCCATTAAGCACTACTATGCAGAGCAGAATAAGGAAAACCTGATTGCCATACTGGAAACGATTCGCCAGAGAATGCACAACGACGGGCATTTTATGATACCTGTGATCCCGCCCAAGGCAGCATTGAACATGATGGATTTGGAGCACGTTCGCGTCGGAGATACTGTTCAGAGCGAGGAGGAGCTTCATTTCAAGTTGCATCATCTGGAGACGAGTGACGGGAAGCAGTGGTTGGTTGCCTTTACTACAAGAGAAGAATACGAGAAAGGCGAGAAGACCTCTATTATATCGAACTTTATCGACAGCTATCTGAAAGGCTGCAAGGATATGAATGAGGCTGGGATCATTATCAACCCATGGGGCCAGTCGTTTCTCCTGACCAAAGAACTCATCAACCTGATCTTAGATGCGGATAGGCCAGATAACCATATTTACTTCGAAATTGGCGACATCACGAAAATGAAAGTAGACGTCATTGTGAATGCCGCAAATAAGTCGCTTCTCGGGGGCGGTGGTGTTGATGGTGCCATTCACAAGGCTGCAGGAGTCGGCTTGCAGGAGGAATGCCGGCAACTGGGCGGATGCGAAACCGGAGAGGCTAAGATTACAGGAGGTTGGTTGCTTCCCGCTAAATATGTGATCCATACAGTGGGACCACGATACCAAGCCGGCAAGTCTGGATGTGACCGGCAGCTCTATTCTTGTTATTGGAACTCTCTTGAGCTGGCAAAGGAATACGACCTTCATACCATCGCATTCCCGGCAATCTCAACCGGTATCTACGGCTTTCCGAAGCAGGAAGCCGCTGCGATAGCACTCAGAGCAGTGTCAGGCTGGCTTACGCAGAATCCGGACTATGGCATGGCCGTGATAATGGTCTGCCATGATAAAGAAATGAGACAATACTATCAGAACGTGATCGACGCATGTGCGCCGGGAAAGGATTAACACATGAGAACAATTCGAGTCACCGGAAAAGGGCAGATCAAGGTGAAACCAGATACGACCCGCATTACTTTGTCACTGGAGGGCACATACCCTGAATATGGAGAGACCTTGCACAGGTCATCTCAGGATACCGAGAAACTGAAAGATCTTCTGACTGGGTTTGGATTTGATCGTTCCGATCTGAGAACCCTTAGCTTTAGCGTAGATACAGAATATGAGAGCTATAAAGATAAGGGGACATATAAGCAGAGGTTTATCGGCTATAAGTTCTATCATGTGATGAAGGTGGAGTTCCTTTCAGATAATGACCGACTGGGTAAAGTCCTATATGCTCTTGCGAATTGTCCTGTAAAACCGGAGTTCAGACTCAGCTATACTGTCAATGATCCGGAAGCAGCGAAGAACGAGCTGTTGGCAAAAGCGGTAGCTGATGCTAAACAAAAGGCTGCGGTTCTGACCGCTGGAGCGGGCGTTGCTATGAAAGACATCCAGAGCATCGACTACTCTTGGGGTGAAATCAATTTCGAGGTACAGCCAATGAGCCGAATGGTCATGACTGAAGAATGCCTGGCTGAGCCTATGGCGGTAGGGGCCGGGAGCTATGATATGGATATTGAACCCGACGACATTGATGTATCTGATACTGTAACTGTGGTTTGGGAAATCGCCTGATATCAGCATAATAGATCAGCTCTGTAAGAGGTGCGGCCAATCGGCGGCACCTCTTTTTTGATGCCCATTTTCTATCTTGATTTTTAACAGCGCTTGAGTATAATAGCCTTAGTGGGATATGAAATCCCATTTAGGAAATGAGGTGCTGATATGAGATCCAAGAACCAAGAGACCCTGGATGCAATCCTGAAGTTTGTCAGCAAGTTTTTTCAGGACAATCGCAAGGCTCCTACAATTCTCCAAGTGGCAAACGGCGTCGGTGTGCCTAAAACGACGGTGAATCGTTATTTGCAGGACCTGAGCGAGCGTGGTCTGCTTGAGTACAACCGAGGGATTCTGTCTGCTCCCGAGAGCGCCAAAATGAAAACAGCCTATGTATCCGCCCCGTTGGTAGGCTCCATTCAGTGTGGCTGCCCGGAAGAAGAACAGGAGTTTGTCGAGGAATATGTCAGTCTCCCTGTTTCCATGTTCGGCAAAGGAGACTTCTACATTCTCCGAGCCAAAGGCGATTCCATGGTTGATGCCGGTATTGAAGAAGACGATCTGCTGGTGATCGAGCGTAATTGCCCTGTTTCGGAAGGGGATATAGTCGTTGCGCTGGATCAGGACAATCAGAACACGCTGAAACGCTTTGCCGGCTATGACGAAGATGAGGATTGCTACTTGCTGGCGTACCAGAATGAGGCGAAGTATCCGGGAGAGGTCATTAAGGTGAAGAGCTTTAAGGTCCAAGGCGTTGCCCGTCACGTTATTAAATCTCTCTGAAATCTTTCCAAATATCAGAATAAGGAGATGTTTCGTTTGAGCGCAATTGATGTGAAGTGCCCGATCTGTGGTGCATTGAATCAGTCTCTGGATTTAGAAGAGACGGACGGCTGGATGGAATGCGAAAGCTGCAGGAACGTGGTTCAGATCATGAAGTACGTGAAGATGAATCGTGTACCCTGTTACGAGATGGGCGAGTACCATGTACTTGTTCCGCTCTCGCAGAAATAAAGGCAGAGGAGTACGGCGATGCTGGAGGATTGGACAATTTACTCCTGGTATTGCCCGAACTGTAAGAATGAAGTTGCGGGGCTGAAAAACAAGAATAACCAGATAAGAGTAAAATGCAGCAAGTGCGGCGCAGAAATGGTTCGCACAGTAAAAGGCCGGCGACATGATGTGATAGATATTTATGCTCCCTCCGGAGAACAGCATCACGGCCTTGAATTGAGGAGGAACTGAGGCTCTCAGCCTCGGTTCTACATATCAGAGGGGCGAGATGGCAGAGATTATGGAACGAACCTACATTTGTATAGATCTCAAGTCATATTACGCTTCTGTCGAATGTGTCCACAGAGGGCTTGACCCATTAAAGGCGAACTTACTTGTGGCTGATGAATCCCGTTCAGACCAGACAATCTGCTTGGCTGTGTCACCGTCACTGAAGGCAAAGGGAGTTCCGGGGCGACCGAGACTCTTTGAGGCAAAACAGAAAATCCGAGAATATGAGCGGAGCCATCGGACTAAGGTTGACTATATCATTGCAGTTCCCAGGATGGCGGAGTATGAAAGAATCTCTGCCCAAATCTACAGTATCTACCTCAGATACGTGGCTCCAGAGGACATACACGTTTACTCCATTGACGAGTGCTTTATTGACTGCACCGGATATCTTCACGCATATGTGCAGGAGGGCCTGAAAACAGGAACGAATCCGGCTCACATCATGGCTATGACGATGATCCGGGATGTTCTGAGTACAACAGGAATTACGGCGACAGTGGGGATAGGCACCAATCTGTACCTCGCAAAAGTGGCAATGGATATTGTAGCCAAGAAGTCTCCGGCAGATAAAGACGGAGTACGGATCGCGGAGCTGAATGAGGACTCGTACAAGTTTCTGCTATGGGATCATAAGCCCCTGACGGACTTCTGGCAGATTGGAACAGGAAAGGCACGGCGTCTGGAAAAAGCGGCAATGTTCACGATGGGCGATGTCGCAGCCAGAACCCAATGGGACGAAGAGTTCTTCTATAAGACATTTGGCATTGACGGGGAGATCCTGATCGATCACGCATGGGGGATAGAACCTGTCACGATGAAGGATATCAAATCGTATAAGAGCGAAGGCCATAGCCTGAGTAATGGTCAGGTCCTTCCAAGACCATATAAGTATCAGGAGGCCAAGCTCGTTTTCAAAGAAATGATAGAGGTTCTTTGCACTGATATGTTTTCAAAGAACCTGGTGACTCAAGGCTGCTCTTGGTGGGTGTCATATGATTATAAAAGCTTAGAGGCGTGTCCGCTCTACGACGGACCCCTGTCAATAGACTTCTATGGGAGGATTCATCCGAAACATAGCAATGGAACGGTCAAGCTCCCAACGCTGACAAACAACCTACAGATCGTAACGACACCACTGCTAAAGCAGTTCGACGAAAAGACCGACCACAGGCTCCTTTACAGGAGAATGGGCGTATGTGCAAACGATGTGACAGAAGATATGGGAGTATTTCAGATCAATATGTTTGTGGACTATGAGGCCCTGGAGCGAGACAGAAAACTCCAAGGGGCTATGCTTGAAGTACGCAAAAAATTTGGATCAAACGCCATTTTCAAGGGGATGAACCTATTGGAAGGGGCGACAACATTGGAACGGAATCAGCAGATAGGCGGCCATAAAGCTTAGTTTTTGCCTTCTGCTGATGCAGGAGGTATGAGAATGAGTGCCATTGGTGTTATGGCTATGCCGGCAGATTTTCGATACCGAGATGTGTTCTTAAGAGGAAAGCCGCAGCATGATCTGTACGACGCATTCCGAATCAGGCATCCTCGTATGGATACCGGAAAGCGGGCAAAAATCTTTTCTCCCTTTGATGCTTTGAAAGGCTTCAACGAAGCAGTTGCTTCCAAGAATGTACAGTACACCGACCGAACAGAATTGACAGAAGAGGACCGAAAGAGACTCAATCGGCAGCTTCATATTCTCAAGGGCCTGACGTTCAATAGCCGGATGGCCAGAGCGAATCGCGTTGTCATTTCTGTAACTTATTACGTTCCTTGTTCGGATGAGAATAACGAAGCATATGGCCTCAGAGGACAGTATCAGACGCTGACTGGCGTATGCTGGAATGTTGACGAGCATTTTCATACAATCCTTGTCGATAGAGTGCGTATTAGCTTCGACGATCTAATCCGGATTGAGAATAACACAGGGGTCTTTCAAAAAGATTGGGAGGCTAAAGAGCCATAAGGGGGAGAAAGATGGGAACACTGATTACAGAGAACAGCTGCTGCTTTACCGGCCATCGGGAGGACAAGCTGATTCGGGCTTCTGATCTCATCTGCGATGACCTGGAGCTGGCAATCAAGCAGGCCATTGAAGATGGGTACACGACCTTTATCACCGGTATGGCCTACGGAGTTGATATCTGGGCTGGGGAGAAAGTCGCTGAGCTTCAAAAGAAGAATCGCAGTTTGCATCTGATTGCTGCTGTCCCTTTCGATGGCTTTGAGGATCGCTGGGGGTTCCGGTGGAAGAACCGGTATAGGAACCTGCTGAAAAAGGCAGATGAGGTACACTATATCTGCGATGGCTATGCCGCCTATGCGTATCAAAAGAGAAACGAATGGATGGTGGATCGTTCCTCTCGCGTTATTGCCGTCTATAACGGCGGCTCAGGTGGTACGCGAAATACGATCAACTATGCAAAGCTAAGGAATGTGCCTGTTGTCTACATTGAAGGTTGAAAGGGGATAACGTATGTGTACCCGCTTTTATGTTGAACCAGATACCGAGGAAATACGAGATATCATTGCAGAGGTTCAAAAATCCCTGTTAGCAGATAAGTTTATCCGAGCAGGCAACGCGATCCTTTCTTCTGGTGAAATCCGCCCTACAAATGTCGTGCCTGTTATCGCTCCTGGAAAGAGCGGCAGAAAATCGTCATTCCCTATGAAGTGGGGATTTCAGGTTCCTGGAAGGTCGCTGCTTGTGAATGCCAGGGTAGAGACAGCAGCTGAAAAGCCTACGTTCAGAGAGTCTTGGGAAAAGCGCAGATGTGTCGTTCCTGCGTCATGGTATTACGAGTGGGAGCACTTGGTCAGCAATACAGGGCAGAAAAAGACCGGAGCAAAATATATGATCCAGCCTAAAGGCAGCTCCATGACATGGCTTGCTGGGCTCTATCGTATAGAAGACGGCCTGCCGGTGTTTACTGTCCTGACAAGAGAACCCACCGAGGAATTGAGGCGTATCCACGACAGAATGCCTCTGATGCTGCCAAAGAACATGATTGAGGATTGGGTCAGGCCAGATTCTGATCCCAAGGCGCTGATTCAATATGCGCTTACTGATATGATTACAGAAAAAGTTGTCTAAACACAGACTGGGGGAATGATAGATGACGATGGTTGAGAGCTTCGTGAAGGAGCGCAACGATGCGTTGTTTAGCTTAGATCGCAGAAAGATTGAAGCCTACCTTGTGAAACATGGGGATAAGGAATGCCTACAGGAACCGGATACGGTATTTTGGACAGGCGTCTTCACAGCAATCTGCAACATTCAAGGGGCACCGATAGAAGTCGTGGCGAGAGCACACATCTGGCTCTCTGAAAACGGACGTTCGATCTCATCATAAAACTGAATCAACGGCATCACGACGGAACGGTCGGGCTGAAACAGGGCCACACTAAATCCGATTCCAGGTCACTTGACCGTGCGGCAGAAATGCCCGAACCCAACCGGTAGTTATTCCAGACATACGTGAGAGGCCACCGGCAGGGATGACACTATAGTGAGAACTATAGGCCATCCTTGTCGGTGGCCTTTTTCTTTTTACCACCGACAAACAACAAATACATATTCGCAGCCTGAAGTACAAGGGCCAAGGATACAAATACGCTGATTTCAAACTGTTTTGAAAAAGCAGTATGGGTACCCTTAGATTTCTGCACCCTTTTTCAGGTAGGCAGCATCTGGAGTCCATTTCGCCGGCGTAGTTGTGTCCTTTGGACCGCAGCAGGCGGAAAGGACTTTTATGTTGTCGTGGTGGCTTTGTCTGGTGGCGAAGTACCCGTGATCTCCGAATTTTTGACATTCACTCAAAAAATCAAAGGAGATTACGGAAATGAAAAGCACAATTCTGATTTATAAGAACCCCGATATGCCAGAAAGCGGTCTTCGCGTAGCATCAAGGGAAGAGTGGACGCAGATTCTCAAAGCAAATCGTGGATTACCCAGGGACAGTAGGCGATTCTTCATCTGTGACAGTTTTGAGGATTGCGGTATCATCGACCGCATTTTCATTGAGACCTCCAAGACCGAGTATGACAGATGGCATGCTCAGCAGGTTGAAGCCAACAGAAAGAGAAAAGCTGGCAACCAATATATAAATGTTTCTCTTGAGACGGGCCCGGAAGGAAACGAAGAAGTCTCTTACAATATGCTTGTTGCAGATTCAATAGATATCGAAACAGAAATACAGGAGCGCATGGAGTTGGAGCAGCTAAAAGCTCTCCTTACCAACTGGAGACCATGGGCCACGGATATGATGAACCTGTATATTGCCGGCATGAAGAAAGAGGCGACATATATCATCAGCGAAAAATATGGTACATCGATTAGAACGGTCCAGCGATGGAAAGAGCAGTTTGACGCCTTTGTAAAGCAGTTCTTCCTACAGCAGAAGTAAGAAGCACAGGAATCCAAAAGAGGTTAAAGATACTTTTTTGAAAAAGTTGCGATTTTCGTGTCGTTTTTTTGCCCTCCATGTTGCGGTAAGAGAGTGAGGGGTGAAACCTCAATGATAACTGTAGGAGGTTTATGATGGACGATATAAGAGAATGGACCATACGTCGGGGCGATATCTTTTTTGCTGACTTCGGGCAGACGGTTGGATCTGAGCAAAGTGGAGTGCGTCCCGTGCTTGCAGTACAGAACAATGTGGGCAACCGCTACAGCCCGACCATTATTGTGGCTCCGATGACAAGCAAAGCAAAGAAGATGGAGCAGCCTACGCATGTTGAAATAGGCGAACAATTTGGACTCAACGAAAGCTCGGTCATCCTACTGGAACTGGTCCTATGTCAAGATTTAGCACAAAATAAAATGAGAAATTTCTCACCGTGATGGGGGTGCAAATTAAGGGTTTATGCGGCAACTTTTGCGTACAGCTTCTCAAACTGGTCCGGTGACATGTAGTT
>Ga0256405_10008701_pt1 | contig 14348 bp, 10 predicted proteins | sample RumenRJG_02DNA_FD_189096 | JGI IMG/M metagenome (GOLD analysis project Ga0256405, IMG submission 189096) | Bovine rumen microbial communities from Lethbridge, Alberta, Canada - RJG_02 | ecosystem: Host-associated > Mammals > Digestive system > Stomach > Rumen | place: Canada: Alberta...
TGTGCGGCGGCCGCCCGGGAAAATGTGAGAACCAGAACAGAGGACGGATCCACTCCCACTGTTTCGATCAGATATCGGATCCGTTCCACCAGTACAAATGTTTTTCCACTTCCGGGACCGGCAATAACGGCACAGGGCCCCGCCACATGATGGATGGCGGTTTCCTGTGCCGGATCGGCTTTCTGTTTACTTGTGTGACTCATCTGCACCTCACAAAAAAAAGAAAGCAGGATTCAAGAATAGCACGCTGGTATTGTGCGAGGAAAGATGCATGCATGTAACTGCACCATTTTGCCAAAGCAAATACATTGTCCGGTAAAAAAAATACCTGATTACCTGGAAAGCATGTCAATGGACTTGCGGATCCTGGCAATAGACTCCTCTTTGCCCAGTATCTCAAGGATTTCCGTTGCGCCGGCAGGCGTAACACTCCTGCCGGATACGGCGATCCGGACCGGCCAAAGTACGTAGCCGTTCTTGTAGCCTTTCTCCTGGATAAAGGCCTTGAGAGAGTTGAAGAGCTCGTCATTTGTCCATACTTCCTGTTTCTCAAGAACAGGCAGGACTTCCTGAAGGACCGTGAGGGCGGTCTCGGGATTCGTCTTCATCTTCTTATGGCGATAGAGCTCTGTGTCATATTCCGGAAGTTCCTCAAAGAAGGAAACCATGTCCGGAATATCGGGCCAGATTTCGATTCTGGTGCGGACCATCTCGGAAATCTTGCGAAGGTCAAGGTCTTTGGTAATGGCCTTTTTGAGCCAGGGCTCTGCCTGCGCATAGAAGACATCGGGGTCCATGGCCTTGAGATACTCTCCGTTCATCCAGCGGAGCTTTGTGTAGTCAAAGACGGAAGGAGAACGTCCCATGCGGTGGTAGTCAAACTGCTCGACCAGCTCTTCCAGGGAGAAGATCTCGCGGTCGCTGTCCGGTGACCAGCCCAGGAGAGCGATAAAGTTGACGACAGCTTCGGAGATAAATCCCTGCTCGATCAGATCCTCATAGGAGGAGTGACCGCTGCGCTTGGACAGTTTGTGATGGTCTTCGTCCGTAATCAGAGGGCAGTGGATATATTTGGGAATCTCCCAGCCGAAGGCCTCGTAGAGGCGATTGTACTTGGGTGTAGAGGAAATATATTCGTTGCCGCGGATGACATGCGTGATGCCCATCAAATGGTCGTCGACGACGTTGGCGAAGTTGTAGGTGGGATAACCGTCGGACTTGATGAGGATCATGTCGTCCAGCTCCTTGTTCTCGACTGTGACATCTCCGTAGAGTTCATCTGTGAAGGTTGTAGTTCCTTCCTGAGGATTATTCTGACGGATGACAAAAGGTTTGCCTTCCGCAAGATTCTTTTCAATCTCCTCTTTGGAAAGGTGCAGACAGTGTTTGTCGTAAACATTGATCTCCTTGCCCTCGATCGTCTGTGTCAGAGTCGCCAGACGCTCCGGTGTGCAAAAGCAGTAATATGCTTCGCCCTTGTCGATCAGTTCCTTCGCGTACTTCATATAGATTCCTGCAGCGACGCGTTCGCTCTGCACATAAGGGCCTACGCCGCCGTCCTTGTCAGGGCTCTCATCGGGGATGAGTTTTGTCTCTTCAAGCGTGCGGTTAATGATCTCGACAGCGCCTTCGACCTGACGGACCTGGTCTGTATCCTCAATACGGAGAATAAAATCGCCGCCTTCGTGTTTGGCAATGAGATAAGCATAAAGTGCGGTACGCAGGTTTCCGACATGCATACGGCCTGTAGGGCTGGGGGCGTATCTGGTTCTGATTTTCATAGTCTGCTCCAAAATGTGATGTATTCGTTAGGTTGACATTGCTGATTATGATGTAAAGGTCAAAAGTCGGTCAGGGAACATCGTTTCATTATAAACTTTTTGACTTCACCATCTTTTTTTACTGAACGCCGGTAGATCCGAAACCGCCGCGGTCTGTGTCGTCCAGATGTTCGACTTCCTCAAAAATGATATCCGGCTGACGGCGTTCGATCCGGAACTGGCAGATCCTGTCGTTGACATGGATCTCTGTGTCCCGCATGGCGATCACAGGCATTCTCCACAGATCGTTGTCGCCGCTGTAGGCATTGTCTACAACTCCGTGGTGGTTGGCCTGGATGATACCGAAGTTTTTATAGGTGCTGCTTCGGGGAACGATATGGGCCTCATAACCTTCGGGCAGCTTCATGGCTACACCAAGGCTGATCAGGCGGAATTCGCCCTGTTTGAGGACTACGTCCTCCGCGGACCGAAGATCGACCCAGTTGGCACTGTTGGTGGGGGGCTGCAGCTTTTCGATCCTGTCGCTGAAATAACGGACCTGTATGGTCTTTGGCGATTGGTCGTCGGGAGCCCCGGCTGTGCTGTGCGCTTTGTCTGCGGCATTGCGCAGGGGGCCGGCAAAGCTTTCTGCTCCGCTTCCCGGGGTGTCGGCGGTGGAGGGCCTGCCTGCATTGCTGCTGAGGGTCCCTCCGGAGGAAATGATCGTTTTGCTCTTATTTACAGGCCCGGTGCCGGCCTTGTACCAGTCGGATGCCTGTGTAAAGGGCTGTGCCGTATCATTCAGGTCCCAGCCGACTTTGTCTGCAGCGGCTGTTGCCAGCCTGTCGCAGCGCTCATTTTCCGGATGATCCGCATGTCCTTTCACCCAGCGGAAACTGAAACGGTGGGGCTCCATGGCATCCAGAAGCCGTGTCCACAGATCCTGATTCTTGACCGGTGTTCTGGAGGCAGTGACCCAGCCGTTTTTCTTCCAGTTGGTGATCCAGTTTTTGGAAAAAGCGTCTACCACATATCGGGAATCTGAATAGATCAGACCCTCACAGGGTTCTCCCAGACGTCCAACCTCTTCCAGAGCTGCAATGACTGCCATGAGTTCCATGCGGTTGTTGGTGGTATGCGGGTATCCGCCGGACAGTTCCTTTTCCAGGGTCTCACCCTGCGCGTTCCGAATCCGTAATACTGCTCCATATCCTCCGGGACCGTCCGGATTGCCCCGGGCGGCACCGTCCGTAAAGATGAGTACTTTCATCGATGTGACTGTTACCTCCGTTTACACGTTTTGATCGTTCTGCTGCCAGCTTCCCAGGGACATAAATCTGTCCGCTCTCTGTCTTGCCTTTTCGACAAGGGTGCGGTCATATCCGAGAGAATCCAAAAGAGCGATGGCATTGCAGGAGTTGGAAGGACCTGTCTTCAGCTTGTAAGAGAAACATACATCGCCGTCCACGATCTGCTCGCTGAAGTGGTAGTTGTCATAGACATCTTCCAGAAGACCTGTCAGTTCCAGGTCGTGTGTAGCCGCAAAACATAGTGTCTTTGTCTGTGCAAAACATCTGAGGATCTCTGCAGAGGCAGCGATCCGCTCCACGGTATTGGTCCCGCGAAGGACTTCGTCTATACAGCACAGCACAGGGTTATGTGCAGGGTTATACGCATGATCGCCTCTTGTCTCCTTTTTGCCTTCCGCATCCGTATGCAGGGAAGCATCCGTATACATGGAAGCATCCGTATGCAAGGGATCTCCTGGTATTTCTGCATGCAGGGTATCTTCAGAAGGTTTGCCGGATGCATCCAGGATCCTCCTCAGGGACTTGATCTCCACGATAAAATAGCTCTCTCCGTCCTGCAGGCTGTCCCTGAGGGCCATAGAGGTAAAGATCCTGTAAAACGCCCCACGATAGCTGCCTGCCGGGGCAATACCGACCGTCTGCGACAAAAGGGCACACAGGGCGGCTGCCTTGAGGAAAGTGGATTTGCCGGAGGCATTGGAGCCCGTCAGAAGGACAGGACGGACTGCCGTGATACTGTTGCTGACTGCCTGTTTGAGCAGGGGATGATAGAGGTCCTGCACCGAGAAATCACTGCTGTTGTCAAGAACCGGCACTGCATAGGCAGGGAGTGTCTCCCGCCAGGACGCGATGCTGATACAGGCATCGATCCTGCCTGTGATCGTAAGCAGGGCATCGATCTCATCCTGCCTGCCCCGCATCTGCTGCAGCATACTGTTGAACTTGATCAGGTCCAGATGAAACAGGATCCTGACATACTCCATGATAAAGCCGAAGGGGTCCGAGTCGCTTCCTTCATTTCCCAGAAGAAAGGAGGAACCTCTCCGAAAACCGGAGAAAGCATTGAGCAGGGCGGGGATCTGATCGGTTTCTTGTCTGAACACGGGGCACTTGCGCCCTTCTTTTTCCAAAGATCCGGCGCAGTCCAGCAGTCGAAGGATGTAGTTGAAAACCTGGAAATAAGGTGCTATGACCGCCTTTTCCTTAAAATAAGTGCGCAGGTTCCATGCAAAAACGATCAGCAGGGCAATAATGCCGATGCCTGTGTGCGCAAACATCAGGCCAAAAGCCGCAAAGGGAGCTGCGGCGGCAATATAGTGCGGCACATTGCTGCGCTCGCCCAGGGCCGTCGTGAAATCAATATAATCATAGAGAGAATATCGCCCTGCATGGCCAAGTCCCGTCAGGATCTCCTGCAGGCGGATCCGGGTCTCCTCATTTGCGCTGTCGGCAAACCAGTCGTATTGATCCCGGCGGAATGCCAGTTCATCTGCACACATGGAAGGGGTCCGCAGTACATGGTAGAGATATTCCTCACCGGAAGCGCTGCAGGTACTGTCGATCACACGAAAGATCTGTTCAAGGTCCAGATCGTTCCATGTGATGTCATCGATCTCAAATCCCTGCCGGTGGTGCTCATGATACCTTGGAATCTGGGTATAGCGTTCCGGAGGTGTTTTTTTGACCGAAGGGCTGCCGAACTCTTCTTTGAGTTTTGCAGCCAGTTTGCTGCGTGTCCTTTTGCGCTCCTGACTTCCGAGTATCAGTGTGATGACGATAAAGGCTGCCAGAATTCCCGCGAATGTCAGGACCGAATGAAAGTCTCCCATATCTGCCTCTGTTTACTCCTCGACGATCTTCTCCACAACATGGTCCTTGTCTTTGTAGACATGCCAGGCGGGAACTGTGCCGCGGATCATGGAAAGAGGATAGATATTGGTGTGAGGACCGACAACGCTGCCCGGATTGAGGACAGAATTACAGCCGACATCCACCCAGTCGCCAAGGATGGCACCGATCTTGCGAAGGCCGGTGGCTGTGTGCGTGCCGTCGCAGTGGATCATGATGTTCTTCTTGTCCGCCTTGACATTGGATGTGATGGAGCCTGCGCCCATATGTGCATGGAAACCAAGGACGCTGTCGCCGACATAATTGTAGTGGGGAACTTCTACCTTGTTGAAGAGAATGACATTTTTCAGCTCGGTGGAGTTGCCGACAGTGGTTCCTTTGCCGACAATGGCGCTGCCCCGGATGAAGGCGCACTGACGGATCGTCGCATCCTCATCAATGATGCAGGGACCGCCGATATAGGCGCTGTCAAAAACAGTTGCGCTCTTTGCCACCCAGATATCTTCACCTCTCTGCTCGAACCGGTCGGCAGGAAGTGTGGGACCGATCTTACGGATAAAACCGGTGATCAGAGGAAGAACCTCCCATGCATAGGTGGTCTGTGTGAACAGTTCCGCAGCAATGGTCTCATTCAGATCAAAAATTTTGTCATTTGTAAAATCAGTCAGCTGCATATCGTCCTCCTTTTTATAACAAGCGGTTATGAACTGGTCGTTGTTTTATTGCTCCGGGAAGTCTCTTTCCCTGTTCTTTTTTCACTTCCCTTTCCCTTCTTTTTACTGCTGCCGGAGGCCGTTCTTTTTGATGAACGGGTCTTCTTTACGGAAGATTTTTTCTCCGGATACAGTGCCGCATCCTTCTGATACTGGGGGATCAGGAACTGGTGAAAGTCCGTTTCCTTGATATAATTGGTCCTTCGCGTGATAAAGCTGTTGAGTTTTCTGGTATACTCATCGCTGCTCACCTTCCCGTCCGCCACCTGTGTAAGTCCCAGTTCCCAACTGGCTGTCAGACGGGGATCCAGAAGAGGTTTAAGGGCACAGCTGCAGGTATCAAAGATCATTTCACCTGTCTGCGAAGGAGTGATGACCTGGGTTTTGGTGTTCAGGCGAAGGTAATCATTATTGAATAGTTTTTTGAGGATCTCGGCCCGGGTCGCGCTGGTCCCGATGCCGCTGCCGCGGATCTGTTCCCGCAGTTCCTCTTCTTCGATCAGCTGGCCGGCGTTTTCCATAGCAAGGATCATGCTCCCGGAAGTATAGCGCTTGGGAGGCGCCGTTTCGCCCTCGCGGATCGTAAAGGGACCGGCCTGCAGTTTTGTGCCCTTGCGGGCTGTCTTCAGATAATCCGGGATCACAGAGTCTGCGCCCCTTGTTTCGGCCTGCCCTGGATCGCCGGTCGGTCGGCTTTTTTCGTCTGTTCCTTCCGCCTGCGTATTTTCAGCCTTTTCGCCGTTTTCGGCCCGGTCATCTTTTTTGCGGAAAAAAGAGTAGTCGAGCGCGTCCAGATACCCTCTCTCCACGCAGGTCTTCAAAGACGCCGTAAAGGCCTCGGTCCTCACCCGCAGAGTCAGTGAGACCCTGTCATAGACAGCCGGAGGATAAAAGATGGATATAAAGCGCCGCGCGATCAGCTCATAGACATCCCTGGAACGTTTGGAAAGGGAAGGCAGTGCCTTAAGGCCTTCGCCGGTGGGGATGATCGCATAGTGGTCTGTGACCGCCTTGTCATTTGTATATCGGGTCCTGCCGATCTTTTTCCAGGTACCGGATTCCAGAACAGGGACCAGAAGGTCCCGATAAACAGGAATCGTCGAAAGCCCCCGCAGATTTTTGCCGATCTCTTTTGCGACAGCTGTCGTGAGGACGCGGGCATCCGTACGGGGATAGGTTGTCAGCTTCTTTTCATACAGTTCCTGGGCGACCGCAAGGGTCTGGTCGGGGCTGATCTTGAAATATCGCGAGCAGTCATTCTGCAGTTCCGCCAGATTGTATAAAAGCGGCGGATTCTTTTTTTCCTTTTTTCTCTGGATCGATTCCAGCACAGCGGGAACACGGGAATCTGCCGCCTCCCTGAAACCCTTCAGCGGTAAAGCGTCTACCTGCTCTGCGGCAGGCATTCCAGCGGCAGGTATTCCCGCCGCCTGCATTTCTGCAGACGGTATTTCCATTGCCTGTATCCCTGCAGGCGGCATTCCTGTGTGGGATCCGGAATCTGCCGGATATTCCGTCGCGTTTCTATTGACTGCACCGGAAGAGCCTGCTTTTTGTGAAAAAATATCCGCTTCCGCCTTTCCGGCAAGATAAAGGATCATTTTTTCCGCATCTTCTTTCTTGAGAAATCCGGTATCCTTATAAAGGCGCGGCGTTCCGTAGCAGATGCTCTTTTCATCCGCCTGCCACTGCGCCGTAAAGTAGGGTTCTTCCCGGGGGCCATCCGGCCTGGATATCTCAGCCTGAATACGGAAAAAGGGGGTCTTGACAAAGGAACGGATCTCTCGCTCGCGCTTTACCACCATGCCAAGTACGCAGGTCATGACCCGGCCGACGGCAATGGTCGTGTGGTCATTTCCCAGAGCGCGGCTCATGGCATCGCTGTAGCGCAGGGTGAGTGCGCGGGAAAAATTGATGCCCATCAGGTAATCCTCCTGCGCCCGCAGATAAGCTGCAGAGCCCAGGTTGTCATAGGCAGAGGAAGGTTTGGCCTCGCGGATCCCCCGCAGGATCTCCGCCTCTGTCTGGGAGTCGATCCAGACACGGAGTTCTTTCTTGCCTTTTACACCTGCCTGTGAAGCGACAAGACGGTAGATATACTCGCCTTCACGCCCGGAGTCGGTGCAGATGTAGATGGTGCCGACCTGGGGATCGGTGAGGATACGTTTGACTATGCCGAACTGTTTTTTGACCCCGTCGATCACCTGGTATTTGTATTTGGACGGAATAAAGGGAATCGTGGCCAGTGACCACTTTTTGAGGGAAGCGTCGTAGGCATCCGGGTAGGACATGGAGACAAGGTGTCCCACGCACCAGGTGACAATTGTGTCATCTGCCTCCATATATCCGTCCGAGTTCCGGAAATTTTTACCCAGGGCAGCGGCAAAAGCGCGCGCGACGCTGGGTTTTTCCGCAATATAAACTGTCTTCGTGCCGCACCTCCTGCCGGTTTTTAAAGCAGTGGGACAGGCAGAACCGTCCCTCATGTCTCAGAACTGTCCTTCATGTCTCGAACTGACCCCACGTCTCACTGAAGGTCCTGAAAGCGGATGGGACAGCGGAACCGTCCTTTATGACTCGGAGCAGTCCACATGTCTCACCCGCGTATGATTTATTATTTACGATCAATGTAACCCATGGCTTTGAGGAGTTCAGCGCAGAGAACGCCGCCGCCTGCAGCACCGCGGATGGTGTTGTGGGAAAGACCCACGAACTTCCAGTCAAAGAGTGTGTCGGGACGGAGTCTGCCGATGGAGACACCGAATCCGCGCTCGTAGTTGACATCCAGCTGGACCTGGGGACGATTGTCCTCTTCCATGTACTGGATGAAGTTCCTGGGAGCGTTGGGAAGTGCAAGCTCCTGGGGAAGTCCGCGGAAAGCACGGAGCTTCTCGATCAGCTCCTCCTTCTCTGCCTTCTTTCTGAAATTGACAAAGGCGGTCGCTGTGTGGCCGTAGAGCACGGGCACACGGATGCACTGGCTGGTGATGGTCAGGCCTTCCGCGGGACGGATGACTCCGTTTTCGATGGAACCGAAGACGCGGAGAGGTTCACGCTCACTCTTCTCTTCTTCACCGCCGATGTAGGGAATGATATTTCCCTCCATCTCGGGCCACTCCCGGAAGGTCTTTCCGGCGCCTGAGATCGCCTGATAGGTAGAAACTACCGCCTGGTAGGGCTCATATTCCTTCCAGGCTGCCAGGGCAGGGGTATAGCTCTGGATGGAGCAGTTGGGCTTGACAGCGATAAAGCCGCGGCTGGTGCCCAGACGCTTTTTCTGGAATTCGATGACTTTGGCATGTTCGGGGTTGATCTCCGGAATGATCATGGGTACATCGGGAGTCCAGCGGTGAGCGCTGTTATTGGAGACAATAGGAGTCTCGGTCTTCGCGTACTCTTCCTCGATGGCCTTGATCTCATCCTTGGACATATCCACAGCGCTGAAGCAGAAATCGACTTCCGCCGCAACTGCCTCGACGTCCTTGACATTCTTTACGACAATATTGCGGACGGATTCGGGCATGGGAACCTCGAGTTTCCAGCGTCCCTCAACACACTCGCCGTATGTCTTGCCGGCGCTGCGGGGACTTGCCGCAATTGTTGTCACTTCAAACCAGGGATGGTTTTCCAGAAGAGCGATGAATCTCTGTCCGACCATACCTGTGCCGCCAAGAATACCTACACGCAATTTTTCACTCATTTTCTTTTTTACTCCTTATTGCTCAATGAAAAATGTATTTCTGCAAAAAATGCCGGTCATAACCGGATAATGGCCATTATAGCCGATTATCCCGGACACTGAAAGTGTTTTCTTTTCGGAACATAACTTGTGCACTAATGTGTTATGATCCTGAGGTCAAAAGATATGCGATGGCTCTGAGTCCTTATTACCAGCTTTTGGTCTTTACATCATGTGATCTGGTCACACCTGTATGCTTTTGATCAAGCCCGGATCTGTAACCAGGCCTTGCATGCTTTTGATCAAGCCTGGGTCTGTAACCAGGCCCTGCATGCTGCAATCTCTTCTTTCATGGCTGCTTCTCCGGGAGCACCCGTGGTCAGCCTCCTGTTTACACAGGCGCGCAGGGAGATGGCTTCAAAGACATCCTCTCCGAAGCGGTCGGAAAATTCCTGCAGCTCCTTCAGTGTGAGCTCTTCGATTCCCTTGCCTGCATCGATGCAGTGCAGGACCAGGCGGCCGATAATACCGTGGGCATCGCGGAAAGGAACCCCTTTGCCCACCAGGTAATCTGCCGCATCAGTAGCATTGGTAAATCCGCGCATGGCGCTCTTTTCCATGACATCTTTGTTGAATTTCATGCTACTGAGCATACCGGCAAAGAGCGAAATACATGCCAGAGCCGTGTCGATCGCATCAAAAGCGGGCTCCTTGTCTTCCTGCATGTCTTTGTTGTAAGCAAGAGGCAGGCCCTTCATAGCTGTCAGAAGTGACATCAGGTCGCCGTAGACACGTCCCACTTTGCCGCGGACAAGCTCACAGATATCGGGATTCTTTTTTTGCGGCATGATACTGCTTCCGGTAGAAAAGGCATCGTCCATCTCCACAAAACGGTACTCATTGGAATTCCAGATGATCAGTTCCTCGGAAAAACGGGAAAGATGCATCATAAGGACAGAAAGGTCCGACAAAAACTCCAGCAGATAATCGCGGTCGGACACACTGTCCATGGAATTGCGGGTTGCGCAGTCAAATCCAAGTTCGTGAGCCACAAAGGCGCGGTCCAGTGGATAGGTCGTTCCCGCCATGGCACCGGCTCCCAGAGGGCACTCGTTCATGCGCACGCGGCAGTCTTCAAGCCTGGTGCAGTCCCGGCGGAGCATTTCAAAATAGGCACCCAGATGATGCGCCAGTGTTGTGGGCTGTGCTTTCTGCAGATGGGTAAAGCCGGGCATATAGGTGTCTGTATTGGCCTCCATCAGATCAAGGATGACCTGAAGCAGTTTCAGGGTTTCCCCGCGGACCTCATCTACAGCCGCCCTTGTGTACAGTCTCATGTCCAGGGCCACCTGATCGTTGCGGCTGCGGCCTGTGTGCAGACGCTTTCCCGCATCTCCGATTCTGTCGATCAGATTGGCTTCCACGAAGCTGTGGATATCCTCATATTCAGAAGTGATCTCCATTTTTCCGCTCTCAAGATCCGCGAGAATACCCTGCAGGCCTTTTTCTATCGCCTCACAGTCCTCTGCTGTCAGGATGCCCTGTTTTCCCAGCATCCTGGCGTGTACCAGGCTTCCCTCGATATCCTGCCTGTAAAGGCGCTTATCGAATCCAATCGAATCATTGAAAGCTTTTACCGCTTCGTCTGTCTGTTTTGTGAATCTGCCGCCCCATAACTGCGCCATATTGTTCTCCTTTAATCGGGGATCCGGTCAGCCCGAACCCTGTATTGTATTTATGGTATCTGTTAAAAAAAGATGCGCAGACATGCTCTACCGCTCTTCGGTCATGCATATCTGCGCAGGAAAGAGCTGGAAAAGGGACTCGAACCCTCGACCTACTGATTACGAATCAGTTGCGCTACCAACTGCGCTATTCCAGCATACCGTACATACGCCGCCATTTCGGCAGGCGACTCATTCATTATATAGAGTCAAAGCTGATTTGGCAAGAACCTTTTTAAAAAACAGCACAGGGTTATTGTGGCCTGTTACTGTGGTCAATGCAGGTTACTGTGGATTCATGTACACGCCTCCCTCGAAGGACGTGTACAGCAACAATCGCCGGGCACATATTCCATGATCATTTTTTTCGGTTTCCATGATCATTTTTTTCGATTTTGACAATTGATAGATATTGCCTATAATAAGAGGAAAAGTCCTGTTGATACAAGGTTAATTACACCAGAAAGGGGCTATTACCATGAACCAGTTTATACTCAGCTGCTGCTCTACTGCCGATTTATCCCGGGAGCATTTTCAAAAAATCGGTGTACATTATATTTGCTTCCATTATTCCCTGGACGGGAAGGAGTACCCGGATGATCTGGGTGTCTCCATTCCTTTTTCGGAGTTCTACGCCAAAATGGCTGCGGGAGCCCCCACCTCCACATCGCAGGTCAATGTCGAGGAGTATTACAATTATTTCGAGACTTTCTTAAAAGACGGTTTTGACATTCTGCACGTCACTCTTTCGTCTGGAATCAGCGGTTCACTCAATTCCGCCTGCACAGCCAGAGACCTTTTGAAGGAAAAGTATCCCGGTCAGAGGGTCTGCATTGTGGATTCGCTGGGTGCATCCTCCGGATTCGGTCTTCTCATGGATACCCTGGCGGAGAAAAAGGCTGCAGGCATGGATCTTGATTCCCTGTACAGCTGGGTTCAGAAAAACAGACTGCGCGTGCACCACTGGTTTTTCTCGACCGATCTCACTTTCTATATCCGGGGCGGCCGCATTTCAAAGACCTCGGGCATGATAGGGAACCTGTTAAATATCTGTCCCCTTCTGAACATGGATGATCAGGGACGTCTCATTCCCAGATACAAGATCCGCACCAAAAAGAAGGTCATCCGAACCATCGTTGACAAGATGGAAGAACATGCGGAGGGAGGAAAAAACTATAGCGGGAAATGCTATATTTCCCAGTCCGCCTGTATAGAGGATGCCCGCCAGGTAGCCCGCCTGGTCGAGGAGCGATTCCCCAATCTGAACGGCAGAGTCGAGATCAACGACATTGGAACCACGATCGGAAGCCACACCGGTCCCGGAACTGTCGCCCTCTTCTTCTGGGGAGATGAACGAAGGTGACAATAAGGGACGGTCCTTTTGTATCTGTCCCCCTGTCCTAAATGGACAGGGGGACAGATACAAAAGGACCGTCCCTGTTTTTCATTTTCAGATCAGATGAATGAAAAGTCCGCTGAGGAGCTTGGGCTCAAACCAGGTGGACTTGGGAGGCATGAGGCGCCCCGCATCTGCCACGGCAAAAAGTTCCTGAAGTGATGTGGGGTGCATGAGGAAGGAGACGCCGTTGTGGTTGTCTGCCCGCACCTCGAGTTCCTTTGTTCCGCGGATGCCGCCGACAAACTCAATGCGGCTGTCGGTCTTGGGATCTCCGATTCCCAGGACAGGTGCCAGAAGGCGGTCCTGCAGGATGGAAACATCCAGTCCGGCGACGGGATCGTCAGACTTGCATTCGGGGCGGATCTTCAGAAGATACCAGCGGCCGTCAAGATACATGCCCAGTTCACCCTTACAGGCGGGAAGGGGAGCCTTGCTGCCATCCTCCAGTCGGATGATCTCAAATGATTCTTCTGCTTTCTTCAAGAAATCCTGCACAGAGAGCCCGTTGAGATCGAGCACTGTGCGGTTATAATCCATGATCTTCAGTTCATTCTCCGGAAAGAGAATGGAAAGGAAATAGTTAAAATCCTCTTGTCCCGTATATCCGGGGTTCTGTTCTCTGCGCATTTTGCCGACGCGGACAGCAGAGGCGCAGCGGTGATGGCCGTCTGCAATATAAATGCTGTCGATCCCAGCAAATGCTGTGCGGATCACGTCACAATCGACGGGATCCGAGATGATCCACACGCGGTTTCTGACGCCGCCGTCCGAGTCAAAATCATAGACGGGATCCTGCGCAGTGATCTTTTTGACCACTTCTTCGATCGTACTGTTCTGCCGATAGCAAAGGAAGATCGGGCCGGTCTGGGCGCTGCAGGTATCCACGTGATTGATCCTGTCCTGTTCCTTTTCGGCACGGGTGTTTTCGTGTTTTTTGATCACACCGGTGTCATAGTCATCAATGGAAGCACAGGCCGCAATACCGGTCTGGGTGCGTCCCCCCATGGTCTGCTCATAGACATAGTAGCAGGGTGCGGGATCCTGAATAAAGCGTCCCTGGCGGATCCAGCTGTGAAGCATTTCAGAAGCATGCTCGTAGACACGTCTGTCATAGATATCAAGATCTGCCGGAAGGGTCGTCTCCGCACGGTCGATCGCCAGGAAGGAACCGGGGTGCTTTTCCACATAGGCGCGGGCTTCTTTGCGGGAATATACGTCGTACGGAAGTGCGGCGATCTCTTTTTCAAGGCCCGCTGCAGGTCTGCAGGCGCAAAATGGTCTGATGTCTGCCATATTGTTATTTCTTATCCTCCGATGATTACTTTACCACGCGGACGCGGTAGACGCCTTCAACCTGGGCCAGCTGTTTGATAACGGCTTCGGACGCCCTGGTATCGGTGTCGACCAGGGTATAGGCTACATCTCCCCGGGACTTATTGGACATCTCTGCGATGTTGACGGATTCTGCGCCCATGATCCTGGTGAAGTTGGTGATCATATTTGCCTGGTTTTTATGGAAAATACCGATCCTGCCGACTGCCTGGCAGACGCCCATATTGCATTTGGGATAGTTGACACTGTTGTTGATGTTGCCGTTCTCGAGATAATCCCGAAGCTCATTGACAGCCATCTTGGCGCAGTTGATCTCGGATTCCTCTGTAGAGGCGCCCAGGTGAGGTGTCGTGATGCAGCCTCGCTTGCCGGCTACAACAGGATTCGGGAAATCGGATACATAGCGGCGGATCCTGCCTTCATCGATCGCTTCAACGACCGCTTTCTCGTCAACGAGAAGATCGCGAGCCATATTGATCAGTACGACGCCTTTTTTCATCTGCGCAATCGCTTCTCTGCCGATCATTCCTCGGGTGGAATCCAGGAGCGGGATGTGAATGGTGATGAAATCGCACATCTAATA
>Ga0256405_10008702_pt1 | contig 14348 bp, 10 predicted proteins | sample RumenRJG_02DNA_FD_189096 | JGI IMG/M metagenome (GOLD analysis project Ga0256405, IMG submission 189096) | Bovine rumen microbial communities from Lethbridge, Alberta, Canada - RJG_02 | ecosystem: Host-associated > Mammals > Digestive system > Stomach > Rumen | place: Canada: Alberta...
CGTCAATAACAAACAAAAATCAGCCCGATCTTAAAGGATTAGAGCTGATTTTTTGTTGGATTTTACCAACTGCTCTTGCGTGGAAGGGATTTGAACCGGCGATGGAACATCGCGGATGACCATCCGGGTTATGAGAAGCACTAATAAGAAAATAGCGAATAATAGCGCTATTTCGGGGCAGTTTTTGCATGATAACAGCCGTTTTTTCTCTGTCTGTCGCACCCATCCATCACGGTTTTTTCCCCGCATGGGTCGGAACATGAGTCGCAAATGGGTCAGAGTATGGGTCAAAGAAAGCCCGGAATCCCCAGCGGTCGGAACGGATTCCTGGTCTCCAAACGGAGGTGTGAAGTACACAAAGCCGGTTTTCCTTCAGACACGGTATCCGTCGGAAAATGGGTCAGGAGCGTTTTTCGCACAGATTATGAGCCATTTCTGCAGACCGTCGGTTTTGACGGGGAGGGCAGGAAGGTGTACGGGAAATAGATATTCGCCCTTGGTATGACCGGGGAGAACTCTGTCAAAAACTGCGCAGCTGCGCAGCTAAACAAGGAAAAAGGGTTTTCGCCCCGGATGGAGATTCGATGTGGGAAGGGATGTGCGGAGGATAGATCTATCTCTTGACAAAAAACTAATAAATAGCTATAATATCAGATCCACGATACCTTCCATGAGCTGAAGACGCTCCCCTTTTTTTAGCCCGACATAAACACCTCGGAGAAAAAGCATCTCCGCCGGACTTTCCCACAGGCTAAAGCCTGCGCGTCGCGCCGCCCTGGCGGTGGAAAAGGTTACGGCGGGTCATTTGTTTGGCTGACAGAAGGGGCGTGAAGCGGTGGTCACACGTCGGAATTCTTTTCTTGTCCTTGGAGAGAAAGAAATATTTATAGATACCTTTTTATGATATCCGTATATTTCACAAGCTCCACATTGCCGAATTCTTCCGCTTTTTCCCGGCATCCTTTTGTAAAGCCGGACTTGGCGAAGAGGAAAAAGTGCTTCCGGGTGTAGGGGAACAGATTGCTTCTCATGACCAAGGTTTCGAGCACGCCCAGATCGACGGATTCGTTTGTCCACTTGCATTCGGCAAATAAAGCGGTATCCTTGTCCTCCTCACCCATGATGTCGATTTCCTCCTGACGTCTGTTTGCAGGATTCGCGCCCCACCACCGCCCGAGAGAAGAAAACTCCACCGGAGATTCGCCGCTCAGAAGCAGCTTCCAGAGATACTGTGTGCAGATGTCTTCAAAGACCTTTCCCATATAGTCCGACAGCAGGGGTTCGATCCGTCCGTAAACGAGATCTGCCGCCCCGCGTGCGATCAGGGATGAATTCTCGGGGACAAAGCGGTACCAGAAGCGGAACATATTGTCATCGATTGCATAAACGGACTTTTTCGAGGCTTTTTCGCCGTAGGGGGATTCTTTCTGCACGATGCCGAGGGATACGAGATTTTTCAGATATGCGGAGCACACGTTGGTGTCTTCCCCGACCTTGTTTGAAATCTCCGACATACGGGATGCGCCGCCCGCGATGGCGGTGATGATTGCCGTATAGATTGCCGGCTCCCTGACTTCCTGTTTCAGGAGGTTGGTCGGTTCCTCATACAGGGCGGATGAGGTGTTCAGGAAGGTATTCTTGATATTATCCTCGATGCTGAGGCGCTCGTTCATCTGAAGAATATACTGCGGCGTACCGCCCACGATCCCGTAGACGAGGGCTTTTTCCTCGGCGGAATAGTTCCCGAAGCAGCGGCAGGCCTCCTCGAAGTCGAAGGGAAGGAGCTTGATCTGTGCGGTTCTTCTGCCGTACAGCGGTGCCTTGTATGCCAACACACGATCCTCCATATAGGACATGGAGGAACCGCAGAGGATCAGCATCAGCTTCGAATGATCTTTGTGCCGGTCGATCAGAAGCTGGAGCGTCGAAGCCAGGCTCTTGGATGCCCTTGCCACATAGGGATATTCGTCGATCACCAGAACGAGACGCTTCTCCTCGGAAAGACGGAAAACGGCTTCAAGGGCTGCCTGAAAAGACAGGAAAGACGTTTCGGTATTCAGACCGCTTGCATATTCGATGATGCTCTTGCTGAGGTTTTCAAGATTCTGCTTGGCGTTGCTTTCGACGCCGACAAAGTAAACGGCGGGTTTTCCCTCGATAAAATGCGTGATAAGCGCCGTTTTTCCAACCCGTCTGCGGCCGTAAAGGACGACAAACTCAAACTTGTCGGATGAGTATAATTTGTTAAGGGAGTCCATCTCCCGCTCTCTGCCGATAAACAATCCGATCACCTCCGCGTTCCAGTATAGCACAGATTTGCAAAATAGTCAAGTACGATTCGGCAAATCGTGCCTGACTTTTTTGCACTGGGTTCATCGAAAAAGATACTATGGAGATAACCCGTTCCGGTTTACGACGTAGGGCTCGGTACAACCGAGGGCCGAGTTCACAGAAATGTTTCTGGACTTCCAGCGAAAGGTGTGGTACAGTCTTCAGATCAGGGAATACTGTGAGATATTCTGTTTGCGGAGGAATAAAAGGTTCTTTTGAGTTGGAAAACGAACCCGAACAATCCCCACCCTTTGAGATGCTCATTCTCTCTCAAAACATTGCAGATCGGTATGCGTTGTGGTATGATGAATCAGATGTATCGAAAGCAAAGCCGACCGGCTCCGGAATCGGGCAGAAAGCCTATGAAGAAGAGAGGCTCATATAAGACAGCTCAATTCATATCCTAAACGGTTTTGGCCGTACTGTCTGCGGTATGGATCTCTTGTAATACAATCTTGACAGCGATATGAGGTCCCGGTTCGTATGCCGCTTTCCAAACGCCGAACAACCGGCGAGAGAACGCCCGATATTTTCCACGCTTCCAGAAGAACAGGAGATGATTTCATGTTTTTTGAACCATTCGTATGGCGCAGCGAAGCGGCCGAAGGATTGCCCGTTCCCTCCCTCGGAACTCTTTGGCGAGCTCCGTTTTACCGGAAAGACCCGCTGCTACCCGAACGCCGACACACGGTATCCTTCGTGGGCGAGCGACGGTAAATGCTGCTCTCCCTTCACCGACGGCGTTACCGAAGGCGTCTTTTCCCGATCCTGGACTGAAGTCGAGGAGAAGGACGAGCAGGTGATCGTCAACATGATGACCACGACCGGGCAGGCGGTCATCGAAGGGGACGATCCCATGAACCTCATCCGTACCGCCCTCGAGAATCAGGAGGCATCGGCATATCCCTACGGCGGACGGTATCCCTGCGGATCCCTTGTCTACAACGGGATCTGGTATTACGGCACCTACTGCCTTTCTCCCTTCGGATGGACGAGATACGGCGGCCGAAGCTACAACTGGCCCTTTCTTCGGTCCCTTCGTCGGATTCCGGATCTCCCGCGATTTCGGGAAGAGCTGGGAGCCCTGCCCCCATACGCCGGACAACCCGGTCTTCGGGGAAAGCGGGATCGCGGGCTATCCCGTGAAGATCGGCGCGCCCCATTTCGTCGATTTCGGAAAGAACATGGAACACTCCCCGGACGGGAAGGCTTACCTCGTCGCCCACGGATCCGACCTCAAGTTCTATCCCGTGAAGCCCGAGAACTTCGCCCACAACAGCTGGATCACCGGAAAGCAGCCCGGGAATGATGATGACGGAGATCGAGCTTTTGGAACGCTGATTTCTGCAAACGCAGTGGATTGAGAAGAAACGGCTTGCTCGCCGTGCGTAGAGAAAAGACGGCCTCACCGCCTTCTTTCTATTCTGTTTTGCCCTCTGTCAGATCTCCGATAAGGTCAGGGGCAGCTTTGAAGCGGCTGATCCGTCCTCAGAGAAACACACCGGGACTGCACCGAAGTCAGAGTGTGCATGTTCCCACATTCACGTTCTCCTCATCTTTCCGTACCCTCCCGCCGGAATGTCTCCCTGTACGCTGTCGGGGGACAGCGGTAAGCTTTGCCAAAGGTGCGGATGAAATAGCTGACATTGTTGAATCCCGTGTCGAAAGCGACGGATAGGATCTTCCGGTCGGTGGTGCGCAGGAGTTCCGCGGCTTTGGTCAGGCGGTAGTTCAGAATATAGTCCGCCGGGGATTTCCCCACATACCGGCGGAATGTGCGGATGAAGTACCCCACGCTCAGACCGGCATCCGCAGCGAGTCTCTCCAGCGTGATTTTTTCTCTGTAATGTCCGTGGATGGTATCGAGCGCCTGTTTGACCGCGTCCTGCCTGGTCTCTTTCACGGCGGTTTCCCCGTCCTGCATGGAATGCTCCATCCAGTATGCCGTCAGCTCGAACAGCCCTGCCCGCACGAGCAGTTCGTAAAACGGCACCTTCTCATTCAGAGCGCTGTACATCCGGAGATACCGCTCGTTGAAGGCGGCGTCCCGGAAGATCGCGGCGCGCCGGTTCGATTCCGTCTGAAACCGTCCGATGTATTTCGATTCGCCGAACATGTCGGAATTCAGCTCGAGAAGGGATGGGTTGAAGACTACGGATTCAAAGATCCAGTGACAGCCGTCCACCGGCTTCATGGAATGCAGGATCCCGCCGGGGATGAATACGGCGTCGCCCGCTTCCATCGGACAGCTCTCTCCGTTCAGCGTACATTCGATCCGCCCGGTTTCGATGTAGCAGATCTCCCACTCGTCGTGCCAATGCGTTTCCACCGTCGCGTGATGCCCCCGCTCCCTCCCCATCCACGGTTCGTAGGGGACGACGGGAACGGACGGGGTACCGTGCTCCTTTTTTTCTCTCAGCGTGATCATGGCGATCCTCCTCCGGACGTCTTGGGCAAATTTTATCATATCCGGGAGGAAATGTCAAGATAGTGCAATCATTCGTTCCGATTCTGCAAGACAGAGAAGCGCGGAAGAGGATATAATGGGAATGGAATTCAAGTCAGTCATCAGAGGTGTACCCATGATCGGAAGAAAATGCAAGAATAAGAGCATATCCCTGCTTCTCTCCGCGCTTCTTCTCCTCGCCTCCTGCGGATCGCAGACGGAGAACGCCGCGCCACCCGAACCGGAGCCGGCGCAGTCAGCCGTGACCGAGCCTAACGCAGGATCGGAGCAGGATGCGGAACCGGAGGCGGAGCAGGCCGAAGAAGAGCCGGGTGAGCTGGAAGCAAAGGAACCGTCAGAAGCCGTCCCGGAAGAGGAGAGTGAACCGATGGAAAACGAAAACTGGCGCGATAAATACGAAGCCGAGGACGCGAAGCTCACGTCAAACAGCGTCCTCACAAGCGGAGCAAACGGAATAAGCGGCAAGGGATACGTCGGAAAGTTCGAGTCGTCCTCCAGCAAGGCGGAATTCACCGTCACGGTCCCGGAAGAGGGACTGTATGATCTTTTCATTGCTTCGATCGGCATCTGGGGCGAGAAAGTGGCCAAGCTTTCTGTGAACGGAAAGGAGCAGGGGGAATTCACCGTCAAGAGCGGAAGCACGCCCTCCGAGGTTGAGATGCAGGTTTACCTGAACGCGGGGGAGAATACCGTCGCCGTGCTGCCGTCTTGGACGTGGTTCGCCCTCGATTACATCCGCCTTGACAAGCCGTCCGGGGACCGCCTTGCCGCCGCGCTGGAATTTGACCGGGAGCTCTCGAATCCGAACGCCGGAGAGGCCGCGCGGAAGCTCTGGGCGTTTCTGACGGAGAACTACGGAAACCATGTGCTCGTCGGGCAGGTCTCCGACCGGCTGAGCGACCCCGAAATGCCCGCGATCAAAAAGGCGACGGGGACCTATCCCGCGATCATGGGATTTGATTTTATGGACTATTCGCCCTCCCGCCGCGCCCACGGAACGAAGCCCGACGCCGTGGACAACGCCCTCGAATGGGTGAATGGGCAAAAGGGGATCGTCACCTTCCACTGGCACTGGAACGTCCCGGAGCCCTACCTCATCGATCAGGGGCAGGGGAAGCTGCAGTCCGGTCAGGACTGGTGGAGCGGTTTCTATCAGACGGCGGTGGACGCAAAGAAATTCGATCTCAAAAAGATCATGAACGGCGAAGATCCGGAGGGGTACGACCTCCTGATGCGGGACATCGACGCCATTGCCGAACAGCTGAAGCGGCTGAAGGAGGCGGGGATCCCCGTTCTCTGGCGGCCCCTGCACGAGGCGTCCGGCGGGTGGTTCTGGTGGGGCGCCTACGGACCGGAGGCATATAAGAAGCTCTACATCACGCTGTACGACCGCCTCACAAACGTTCACGGGCTGGACAATCTGATCTGGGTCTGGAACTGCGACGGCGCGGACTGGTTCCCGGGCGGGGAATATGTGGACATTGTCAGCTGCGACGTCTCCGGCACGGAGGATTACGGTTCCCTCGCGGGCCGGTACTACGAAAAGGTCGAGGAGATGAAGCAGATCGGCGCGATGAAGCTGATCGCCATCTCCGAGACGGGCTGGGTGCCGGATATCGACAACATCGCGCGGGAGCAGGCGTGGTGGAGCTACATCGTCACCTGGCGCGGCATGGATACGGTGTCGAAGACCTCCGACGAGCAGCTCAAAAAGATGTATTCCGACGAGCGGGTGCTGACTCTTGAAGATGTGCCCGAATTTGATTGACAAAGGGGGATTTTGTATGAAGCGAACCAACTGGAACCGGAGCTGGACCTTCACGCCCGGCACTGTCCCGATGAAGCGCGGCGAGAGCAGACCGGTCGATCTGCCCCACGATTTCATGATCGAATCGAAGCGCGATCCGGCGAATCTCACCCGCCGCGACGGCGCGTACTACCCCGGCGGGATCGGATGGTACGCGAAGAAATTCACGGCCCCGGAGGAGTGGCGGGACAAGAACGTCTATGTCGAATTCGAGGGCGTGTACATGAACGCCGAGGTGACGCTGAACGGCAATATGCTCGGGCGGCAGAACTACGGCTATACGACGTTCCAACTATGCCTCGATCCGTATCTCAAATACGGCGGGGAAAACACGCTCGAAGTTTTTGTTGACAACTCCGCCGTGCCGAACAGCCGCTGGTATTCCGGTTCGGGAATCTACCGCCCGGTCTGGCTGTACGTCGCGGAGAAAACGCATATCGATTTCGGCGGCGTGTATGTCAAAACGCTGGCGGCGGACGAGAAAGAAGCCGTGCTCAAAGTCGAAGTGAATTACACCTCCGGCGGTTCCGCAGACGTTGAAGTGAAGCATACCATCTTCGACCTCACGGACGAAAAAGAAATCCCCTTCCGACAGGACGGAGACCGGATCATCGTTCGGGACCCAAAGCTCTGGGACATCGACGCGCCGCATCTCTACCGGCTGACGACCGTGCTGCGGCAGAACGGAGAAGAAATCGATTCCGTCGACACAGTGTTCGGCATCCGCACGGTTTCGCTGTCCCCGGAGAAGGGGTTCGTCCTCAACGGGAAGCCCGTCAAGCTGAAAGGCGGGTGCATCCATCACGACAACGGCCTCCTCGGCGCTGAGTCCTATCCCCGGAGCGAGGAGCGCAAGGTCGAGCTCATGAAGCAGTGCGGATACAACGCGGTCAGAACGGCGCACAATCCCCACGCCCCCGCCTTCCTCGACGCCTGCGACCGGCTCGGCATGATCGTACTGGACGAGGCCTTCGACCAGTGGCGGATCGCAAAGACCCAGTACGACTATCACAGGGTGTTCGACACGGATTATGAGCATGACATGAGCGCAATGATCCTTCGCGACCGGAACCACCCTTCCGTCGCGTTCTGGAGCATCGGCAACGAGATCCCGGAGCAGTGGGGCGGCTCCTCGGCTCCCGAGACCGCAAAGAAGCTCTGTGCCATCGTCCATCGGTTCGACGACCGCCCGATCACCATGGGACTCTACCCGACTACACTCGACAAGACAAAGAACGACGACGATTTTCCGGAGCAGACGGCGGGGGTTTACACCGTCATCCGGAACCTCGATTTCGTGGGGTATAACTATTACTACGACAAATACGCGAACATCCACAAAAAGCATCCGGAACGCGTCATTATGAGCACCGAGACCTTCCCGAAGGAGATTTACAAGTCCTGGCAGGCGGTGCTTGACAACGATTTCGTCATCGGAGACTTTGTCTGGACGGCGATCGACTATCTCGGCGAGGTCGCCCTCGGGTGCTCCTGGTACAAGGACGACAGCGGACGACGCCATCCGGAATGGCACATGACCGAATATCCGTGGCACACCGCCAACTGCGGCGACATCGACGTCTGCGGGTTCAAGCGTCCCCAGTCCTTTTACCGCGACATCCTGTGGGGCGTTTCCGACAAGCCGAAGCTGTTTGTGAGACGGCAGAGCGCGGATTCTCCTGAGGCAGAGTCCGTCTCCTTCTGGGGCTGGCATGACAGCGTCGCCGGGTGGGATTTCGACGTACCGGAAGGCTCCCCGATGATCGTGGACGTGTATTCTCCCGCGGCTGAGGTCTCCCTCTGGCAGAACGGTGAGCCCGTCGGGACGAACAGCCTGACCGAAAACCAGACCTCCTTTGTCGTCCCCTATCGGAAAGGAACGCTCCGCATCGTGGATTCGAACGGGAATACGGACGAAGTGAAAACGGCGGGCAAACCTGTCGCTCTTCGCCTGACACCCGACCGGGATGAGATCGGTGCGGACGGCGACCTTTGCTATATCACAGCGGAGATCGTCGATGAAAACGGTCAGCGCGTCACGAGCGCAAATCCGGAGGTTTCTTTCGCGGTGAGCGGTCCGGCGAAAATCGCGGCGGTGGGGTCTTCCGATCCGAAGAGCGAGGAACCCTACCGCGGTTCCCATCACCGGGCGTACGACGGGCGGCTCATGTGCGTTGTCAGATCGTGCGGGGAGGGAAGCGTTACCGTGCGCGCCGTAGCGGACGGTCTGTCCCCCGCCAAGACAATCGTATCAGCCAAATGAATATATTCAGAAACGGAGGATCATCCATGAAAAACGCAAAACAGATTTTGTCTTTATTCCTGACGGCATCTCTTCTGCTCTCCGTCTTCGTCTCCTGCGGAGAAGGCGCCGGAACGACCGATTCTCCGACGACACCGTCCGTATCTGCCGAGCCGGAGGTCGCCGCGGACAACGGAGACGGAGCGGTGAATGATCGTTTGAACATACCGGACGGCATCCCGGAGCTCAAATTTGACGGACGGGAATTTCGCGTCTGTGTGGAAGCGGCGAAGGAATACGAGATCTTTGCGGAAGAGCTGTCCGGAGAGGTCACGAACGATGTGATCTACAACCGGAATCTCGATGTGGCAGAACGGTTTGACACAGGGATCGGCGCAACCGTCGTCGGGGACCCCGCAAATCAGGTTTCGACACACGTGCAGGCGGGTGAGGATGCCTTTGAGACCTACGCGCTCAATTCGTATCAGTCCTATATTCCCATCATGGCGCACGCAGTCGTGAACTGGTATGATATGCCGTACATGACCTTTGACTCCCCGTGGTACAATCAGATCACCAACGGCGCGGCGACGTTCAACGGCATCCTTTACAACCTGAGCTGCTCCCTCGCCATCACGCAGATGCAGTACACCTACGCGATGTTCTTCAACCAGGCCATTCTCGACAGATACGGGATCCCGTCGTCCGAACTGTATCAGAACGTGTACGAGGACAAATGGACATGGGACGACTTCTACGGCCTCGTCTCCGGCATCTATGAGGATGTGAACGGCAGCGGCCAGCCGGATGTGGAAGATGTCTACGGCTATGCCTGCGAGGAGTGGAACAGCAACGACGTCTGGCTCACCGCCTTCGGTCAGCCGATCTCCGGCAAGGACGCGGACGGGAACGTGACGATGGAGATCATGACCGACAAGACAGTCTCGATCCTCGAAAAGGTTTACAGGCTTGCCTACGAAACACCCACGACCTTTATGTATCCGACCGACACATACGAGAGCTATTTTGCCCAGTCGAAGATCGCCGTCGCCGGAATGCCGTTCCGGGTGGCGTTCAACCAGCTCCGGGCGATGGAGGACACCTACGGGATCCTGCCCTATCCGAAGTGGGACGAGGGACAGGAAACGTATCTGACCGGCATCCACGACCGCTATACGGTATTTGTGCTCCCGAAGACCTATCAGAATGCGGAATTCGTCGGCGCGATCATGCAAGCGCTGTCCGCGGAGTCTTACAAGACGGTCTATCCGGCGTTCTACGATGTGGCGCTCAAGAGCAAATACAGCTCCGATCTGGATACCGCCGCCATGGTGGACATCACGGTCGCCGGAGCCGGGATCGATTTCTCCTTCATGTTCGGTGAAAGCCTCTTCCAGAGGACGCCGTACCTGATCCGCGACATGATCGTGGCGAAGGACACCGATCTCGCGTCCCGGTATAACAAGATGAAAAAGAGCCTGAACAAGTCGATCGAGAAGATCGCGACGTATTACGAGCCGTAAGCAGAACGGCAATTCCGAAAGCATAATAAACGGGAGGAATGTTCGCGCTGGCAAACCGGGGAGGGGCGGACGGGTTCTTCTACGGCGACTGGATCCGCGAGCCGTACACCGCGGTTTCCTGCTGCAACGACGGCCTGCGCCCCGTGTATTTCAAGATCGATCTGGCGGATAAGTAAAAAGCCCTCCTCCGATCCCTGCGTCGAGAGCGACCGCGACCTCTTCGTCAAAGGTTTCGTCCTCAGTGTGCAGATCAAGCATGAAATCCTGACGGCGGACGTGATCCGGTAACAGTCCACTGTGCGCCCCGTCCGGGCGATTTGGCGGGTGCTATGTGGTCAGGCAGAGCAACGCTCCCACCCACAGAGAAGCCCGACACAGGCCGCTGTCGAGCACACGGGCAGGCGCGGAAACGAAATCAGGCGACGGGTTCTCAAACGGGATCCCGCCGCCTTTTTCTATTTTGTTATACTCTCTTACAGATCTCCGATGAGGTCCGGGGCAGCCTTGAAGCGGCTGATGCCGTACCGGTTTTCCCGGATCAGGATCGTCTCCGGGAACAGGGAGAGCAGCTTCCTGCCGAAGACGGTCGAGCCGAAATAAGCGTCGAAATTGACAACGGGGAGCACGACCCAGTCGGAGTCCTCCGTGCGGTGGACAGCGTAATACTTGATCAGCGTCTCCGCCGTTTCAAACGGAAGATCGGCAGGGAGCCGTTCCTTCAGCTTTCGGACGGTCTCCCGGGGCAGTTCAAAGTCCCGGTTCCGAAGCGGTCCGAGTTCCGCGGCATCAGCGAGTACGTCGTCGAACCGGAGGCCCCATGCGGAGAGCGTCGTCGGCGTGAACAGCGGGACCTGCATATGCACGACTTTGTCACGCCATGCGCCGTCAAACCCGGATGACAGTGTCTGGCAATTCTCAAGCGCTTTTTTGCTGACAAAATCCGGGTGCTCCTGCGCATAGCGGCAGAGATTGTGCACATGACGGCAGAACCAGCCCGTTCCGTCTTCGCCCACCAGAGCAGGGAAGACTTCATGCAGTTCCGGAAAAGCTGTCCGGAATTGCCACTCCCCGGTCTTTTTCCGCTTGTCGGGAACACTGCACCACGCGAGCAGAGCTTCCCGTGCCCGCTGAAAATCCGGGCTTCCGCCGTCAAACATGAATTCTCTTGCAAGGATCGTCAGGACCCGGCGGAGTCCTTCAAACTGCATGAGCATGTCGAAGGTGAACCGTCCGAGGTAGGTATGGTATGAAAAAAAGGCAAAACTCTAAGAATCAGAGTTTTTTAAGATCAAGTCCACTTGCTTTACTATATGTGAACTGTACTAACTTGATTGTCTTTTCTTCGACTTCTGCACGTTTATTTACATATTCGATAACTTCATCTGAGAATGATGGCGCAATGGCTGTTGTCCTCAGCATTTTATGATCACCAGAAACTTTCTTTTGAAGGAACCAAGATTCATATCCAATAAGTTGTTTCAATCCATCTATCTTGAATTTGTCATTCTTCACTTCAACAATATCATAAGATAAGACAACCTGCTTTTGCGCTGGATGATAGAACATGAGCAAAAAATCCATTTCAGTATTCAAGCTCGTTGGAACATAACTTAAAAAATCATTATAATTACCGAAAATATTCTGATATTTGTGCTGGTTATACGCTTGAACCAAGAGCGTCATGACTGAAAACTCCCACGAAGGTTTTCCTTTGTCATTAATATGGATCATATTACTTATATTCGGTGTGTGATAGGGGACTGGACTATAAATCCTCCATTTATTATTTTTATATGGATTTAGTTTTAAGAACTCTGCAATAAGAATATTAAATTCATTTTCAGACATAGAGAACATAGAATTTGCCGTACCATCCGGCCTTTTGGGTGCCCATGTCCAAAGAAGTCCAGTATTACATAAATCTGTAATGTCATCACGTTTAAGAGGTATATCAAATTCATATTCCGAGGTTTTGATTCGACAACGGAAAGGATAAATACCATCTTCCCAGATTAAGGTTTCGTCATAAAACGGATATCCGTCGGCTTTCCAAACTCCATGCAATTGTTTTTTATCCATAACATACATGAGAATATAATCATCTTCCTTTATAGCGCCGACACGTGATAAAAGCGCGTCAAAGGTACGGCCTTCGGGTATTGATCTTCCAATAGCAACAATGCCACGTTCTTTGCATGTGTTGAAGTTCATCTCATTTGTAATGAAAATATGTACAGCCATAACAACCTCTTTGTATGGAAACACTTTGATAATCAGATTATAGCAGACTCAGGTGTAATTGTCAACACTCTTCAATTTTTTCATCACGGATGAGAATAATTGTGAGCGTGCACATCGCTGCGCAAGTAAATCGGTTGGGTGGAGGGTTCCAGTCAATAGATTTCATCCTTCATAAATTACTTCCTACACGGTTCTAGTGATGATCAACACATTCCAGATCGAATGGTGAACCTCTTCTGATGTCACCTATGCCAGAGATTGCGGCGAGGTAGTTGTCCCAGGTCATTCCGTTCTCCATCAGCCAGCCGTATCCCTTGAACATGCTCTTCGTGAGGATGATCTCCACCTCGTTCACCGGATGGGGGACACCGAAAATATCGGTGACAGTCGAACACCCCGCACTCGTCAGGAAGTCCTTGAAGTCTACCTCATGTACCATGCCCTTGACGAACGGCAGCCTGATCTGGAACGAAGAGTGGATGTGCTTCCCGCAGAGCTTTTTGTCCACCGCCTTCGCGTACTGCTTCGAGATCAGTCCCTCGCCGTCGAAACGGATGACGTCGATGGTTTTCCGCGTCTCGACCCGGCGGTAGGATTTCATCCCGTCCCGGAGCGGGCCTCCCTCCACGGTGATGATGCGGGCATCCGTGGAGTACTTCGGGTTGTCCACGACGATGACGCGATGCGGTGAGAAGACGTCAAGCCCGTCGATCCGCGTGCCGCCGGAGAGCATCAGTCCGTTGTAGGCGTACAGCTTTGAGAGCTGACACCGCCCGACTTCCATGTCGAGCATAATGCGGCGGCGAACCTCGTCCGCAATGTCTGCGCGGAGAAAAGACAGTCTGGCCTGACGGCTCATGCTGCCGGAACGCTCAAACGCGACGTAGGGGTGCGGACCGGAACCGAAGTCCAGCGTGATCCCCTCCGGTCGAAACATGGATTCTGCTTTCCGCGCTCTCTCCTCCGTTCGCGGAGACGAAGCTGCGGAGAAGATCCGGTCGAAGTCCACGTAGAAGATCACGTCAGCGAGGTCGGGGACAACGGCGGGGCCGCGTCCGGTCGGAAAGGAACCTCCTTTCAGCACGCACCGGATCTGATAGAAGAGTGCGCAGTCGTCCTGTGTGTTCGCCGCGCCACGAAGGACGCACCTCCCGGTCGCACTCTTTCCAAGTCGGAAGGAAAACAGATCCCCGTCCGGTTCCGCGAATCCAATGATCGCTCTCGCGGACAGCGTTCGGATTTTGTATGTCGTGCGCACAGTCAGGTCTCCTCTTCTCCTCGATTTTCCTGATCTATTTTACCACATCCGGATGGAATTTGCAATATAGATATTGCTCCCACTTTTTTTCGGGGGCGTTTTCTTTTTAGCGTCGGAAGGTGTCGATGACGGTCAAATCGGTTCATGAAATCAACCCCTGCGGCAGAAAGGACGGTGATGACGATGGTCGCAGAGAAAACACGGTACGCCAATCGGAACATGAGACAAGACCGCAAGGTCGGAAAGGAGTCAGTATGACAAATCAATCTTTTGCAAGCGAAACCACAAGAAAGAACATTCCATGGTCAGAGGTCGCAAAGATCTTCCATCTGGAACACCTCAGCCAGCACCGCACTGTCACTCCGGTTGCGGAAAACAAAAAGTCGCCGGAGGAAGTGTCCGACGCTGAACTGGTCGCGCAGCTGAACCGGAAGTACAACCACGCCGAGATCGAGGAAGCTCTCATCGCGGAGGAAGAA
>Ga0256405_10008703_pt1 | contig 14346 bp, 15 predicted proteins | sample RumenRJG_02DNA_FD_189096 | JGI IMG/M metagenome (GOLD analysis project Ga0256405, IMG submission 189096) | Bovine rumen microbial communities from Lethbridge, Alberta, Canada - RJG_02 | ecosystem: Host-associated > Mammals > Digestive system > Stomach > Rumen | place: Canada: Alberta...
TTTATCTTTCTATTTCCATTTTAATAAAAAAGACTTCGGATTATATAACAGAAGTCTTTGTTTGAATGAATTATGTTCGCTTATTTACACTCTTATGAACTTGCCTAACAGAACCGGCATTTTACTGACTAAACAAAAAATTCAAAACTATGCAAACACCTCGATATCCAAATTTTCTCTGTTTTTTTATTCAAAACTTCCGTACCTTTTGATGGCTTCATCCACGGTGATCTCCCCTCTTCCGACCTGGAAGGACGCTACCCGGATCTGAACCGTGAGCGCATCCGCAATACCGAGCACTTCCGGAGAAAGGATGAGATCGGATGGCACCTGGCCGAAAGGCGCGTAGACCGAATCAAGGGACAGGACTGTAGTTGGTGATACCAGACGCTTCACCGAAGCCATCTCGTTCAGTTCTTCATCCGTGATCAGGAAACGCATGAATTCGTTCGTCATTTCCAGATCGTTGCAGTTCTTGTTGACGGAGAATTCGATCGAAGGGCTGTCGATGAAATATCCGCCCTTTTCCGTCATAGGGATCGGTGAGAACGTGTAATTGAAGGGTGAGTTGGTGAACGCTTCGGACTGGCTTTCCCGCTTCTTGGTTCCGGAGACGGTGTCTGCAGCACAGATCATCATCGGTACATCGCCTTCAAAGAAGCGCAGAATCACTTTGGTATAGCTGTCTTCGATCTTGTCACATTCGGCAAGATCGATGCAACCGTTCTGGATCAGTTTCTGTACCATTTCCAAAGCCGGACGCATGTATTCTCCTGCAGCCGGATCGAGCTTGTTGGCCAGCGCAAGTGCTTCCGGATTCTCAGACAGCGTTGCTGTAAACTGCGGATAAGCGACCGTATACATAAAACTGCCGGATGATTTGAGGCTGTAACCCATCATAGGGCTGGCATAACCCTTGCCACGGAACGCTTCGCATACATCCATCAGTTCCGTCCATGTTGTCGGGACACTGAGACCTTCCTTTTTGAACAGATCGTTGTTTACCAGCATACCGTAGGTCCTGGAAAAGACAGGTATCAGCAGTATGCGGTCTTCTTTATCGTGATTGACCAGACCCGGTCGTATGCAGTTCAGATCCAGTCCCAGAGCGGGATCGGAAAGGTTCTCCATGTGGGCAACTACCGGAGCGTACTGCTCATTCCCGATCATCCAGGTATAGGAAAAGAAAATATTGGGTTTATCGTTGCCGTCCAGAGCTGTAGCCAGAACATTGTTATAATCGTCCAGTTTTACATAGTTGAGTTCTACATTCGGATAGGTCTCATTGAACCTGTCAAATTCCATTTCCAGCGCTTCGAAGTTGTCGTAGCTTCCGGCAACAGTGATGCTGCAGTCTGTGTCTGTATCAAGCAACGGTTCAAATTCACCTGACGTCTTTTCAGGCTCAGACGGCTTGCTTCCGCATGACGTCAGTGTCACAAGCATGAATAAGGCTAAAACAGCGCAGAGTATTTTTTTCATGGTCTTCTTTCCTCCTTGATCCTGCGGATCTCTTTTATGACAAGTTTGATGTCGATCGGTTTTGCGATATGACCGTTCATTCCGGCATTCAGGCATTCTGTAACATTCTCTGAAAATGCGTCTGCCGTCATGGCTATGATCGGAATGGATGATGCCCACGGATCATCCAATGTCCGGATCTTTCTTGTTGCATCCAGACCGTTCATCTCCGGCATCTGTATATCCATAAAGATCAGGTCATAGCTGCCTTTTTCTGCCTGAGCCAGTTTTTCAACGCAGATACGTCCGTTTTCTGCACGTTCGCTCGTGATCCCGAACATGCCCAGCATAGTGGATATGATCTCCCAGTTGATATCGTTGTCTTCTGCGATGAGTATGTTTATTCCCTGCAGATCGGAATAGTCATTTTCCGGTTCAACGGATTTTGCTTCAGTTCCCAGGATCTCATTGATCTTATCGTAAAGTTTCGAGCGGAACAGCGGCTTGCTGACGAAGCCGTTTGCTCCGGCATCTTTTGCTGCATCTTCAATATCTGACCAGTCATAGGCGGAAACTAACAGAACCGGCGTGTCTGAGCCTGTTTCCGTACGGATCTTTCGGATCGTATCAACGCCGCTGATATCCGGCATCTTCCAATCAAGGATCACGATATCATAGTCCTTTCCTGCATCGTGGCGTTTGCCGATCATCTCAAGAGCTTCCAGCCCGCTTGTGCTGTGTTCGACACTGGCACCCAGAGATTCCAGTGTATCGATTGCCGTTTCCAGCAGGATCTCATCGTCATCGACGATCAGAACATCCAATGCAGGAAGCATCATGTCTTCTCTTTGCCTGTCGGCAACAGGAAGATCCAGAATCACTGTAAAGGTCGTCCCCACTCCCTGCTCACTTTCGCAGTCAATAGTGCCGTTCATCAGATCGACCATCTGCTTTGTGATCGCAAGGCCGAGTCCGGTCCCCTGAACACTGTTCACCCTGCTGTCCGTCTGACGTGAGAACGGCTGGTACATCGTTTCCATGAATTCTGGACTCATGCCCATGCCGGTGTCGGCAACGATGTAGGTCAATCGGACGTGACCTGGCAGGTCGCTTTCCTCTTCACGCAGATCCACATCGACAGTTCCGCCGGGCTGGGTATATTTGATGGCATTGGAAAGGATATTGATATAGACCTGATTCAGCCGAAGCTGATCTGCATAAAGATATTCTTTATCTACCCTGCTGGTACGGAAATTAAATCTGATATTCTTTTCCTTGATCATCGGCTGTGACAGGTTCACCAGGTTTTCAGCTGTTTCAACGATCGAGAAAGTCTGCGGACTGAGGTTCAGTTTTCCGCTTTCCACCTTGGAGATATCCAGAATGTCGTTGATCAAAGTGAGAAGATGATTACTGGCCATCGAGATCTTCCGCAGGTTCTCTTTGACCGATTCCGTATCTCCCAGATTCTTTTCCGCAATCGTTGTAAGACCGATAATCGCATTCATCGGCGTACGGATATCATGAGACATCGTAGAGAGAAAGTCGGTCTTTGCCTTATTTGCCGATGCCGCTTCTTCAGCTGTCGCCTGCAGTCTTCTGTTGAAATAAAGCATGACTGTCAGGTCAAAAATAAAGAGGATCAGAAGACCGGCAGATACAAAACCTATCAGCATCCAGTTTTCGGTATTGACCTTCAGATTATCCATCGGCACAAAACCCAGAAGTGTCCATCCTTCTGTTTTGGTAAGCGGAGTATAGGAAAGTACGCATTCTTCGCCGCGCGAGTTGTTCATGACGATAGAACCGGTCGAAGAAGTGATCGTTTTGAATAGTTTCAGGGCAGAAGAAGAATCTGTTGCATTATAAGATCTGTAAAACTCAAAAAAGCTGGAATTCTTGAAGGAGTGGCCCTTGATGATATAGTCGCCATCGGCATCGATCATCGAAAGCTCGACATCTTCAAATCCTTCCTGCGGGAAGACCCACTTCTGCCCCAATTCCGAGATCGGCAGCACACGAAGCAGCAAGGCGTCCTTTGCTTCACCTGTTTCAGGATCGCAAAGACTGATGAAATTACAGAAAGCAATGGATTGTTCGCCATTGACCGGGTTCGTATAGGCGCGGGATATATTGATCGAATCTCCTATATCGGAGATCCAACTGACGTCATTCAAAAGATCTATTCTTTCATAGGAAACGGTATAATCATCAGCAGAATTCTGTCTCGCCCTTGTTGAAAGACCGGACAGTGAATGAAGAAATACGATATGGGCGGAAGCTTTTTGTGATACATGAGAGATCCGGATAAAGGATACGGCTTCCTCAATGGTCATATTCTTACTGCCGATATAGCGTGCCCATACATCGCAGATGCGCTGCTCGCCTTCCAGATAATTCTCTGTGACATGTTCCATAGTGACAGTCGTGTTTTCAAAATGTTCGATCTGTCTTTCCGTTGCATTTTTATTTTCCTGGTCAGAATAGAAAACAACAAAAACCAGCATGAGTATCATGATGAATATATTGACGATTATGACCCACGTTTTTTTCATCGCTTCTTATATTTCCTATTTCAGATTATTGGCATTCGCAAAATAAACAGATATCGTATTTTTAGATTATTTTATCATAAACAGCCATGCCGACACGCACTGACCGGTATTAATCGTATCGGGATCACAAAAGAAAAAGCTCAATAGATGAGTCTTGTCAGGAATACTTTGTGCCTGTATGGCAACTCTCGCCTATATATAAAGAACATAAAAAATACTATTTATGTTGAGTAGCATTCAAAACTTACACTTTTATGAACCTCTTTCATATCTTCTTTATCTAAGTTTAATTATACTATCCAATTCGACTTCAAGTATCCTTATATCAAAATGACTTATTCCTTCAGTTTGGCTATTAAAGTAAAAAAATCATTGAAAATAAAACTTACAGAACAATCGCAAGTGTCTTTAAAACTATTATAAACTCTGCCAGCAGAATATGTTCCTCTCGCGACACTATTCACTGAGTTTGCAACATATCCGCATTTGTAGTTTTCTTTTGTATACACAGCTATGGCCTCATCGTCATAGATATTATCCGGTTCTTTTTTTAGTATGAGAATATCCCCAACTTTCAGGTTCATAACCGGCATGAAATCATCGAGATGGTTAATTGTTATGTAAATGCATTCATTGTCTTTCATATGGTGATACCTCATCTATATGATTTATAATTAACACTTTATATAGACAAAAAACATGACATCTTATTATTAAAATGTCATGTTTTTTAATCTTAACTCCCAATTTGCACTGCGTGGATGAATGATAGATAAATGACAACATTAAGTCATATAATTGATTTGTTCGAGAAAGGAACAATTAGTGGCCTTTCAGGAGTGAATCAGTACTAGACTTGGCGGTTGGCTGGTTCTCTCCTGAAAAGCCCAATCGCCAAATATGTCAAAATCAGATCATCCATCGCTTCCCCACTGGGGAAACTCTTTGCGTACGCTTTCCTGGGATAAGTCCGATCATAAGACAAAGTCTCAGGAGCTGATCTCTTCAACGGTCCGTGAATGGTATGACGCCAAACACAGAGGTGTTTCCAAAGAAGAGATAAAACTGATCAATTCGATCGAAGTAAGCTGCTGTCCCATCTGCGGCGGCAGAGATATCGTCAGAAACGGTACGTATCGAAATGGTACAAGAAGGTATCTGTGCCGATACTGTGCCACCTCCTTCAATCCTTTGACAAACACGATCTTTGGAGATAAGAAGATCCCGACATCGGAATGGATCGAATATCTTTTGCACGTATTCGAATTCCATTCGATCACCTCTTCTTCAAGAGACAACCGGAATGCCTTCTCGACCGGCAGATATTGGCTTTACAAGATCTTCCTTGTTTTAAAGCATTATCAGGATGACATACTTCTGGAAGGAAAGATCACGCTGGACGAGACCTTCTTTACTGTAATTCCGTCAAAGGAGAAACGCCATCGTAATGGCTTAAAGCTCAAAGGCATCTCCAGAAACAAGCTGTGTGTCGTGTGCGGCAAAGACGATAAGGGGCATATTCTTCTCATCTGCGAGAATACCTCCAAGCCTTCTCATAAGTCGACATGGAAAGCTTTGGGAGCTCATATCAAAGAAGGTTCCACTCTCATACACGATAAGGAAAGATCCCATTCCATCCTTGTTGAAAAACTGCATCTTGAATCGATCGTCTATGATTCAAAGGAAATCAGAAAGCTTAAAGACAAGGATAATCCCTTGGATTCCATCAACGAGATCCATTCTTTAGCCAAACGTTTCATGAGAGCGCATGGCGGTTATGACAGAGATAACTTGCAGGACTTCATGAACCTGATATCCTTCATATTGAATGAGCCTTACGACAGATATGGGAAGGCGGACCTGTTCATCAACATGGCTCTAAATTCGCCGATAAGAGTGAAATATCGGGATGTGATGTCAAAGAAACAGGCTAAATAAAGGATATTCTATCCACGCAGTGCAAATTGGGACTTTTCATCTTTATTGGTTGTTTATGCTTTGTATCCAGTTTCTATCAGCTTCCAGAATCTTTCCGGAGTCTTATGATAAATTTTCATAAGTTCCACGTAGGGATATGCTTCTTCCTCCAGGAACTGAAACAGAAGAATATCCGTCTCTTCCGGACTCAATCCAGCAGATACAAGTAATTCTCTGAGCCTGGCCAATGCTATTTCCATAACTTTTCTCAGTTTTCGAATATAGCTTAGACCGTTTTGTCCTGAGTGTATTTCTTCTTCCCTGTTCCCCGGATGTACCCAAGAACAAAGGCTTTTGTAATCGTGCTATAGAGGATGTTTCCGATCTTATCAGCTCCTTTCTCTTTTGTCACGATAGACATGATCTCACCAATTTCGTCCGCATAGATGTGATTTACAACACTGAAATCCGGGTCCAGCATTGCCTTTTTTTCATAATCCTTTATCATATCTGCTCCTTTCAACCAATCAGACCTCTGTTTCCTTCATAAACGGCATCTTCATCCGGTAAAGATCTGACACAGTCGACATAGCCAAATGCCTCTTCCTCAAGAAATCTTGCCAGCAGGTGATCAGCATCGATTCCGCTCATTCCTGCTGACAAAAGAATACCCGTCAGTGTTTCAAATGCATATTCCATAATCTGTAACCTCCTTCAATTTCAATATAGCAGGAATATGAGGCAACTTTTTCTCAAAGTTGTCTCATATTTTTCTCACTTTTTTCAACATTAGTGGAAACTCTGCTACTTGCCTCAGAATTCCTGAAGCTCCCTGTCGGTTGCCAGAACTCTCATGGGAATCCTTCTTTCCCCGCAGACAAAAAGTCCCTCTGCGCGGTTGTATGACATGATCTGCATCAGTTCATTCTCATTGATACTCATAAGCCTGGAGATATCGATTGCGGGATCCTTGTCCAGGTGAAGGATCAGTTTGTATGCGGAATTGTCGAATATCGCTTTGCCATGCGTCAGTATCCTGTCATCCGCAAAATCTCTTGGCTCCTGGGTTGCCAGCCTGACACAGGTGTTGTATTTCCTTGCCCTTCTGACAAACTGAGCCGTCAGAGAAGCGATCTCTCCCTGAAGGATATTGACGTGAGCTTCATCCAGAATAAAAGAAGACCATTCATTGTTGTCGATACACAAGGACCATGCGTAGTTGTACATGATGTGATTCAGTGCGGTCCTTAGCTGTTCCGAGACATTCTGCAGCTGTTTTGTTCCAAAAGCCACGATCTTTCTGGAATCATTCTGATCAAAATGAAGCGACGTATGACCGTTGAGGTAGATTCCCCATTCGCCGCACACACGGTTGAGTTTGACTTCCAGTCTGTCATAGATCCCTTTTTTGAAGTCGGAGTTCTTGCGGTTCTTTACGCTGTATAGAATCTCACGGACAGTGGAGAATGTAGGCATATCAGAAGAATTCATGGATCTGAAAGACGGATACTTTCCTTCCTTGTCCATCTCGATGCCGACACGATGATATGCTCCTCTGACCAGGTCTCCCAGAACAGATGCTTCTTCATCGGAGAATTCGTTGAACAGGAACGTGAACACCTGGTTGACCTGCCCAATGACAAAATTGATCGCATTGTTTGTATCCCACATCTCCTCGATCGCTTTCTGACGGTCATAGTTTTCATCTTCCTCATCCTCATCTGTGGAAAGGGGGCGCAGATCAAAGATATTTATGATGTTGTTCGATACACCGTAGTTGATCACCGATCCGCTGTATTTTCTTATCAGACGGTTGATCCTGTTCTCCGGATCGATCACAACGACATTGTATCCTTCTCTAATGTCATTGCGGATCGCAAGGTTCAGTGCAACCGATTTGCCAAATCCCGACTTTCCTACGATCACCATGTTGCCGTTTGTCCGCTGATGATCGTGCCTTGAGGTCCATAGAGGCCTCTTGTATGCAAACGGGTCAAATACGATGACACCGTTGTTTGCCAGTTCCGATCCGAAAAGAAAGCCTTCCCTGTCCTTGAGCGTTTCATAGACAAACGGATAAAGGCCGGCGATGCCTTCACTTGGAAGCGGGATGCCATAGTTGTTTCTGATCTCCCTAGGAAGAGATCCTTCCAGAAGCACAGGACAGGCCATCCTGAGAGTCTGCTCCTGAAGAAGCTTGCAGGATACGGTCTGAAACTTCTCCGCCTGAAGCAGCTTGATGACGTCGTTTTTCTTCTGCATCAGTTCCTGAAGCGAATCTGCAGCAATCATAAAGACGATCGTGACGTTCTGCGTAATATCGTTGTTTCTGACGATCCTGTCAAGGTACTGGTGAGCGGACTCCAGGGCAAGAGAGAGCTGATGCTGTCTTGTGGGATTGGTGGTCCTGTGATATTCATCCAGCTTCTCGTTGATGTCCTTTTTAAGCATTGCGGTGATATCAAAGTCGATCTTCTCGCTTGTCATCATGACCTTTATGTCGGATCGGTTGAGATACCAGCACAGCAGGCCTTCCGAATAGTTGTCCGGCAGTTCTCTTATTAGCAGTGTAGAAACAAAGCGGTCACCGATCGTCATATAGTCCTTTGTCTTGGAAAAGGATGTCGGGACCAGCTTTGATCTTCTGTATCGTTTCATATCCTCGTCGGAAATAAAGTCGATGTTTCCGGGCCTTGTTTCATACCAGGCATCGGATTCGATCTTCTCGGTAATCAGCTCGTTGTCTTTGATCAGATAGTTCTCGTTAGCGTACTGGAAAACTCCCCTGGCAAAGTAGATGGAATTGACAACGGGATTGTCAAAAACATAGGCAATGTAGTTTAGAAAATCCCTTTTGTTAAGATAGAACGACAGCAGACCGGCGTTGTTCATTTCCCGGAAAAGAGCCTGCAGGTTCTTTTCCAGTATCTTTTCATCTCTGCTTCTTACAAACATCATGAATTCCAGTTCGTTGTTGCGGTCTTCAAACTGCTCCGCCTTGGCATAGTCATCAGAAATCAGATTCTGAATCCTGGAAGACGGGTTTTCATATCTCAGGTCATACAGTCTCGCCTTGTAATCATCAATGTTTACAGGAGAAGTGACGAAGGCCCAGAAGATCTCGAAAGGCAGCTTGTTTAAAGCAATCCTTAGAGTATTGAGTTTTACTTCCTTTGTCATCTCATCATCCAGAAAGATATTGTGAGGCATAAGCTTTATGCCAGCCACATAATAAAGCGTTTTGGAACCTCTCCCCTTGAGAATGATGCGGTCTTCTTTTACTTCCTCGATGTCACACCAGTCAAGCGTAGTCAGGACCTTCTTTTTGAACTTCAGGACTTTCTTTTTATTCTTTTTTCTGCTTCTAAGCTCCTTCTTCAGAAGCTTCTTTGTCTTGCCTTTGGCAAACATCGGTAATGACTCCTTTCCAGATATAACTCTTCGGGCTAGCCAGTTCCTGCAGAAACAGAAGTCCGAAGGTAAAGATGTTGTGATAGATGCCGTTTGGCACAATAAACAGGATCGAAACACCGGCGGGAACAAAAAACAGGATCGCTATCCCAAGGTTCAGTGCCGAACTGCTGCTGAGCATTCTGGTAAGAAAAAGGATCTCCAGAGCAAGAGAAGTTAGAATGCCGGCTCCTGCGATAAGAAGATCCAAAACAGTGTATTTATTGGCAATCAGTCTGCCTCTTTTGAAATTCTTTGGTGCAACAAAGATCATGTTCCGTTTCCTCCTGTACTGTTTGGATCGGTGAACGAGGAATTCATAAGCGACATGTTCGGCATAAAAGAATTCCTTGAAGATGCCACATTCCTGTGGCCAAAAGAGGCTACACGGTTGCTGGCAGCGGCGTAGGCTCTTGAAGCTCCCCATCCGACTCCTCTTAAACCGGTCCTTCCGATCTTTTCGATCGACGAATAATCGTGATTCGACATAATTGAACTGAAAGATCCGGATTGCGCATTGATATCGGATATGGGCTTAGCAATATTGGGCAGACCGTTTGTCATAAATCCCGCTGCAAAATCTCCCAGACCTGGACTGCTGGAGAAATTCATGGATTCAAGTCCTCCCTGGATCCCGCCAAGAGCTGCACGCTCAGAAACCAGAGGATTGCCCGATCCTCCTCCGGAAGTCATCGCCTGGATCTGTTTTCCTATTGAGGAACCTCCAAGCATTCTTCCCGTTCCGTAGGTTGCAAGTGCTCCTGCATCCTTGGCAGCCGATCCAAGCATTCTCCCAGCGCCGGAAAGAAGACCGGCGCCGATCATTGTCGTCTGAAGCGACTGCAGAGCGGAAGAAACCGAAAGATCCGATCCAATGAGCTGCGAGATTCCGGATGGCGCATTCAGAACAGCAAACAGTGTCCCGATCAGAGCCAGAATCTTGGCAAGGCCGGACAGAGTTATGCCAGTTGAAGCGATTGTTCCCGGATCAGCAGGAACCGGTACAAAATATGGTAAGTTCATAGATTCAGTACAAAGGTCCCTCCCAGAACCAGTAGCAGAAGCTGCAGATAGTTGGCCATGAAGTCGGCCAGAAACAGCTTGCACCAGGAAGAAAAGACATCCGCCTTCTCTTCCACGATCGAAGATATACTCCATGGTGCCAGTATCAGTTTCATGATCATCGAAAGTATTCTGGATCCGATCTGTATGGCAATGATGACCATAATGAAAGACGAGAATACAGAGGATATGAACACGCAAAGAAAATCCGTCATCGAATTCAGATATCTGTATGTCCCGTCTTCCAGTTTCAGATTGATTCCCGCATTTGTAATATCCGCATAGCTTGTCGACTTCTCAATTCCGATCGTTTCCAGAAAGAATCCGGAATAGGAAGTATTGGCTGATCCCATAATCTTTTCGATGCTGTCAACAAGAAGCGATGTGAGGGATCCGATGGATTTAAGGATCAGAGGCGCAATCGCCAGTACAAGTCCAGCAACGCCGATCTTGACGATCACGTTTACAGGATCAAGATGTTTCATCTCCTCCTCGTCCGAAATGGTCCTCAGATACCTTTTGAACAGTCTGAAGATGATGAAGAATCCTAAGAAAGCTGCAGAAAACCCTTCATAATAGCCCCAGACGTCCTGGCTTGCCATCAGATTGTATCCCGCAAGTTCCTTGCATACATCAAAAAGCGTATCCAGAAGAAAGAACATCGCACAGACAAGCCACCAGAGAAGCTGTCTGAAGATATCGACAAAGATCGTAAAGAAACCTGAAAACATGTCTACAGTTCCTTGCCGAAATCGAAATCCTTGGATTTGGCAAACGGTTTGTACATGTCGTTGTCTGCGTCTGCCACCGGATCCGGCATTGATACGATTTCTTCGCAGACGCCTTCGATCCCTGGAAAATCGTGTGTTTCATAGTAGTCATCGATGAAATCTTCGTCAAAACACTCTCCCTGATCGTAGTAGTATCTGTCGAAATCAAAGAAATCGTCGACCGTTCCGTTTTCCTGAATCATGTAGTGTACGCATTTGAAATACGTCTCATCATCCACCAGATCCCTGAATGTCTGGAGCTTTGCCTTTTCGATGTCGACAAGATCCATCTCCCCTGTCAGATTTCTTTCCATAAGTCCAAGATCATATAATCCGTCTTTATCGATCGCCATCATTGTTTCATAGAGCGAATCCCCGACATTGACGCTCATATCCTTTTCGATCCTGAGATAGCCATAGGCAGGACCAAGGTTGATGGATTTCAGTTCCTCCAGCGAAGGAAGCACACCCCACTCCCAGCCGATGTCGTTGAACAGTTTTGCACAGCCGTAATAGTAGTGCTCCCCGTTCTGCAAGCCATAGAACTCTGTGACGATCCAGTCCTGCTCCGCTGCCGGATTGAAGAAGTGCGCCATGACCTTGATCTGCTTCGGATCCTGGATTCCGTCCTGCGACCGGGATGGATACTCAGCCATGAACTTTTTCATTTCCGGCGTTATTTCATACATGCGGTCTACCGTATTATTGTAGACCGTAAGATAGAGATTGTCGTTGTTTTCTACAAGTTCCCTTTCCTCAGGAGAAAGATCAGAAAAAGCCTTCTCCCATATCTGTTTTTCAGGCATATTTTCCTCCTTATACGCTGATGCCGAAGATCTTCAGTATGGCAGTCAGTGAAAACAGGACCACCATCAGGATCAGGGCCTTCTTGATCTTCTTGCCGATCGGATTCTGCTGCTGTTCCTGCTCGTCCGATGCATACCATTTTAGCGACTGTACAATGATGTAAAGAACTCCGGCGGTGGGTATGATCATCATGCCGGCAGTCGTTGCAGGATCAAGAAAACTCTTGACCAGGGTTACAAGTGCAGTTCCATCCATTATTTCTCGCCCTTCTCTTCAGCATCCAATTTTGCTTCGATTTCCCTTCTTCTTCTGTCGCGATAGCGTTCAAATACCTCAGCGATCTGTTTACCTGTCATCTGTTCATCGCTTTCGACTCTCCTGGTTCTGTAATCAGAATCGTAAAGTGCGCGCATCACACGGTAGAGTCTGTCCTTCTTGAGATACGTGTATTTGATGTATTCATATTTTCTGTCGGTATGAAGATAAGACACCGGCACAGTGAATGTTCTTCTGATTTCGTGGTGTTCCCCTTCCTCATCCGGCATTTCTATGACATAGCGTTCATAGGACGTCCCATCGCCTGACGGGAAAGATACCTTTTCTCTGATAAAACTTTTGGAAAAACTTACAGCAACTTCATCTTCGTTCATGATTTCTAATTCCTTTCTTTCAAAAATAAAAGGCAGATGCCGCATCGAGATGTTTAGCTGCGGTTGCGATCTGCCTGAGGCCGGATGCAGGCAACACTGCACTTCTTCCGGCCGATATTCATTATTCTGTTACGGTTACATAGGCAACGGCTACAGTCGCGCCTGTTGCCGTATTGATGTAATAGACCGGGTATGTTCCCGGCATCGAGGTGTTGAGCTCCGGATACTGAATCGAGATCGTGATGTTTCCGGATAACCCATCGTAGGTGGAATATGCCGCAGCTCCGGGATCCGATCCAAGAGAAACGGTCACACTGTGGCAATACACTTTTGCCTCTTCTGAAGGAGCTGGGGCACTTCCTCCACCACCTCCTCCATGATTTGAATCCTCACCTGATGAAGGAATGCTGCCGGAAGAAGACGGCTCAGATGCAGAAGACTGAGAATATGCTGGCTTCGGTTTCTCCTTTGGCTTATCTTCAATATAGACGTGAAGAACAGCTTCTGTTCTGTTTCCCGAAGAATCAAAAACCTGAAAGCTGATCTCCTGTTCATCCAGATCCCAGTCCAGTTCATCAATCAAGACCTTCGGATCCTCGTCATAATTATCTGAAATCTCATTGATATAATCTTCCGGATCGCATTGATCCACATCCCGGATCAACTTTATTTCCTCTTCCTTCAGCCTTATTACCGGAGGTGTTGTATCAACAACCCTGATCCTAAGTTCTTTCTTTATGGTCTTCAGTCCGTTTGAAAGCTGATAAATGACTGTGTGATCGCCAAGCTCGTCTGCTGAAAAAGAAGGATAGATGATCATGACGTTCTCCGTTTGCGAATACTCTTCAACATAATCCTCCGGTACGAAAGGTTCTTTGTATTCAAGGACAGCAGTTTCTGTTGTGAAAACGATATAAAGATCTTCGTTCCAAACCTCATAGATCCTTCTTCCAAACAGAAAAACCCCCGCAAGAAGTGCAATAACTCCGATGATCATAATGATCCGCAGAAAAGAAACGGTATTGTGAAGTCTTGTTCTGTTCACTTCGCCTTTTACTTTCTGTTTCTCGAGCTTTTCTTCTTCCTCTTTCTCAAGATCTCTGTTCTCTTTTTCTTCATGAAGTCTCAGCCGGATCTGTTCCATTTCATCAGAAGGCATCGATGTTCTGGCATAGGCAGATACATCCAGGTTTCCCTCAAGACCTAAACGGATCTGCCTTAGCTGCATGTTGTCGAAATCTCTGTCGTTCATGTACTTCTCAATGAGCTTTGGATCGATCTCAGCTTTATAGGCTAGCTTGATCTCCTCGATGCAGAATGGAAGAAATCCTTTTTTCTTATAGTCGTTCAATTCCATAGCATTATGAATTTGTAGCAACTTGCTACAAATTACGATGGATCAAAGATCTCATCGGAAACCTCCTTGCACACAACGATCTGCCTGTACTGCGGCTGATGTTCAAGACAGGTGATCAGCGTCAGAATCCTGTCTTTCTCGGTCAGTTCTTCCCTTGTTTCGTATCTGGAGATCCTGTCCATGTAGCTGATGAATTCTCTGAAGAATCTTGGTTCAAAGCTTCCTGAAAAGTCCTCGTTCATGTCCGTTCTGATGATCTGTGATTCATAGTCATCCTCGATATCGACCGTAAAGACGTTGGTCACAACATAGGATCT